>Ga0172373_10003996_pt1 | contig 21034 bp, 15 predicted proteins | sample Lak10m_2_FD_114546 | JGI IMG/M metagenome (GOLD analysis project Ga0172373, IMG submission 114546) | Freshwater microbial communities from Kabuno Bay, South-Kivu, Congo - kab_092012_10m | ecosystem: Environmental > Aquatic > Freshwater > Lake | place: Democratic Republic of the Congo...
CAGTTCCTTTTTAGATTGAGCAAACGCCTCGGAACCGAAGATGGAAATACAGAATAAAAGTGAAAAGAATAACAAGCGATACATGTGTAATGGTTTTTTGTTTGTGTAAATGTAGTTTAAATTAAAAGTTGCGAATCATAAAAATAATAAGTATTATTATCAGACAAAACTACTAACTATGAAAAAGATCCTTAATTTACTAACTTCGGTAGAGGAATCATTCCTCTTTCGTTTCGGAAAAAGAACTTGGCAACTCATTTCTGTTCTTGCCATTCTTTCATTTGTTTTTGCCCTAGTATTATATGTTTATAATACGATACCTTCCTCAAGGGAAGAAGTGAGTATTTCAAAAATGGAATTTGATAAAAATGAAATTGATACTGATTTCGATGAGAGTAATAATGTGGATGCATGTACGAATGTAGAGTATAAGAATGCACTAGATGAGCTTATAAAAATGATGCCTGGAGCTGAATGGATGAACTTAGGAGATTCTATTACTAAAACCGATTATACATACGAAGAACGTGAGATGTATGATCCTTATTGGGATCAATATTATACAGATTATGTTCGTGTCCCATATACTTACAAAACGTTCAATCGCAATGAAAATGCAATACCGAACATTTTAGATGATATTTTTAATGCAAAAGCAATTGATTCAGCGAGTTTCTGTCAAAAAATTAAAGTAGTGAACTTCGTTAAGGAGTTTATTTCACTTTCAGACCAAAAGGAGGCTACGCGTTTATTAAAATATCAGTTTAAATCATATTTGGAATATAGTAATAGGTTACGTATGGATCAGCTTGCTGATATATCAGGTTTGTTTCAGGCTATTTATGGTCATAAGCCAAAGTTCAAAGATCCAAATGATGAAGATGATGATTGGCATTCGTACAGTGCATTTTTAGGGATATGTCGTTCAGATTCATTGATAACTGACAATTTTGAAGTTGCCAAAAGCGGTGTGCAGGGGCTAGTTGCAAAAGGAGTAAAAGACAAGGACGTGAAGTTCTATATTTCGAGAATGATTCTTTCTTCTGGATTGAAATTAGACGATATATCCAAGGCTAATCAAGAGTTTTTTGACTCTCCAGATTATAAGTTGACCGATAAGAATGCCATGGAAACGTATAATAAATACATCTCACTATTCAGTCAAAAGGTTGCTCTAGCTGAGGAGCGATTAGAAGAGAAGGAGTTAGAACGTGCTTTTGAGAAGGAAAATTATATGATTTTTGGTACCATCTCATTCGTATCAATATTGAGTATAGCCTCCATTTTAATACTTTACTCCATAAGGAATATCCTTAAGGAAAAAGAATAAGAAATGAATTAATAAAGGACTGCCGGGGAAACTCGGCAGTTTTTTATGTCAAAGAGATAGGGAACCGGATCTAAGTTCTTTTCTTAATTCTTTAGCTCTTACAACATTTCTAGAACCAATAAAGATAGTAGAGGAAAAGTCCCAGATGTATGAGGTAGCAATACAAAGTGCTCCTGTAATGATCATGCCATCTGTGCTTCCAACTAAAATACAAGCTGTACCTGCAAGAAACAGTCCAAGTGGTTTATAGCCTTTTTGACCATAAGTTACCATAAGAGTTCCTGCACCTGGTACTACTAAAGAAAGCAATGCGTTTACTGGCCCTCTTGTTTTGAAATCAGTGATCTGAATTTTCTCAGATGTTTCACCGTTGAAATTAACATTGCTCCTGGAGTAGTTGAATCTACCATTGATCAATGGATATTTTTGAGCTAAGTGATTGTCCAATTTTGAACTGCTACCTGTATTTTTTTTCACAGTGCCATCAACCCAGAATAATCTATAATGTGTTGAGCTCCAATTGATGTCAAAAGATAAAGAACCTGAACTATTTGCACAGTATCCGTATTTTTGGTAAGGCTTCGCTGAGTATCTATTCAGCTCATTCTCTGTAAAAATAATACGATCTGTAGGGCTTGAAGTCCAATCAATTTTCGGAATGATCTTACAGTTCGTATCGGTTAAGATGCTTAGATTAAAACCAATATGACCATCCGCATCATTAACAAGCGAATAGCATTTATTTTTATAGTCCTTGAATACATTTTCTTTCACATAATTATTACTTTCCCAGTAATTAAATGTTTTTGTTTTTCGTTCTTTCAAAAAGGAATTTATTGTAATCAACTCGCTTCTTTCAGATGCCGCTGTCTTATTCTCGTAATCAAAGAGAAGTACTGAATCAAGATAAATAATAGCCAAAGGGTAATTTCTATCAGATTTCTCTGAGGTGCTTCTTGAGGTGTAGTAACCCACAGCTTTTGTTTTTAGATCTGACTTCATTTGGGCTAATTGCTTTCTAAAATAACTATCCGTAGTATTCGGAAAGCGATCAATGAGGTTTTTGGCTGCAAGGAATTTATTTGCGTTTAGCAAGGTAAGAAAGTCAATATTGAATAACTTGAATTTGAGAGATACTATTTGATTTTCTAAGTTCTGGATCTCTGTAAGGAAGGAACTTGAAACTTCACTTCGCTCAGCATAGTATTTTGCATCTTTTAAATAATTCTCAGCTTTATTCAACTCATTGGATGATATGAATATACGTACCTCTTCCAATTTAGTGTTTAGATATTTTTCATCGTTTTGTTGACGAATCTTTTTATCAATCAAAGACTTTATATCCTCACTCATGTCGGCGGACATCAATACAATGTTATATCTACTCTCGGAATCAAGTTTGTGAAACTCAATGATCATGTCTTCTGTTAAATGCTCATAGTGTTCTACTGTGTATCCGTTCACCGTACTTAGTGTTTTTGTCCCGACTAAAGAACCGGCTTGTTTTGCCACCGCCGCTTTAATTTTTGTAAAGCAATTCGATGTCGTATTTAGAATCACAAGTTCTGATGATTTTACAAAAAGCTTATCACTATTGGTTCCGGAATACGATTGAATTGAGTATGTAAACGGAAGGCCATCAAGAGTTAATGAATTTTGATAGCCATTATTGGAGAAGGTTGAATAGTCAAATGTAAAGTCACCAACATACATGTCGACTAACTCTTGCATTTTAACACATTGCGCGCCTGCAAGAAATTGAAACGATATTGCAATCAGGAGTAATAGTTTACTCACCCCATTCTCCACTGTATCCGCCCCCGAATCGCTCGTTATATTCCGATGGATCCATGAAACTTGTTCTCTCAACTTTTTTCTCACGGTAGCTCGTTATTTTATCTGAGTTATTGAATTTAACTTCATACCAAACATTGGAAATCTGCCATTGCTCGCGATTTGGACGATAGCACATGAACTCAGTAGCAAACTCCCACGTTTCCGTATCATCTTTACAATCAACTAAAGACATTGTCTCAGCTGAAATTTTCCATGACGGGGTTTGGTAATCTGAGTCTGGATCCTTGATAGCTAAATTAATATCAGTCGGAGAAATATTTTTTCTAGACAAATATTTTTCTACTGAATAGGAAAAATAATCGAATGCATCCAAATACCCTCCACTCATAGCTATATAGAAGCTATTCATTTTATTGACTATACTATTTTGACGGGATTTAAGTTCAGATTCATCGTCATAGCATATGTTACCTTTTTTCCCAAATGCTGCTGTCTGCAATTCAGTGATTTGCTGAGTTTGAGCTGTGAGATCCATGTTTTGAGTAATCTTTGACTGAAATGCAAACCAAAAATCTTTGCCTTCTGTTGTTCCATTTTTGTAGTTCAATTTTGCTTCTTCGATCTTTAAATTTAAATTTTTAAAACAGGTGCTTATAGAAACATTCAGTGTGTTTGCCAGATACGAATTAGACATCGTTTCAAGTTTTGACTCAACGTCGTCTGAAAATTCGTATTGAGCGGAGTCAAATTCGGAGATGAAATCATTCAACTGACGAATGTATTCTTCATTACTTTGCTTCTGACATTCACAATATTCATCTGCAAGATTATTTGCTTCACTTATAGGGTCAGGGCGCATGGATCTCATGACAAAGTAGCCCCCAATAGCCAGTACAGGTAATGCAATAAGTACCCACTTATATTTTCTAAAGAATTTTGATGAAGCACTTGGTTCCATGGCACTTTTAACGCCATCTGTTGCCATGCTTTTTCTCAAAAGCTCAGCTTTCATTGCATCAAATTCAGATTTGGAAATAGCTCCTGATTCGAGCATTTCCTTGAGTGCTTTTAATTGTTCAAAATTGTCTTCCATTACAATTAACTTTTAAGTATTTCTTTTTTTATACGGTCAAAATCATCCTGACTGATTAGCCCGGAACTGAGCATGTCATGGTATTTCTTGAGTTTTTCTACAGCTGTTTCTTGTTTTGGTTTAACCTCTGCAGCTGGTGGTTCTACTCTAACTTGTTGTTCAACGACCGGAGCAGGTGAGGGTGACGTGTAGCCTTGATGAACAGCAGGTGCAGGTATAGGTTCAGGATTATAAACCTGTTGAGGAATTACTGAATCTATGATTCCATTTTGACCAGACTTTGCTATCAGTAAAGCTTTAAGTGAATTAACTTTTGACCAGAAAACGATCCAAAAGATAAGAACTCCTAATCCACAGATAAGGTACACCGCTCCGGAGAAAACTGCTGCGAATTGCAGAAATCTTACGTAAGACATAGAGTAATGTGAATAAGCTCCTTCAGCGATCGCTGTGAGAATAAGCGGAATTAACAAGATCGCAACATTCAATGTAGGGTAAATGATACCTGAGGCCAACGATACATGCTCCCTTATTCCTTTAGATTCAAACTCTTTGCGATAGGAGTTTCTTAGTGCAACATTAAAGACAAAACCCCAAACCAAATTGAATATGGGGATCAAATTCAACCAGACCAGCCCGCCATCCATTTTTCTGTTCTGTAAACTAACGGTATTCATGGCCGTTTGGAGATTGATCATAAACCAAATGTAAATCCCTAAAAAACCAAATCCAAGTAGAATAATGAGTACAGCAATTCCTTCCATAGTTACAAATCTAAGAACATTTTAAAATATAATTCGGTAGAACTGAATTGTTTGGATTCAAATAGAATTTTTGGATCAAACTATTCAAAAAACCATAATCTTTGAAATCTAAAATACTAATTACTTTTAAAAGATTCGCCTGTTTTTCTTCTAAAGGCATTACACTCAGATCTAAAATGATATGAAATACATCTTTCAACTCACATATTCGGTTTTCATAATTAACCAGTAATGCATGAAATTTCTTGTTTTCCTGATTAAGTAATGCAAAATTCTGCCCTTTTGAAAAGGCTTCGGTTAATTTAGTTTTAGCCTCTTTGATCTGGTCTATTGAGGATAGGTTTTTATTGATCAAGTCATCAGCGAATCTAAGAGCTTCACTTTTGCGCTTAAAGTCTGTTATTCGCTCTATTTGTTGTTCTGCTATACCGTATTTTTTTAATTCTTTAGCTTCAACTAATATCACATCAAGGATCGCAGCATGAATGTGATGGTCTTGTTGATCCAATGTTGAAATAAAGGTTTCAACATTCACTTTCCTTGCTTGCACTGTTTTTTTTAGACTGTCGTTGACTATCCTTAACTTTGTAAATTCATTATGAGATACTATTAAAGAATCCCGAGATTTCTTGAGTGCTATTTCACTCTCATTGATTTTGTTTTGAAGAGTTAATCGTTCCTTGTTGCATTCCGCTTTGTTCATCTCATCCCGCTTCAATTGATCTTCTTTCTGCGTTTCAATGAATGGGATTACATCGGTCTTTAAGATATGTAAAATGCTATCGACTTGATTTTGAAGGGTCGATTCTGATCTTTGCGCATGAGAAAAGAAAACGATGAGTAAATTCAATATAAAAAATACAGTTTTCATAACCTTTATTTGAAACACAATCCCTCGCTAACCAATTGTTCGTAATAGTATGTATAGGGTTTAAACGTTTCACATGCGTTGAAACTCATGCTGCGCTGTTTGATATAAAAATTGAATGATTTGTCGATCCCTTCTAATTTTCTTATTTGAGAGGTCCATTGTTTTACGAGGACCTGACACGCAGGACAATCACTTACTCCAGAAAGCGAACTTGATGAGGCGATACGGGATGTGATGCCAGAAACCATAGACGCGCTGTACATTTTCGCTAAGCAGGTCTTAACCGCTCCTTCCAGACTCAAAAACTGTTCAAGATGCCTGAACATAGTAATTCGCTCTTTCAACTGTTCTTCGCCATAATTTACCTTGTGAGTTTCCATTTCACGCACTACAGGACGTAGCGCTGTCGGATCGCTGCATGCTGCTTGACGGATCTCATCAAAGGAGCGAATAAGTGCATCTCTTTTGGCCAAGGAAAGTTCTGTAGACAGGTCATCATACTGTGATCTGGATATTTCATGAGCCATTTCAGCTGACCCCACCCTTGTTTCCAGATCTCTGTAGATGGTTTCATCCCAAGAACCTGAACGAAATGTAGCAATCTCCGAACGCAATTCTTGTTCGATGTCCCCCTTGTTCGTTTTTGTTTCGCTTAAGCCATCGCTTCCTCCTGCGCCATATTTCAATAACAGAATGAACAGGCCACCGGCAAGCATAACAAAAAATAGGGGACGGTTATTTTTCATTTTCTGGGGCAGGGATGCTTAGAAGTGTTCAAATTATTATAATGAGGTTTTAAGTTAACAGGAATTTTTTTTCCTAAATCCTGCCATTCTTTACATTTTTTACATTCTTCCGGCTCATTCTCATTAAAACATTGCGCAACCTCATTTCTAAAATTATTTAGACCTTCTTCTGTGGTTATAGAAATGGCTTGATTTTCATCAATTCCGGTTTCTTTGGGCTTTTCAAAAGGACATTTAAACTTTTGTTGATAACGCTTATTCAGGTAATTATAAGACTCACACGTTTTTATTTCTTGATCATTTATTCCCTTCTTTTCATCCTTAGAAAAATACCATTTTCCATCTTTGTACCAAACAAATTGATTCTTTAACTTACTTACACTTTCAGGGACATTGTCAGGAATTTTTATGCGCTTATTTTCTTCTAGGCTTTTCGGGATACTATCTTTACATTGGTTCAATGAATCTTTAGGGCATGGATCGTCAAGATCCCTAATACCATCTTTATCTTGATCCTTACATCCTTGGCAATTCTTTACACCCTTCTCTTTTGGACATTCATCTTTATTATCACCTACACCGTCTCCGTCAGAGTCCTTACAGCCTTCAAATTTTGACAGCCCAGGGACCTCAGGACATTTATCTTGTACATTCACGATCCCATCTCCGTCATTATCATAAAGAAAGGTAGGCCAGCTCATTAAAAAACTTATAGAAAATAAGAGCGTCAACAATCCGAAGGCTCCAGCACCTAAGAAAATAAAGAGTTTCTTTTTTCGTTCCTTCTCTTTGCGTTGGCGTTCCTCGTCTTCTCGTTGCTGTGAAAGTTCTTTCTTATACTGATAGATCAAGGTGGTCAATTCAAGCGGTACAATATCTTGAAAGAACAAACTATCGTATATATCAACAGCTCTGGCGGCGTCTCCATTTCGTAATGCTTCATTGAGAGGCTTTAATTTGCGCTCGTCTGCTTCTTTTTTCTTTTGATCTTCATTTTGCTGAAAGAGTTTGCTCTGGTAGCCGCTCATCTTTTGTTGCAGATCACCAGAGAGCATGGCTCGTTCAGAAAACGCTTGAAAACGCTTTAATGCCTCATCCCAGTTGTTCTCAGCACACAATGTGCGGATTAGATCCTCTTCCAAACGTACTTTTTCATTCAATTGTCGCTCAGCTTCTTTTCTACGTGCTTCCTCCTCTTGCTGTTTGATGTAATTGACCTCTTCCAATTGAAGGTTCAACGGAGTTCTTCCTCGAACTGTTGTACCCTGCGGCACAAGGATAAGTTCCTCAAAATTGGCAAAAGCTTTATCACATTTTAAAAGGTCGGCAATTTGATCCTCAGAGATGAATTCTAGGAATTTCTTTTCTGGACGTCGACCAATGGGGCCGAGTTGAAGGGTTAGTGCATTAACGAATGGATCGATATCTTGTGTGTTCCAAGTAATGTTTCTTGTATTAGAATCAACGATCTCTTCCTTATATTTTGCGAGTAATCTTTTGAGTACACCAAGAGGTGAACTGCTGAAACATTTGCCACCCGGTATGATGAGTGAGATGATCACATATCCAGGTCTTCGTTGTTTGCCTGGTGCCGCATATTCCTTGACTTTTGAATGATATAGAGAAACGACAACATGTGCTTCAGTGTACTGAATGATGTAACAGTCTTGCGACGAGAAATCACGGTATGAGTCATTCTCGATCCACAATCTTTTGACATCAGGAAGGTCATGGGTATGGAAGATGCCATTTGGTTCAAAACCATCTTTAATTCCCCATATAGAAACTTTTATTAGACTCATAAACTAAAGAAATGAATTAAAACCATCGCCCCTTTGGTTTGATATAGGTGGCGTCATTAAGGATCTGATCGGACAATAATTTTGGATAATAATCAAGGAATGGATTGTCCAGAGGATTTGATTCTTTTAAAATATAAGAGAAAACCGTTGGACCGATCGAGTAGGGGAAGTATTTCAGCTTAAACCCATACTTGTTTTTGTACTCCTTACATGTCATGAAGAAATTTCCGTAATCTCTTTCCACATAATCTTTCACGAATTGAGTTTTATCCTCGGTAGGAAAAAGATCCGCTTTGGTAACAACGAGGTAAACGAACTCTGTTCTTTCTAAGATGCCGAAATCTTCAAGTACGGCCAAAACTTGCTGTAAATTAATGTTTTGACGAAGAAGATCTTGACGTGCGATCCGCTTATCAAAATAATCCAGCATGAAAATCAGACATTTCGGATTATCATTTTTAAAATATTCTTGATATGCCCTGAAATTATGCACCCCTTTTTCTGCAACAGATTTGAATTGTTCTCCCGCCATATCCAGAAAGTTCAATTGCTGGTATACATTTTCCTTTTCTGAATGTCGAAAATCAACGGCGATGTAGTTGACAAATTTTAACTGGGTAGATTTTGGTAAATAACCTTGATCGAATCCCATGATTAGATCATTCAGGTATTCAGTGCCATGCCGATTGATGGTATTGCGTTTATAAAGACGATGTCGATCACCGTAAGACATCAAGCTGGCCAACATGGTTGATTTTCCGGATCCTGGCATTCCGAGGAAATAAACGTCAGTGGCATTATTTCGAAGAGCAGGTAATTCGATAATGTCCGGAAAATAACAAGTCACTTCGTGATAATTTCTGATTTTATCGATCAATTCATGACTTAAATGCAATGCTAGCAGATCTTCTTCTGTGATAATTCTATTTTGAAGTGCATCGCGAATATCGTCTGCCAGGGCCACTCCTGCAATTATTTCATGTTTCAGTCGGGTAGCCTCATCCGTATTACCTGAAGAATGATTTACGCAACTGCAGAACGTTTGTTCATTTCCACATTGTTGACATACCGAGCTCGCTGTTCCAAAAAGACGATCGACCTTTTCAGAAGAGATCGAGAAATCGTTGAAGTCCTCTTTGGTAAGATATTCCTGACGAATTTTTTCCTTTAGAACTTCATCAGGAAGATTTTCGATCTGTTCGCGAGTAATGCCTGGTTTTGATCGCATCAGCTCCATCAATGAAACCTCCAGTTCATTCATCAATTGGATGAGCTCATCAGTTGTTTTGAAGCGCACGTTCTTAAGAACATGTGCCAATAAAGAAGGGTCTAATTTTGCCATAATAATGATTATTCAACTTCAATCACATCAGCTCCCATGCGGGGCTTGGTAGGTTTTGATGATTTACTCGAACCTCTAATAACGAATCCAAGAAAAGTTTTGTCATTCGCTTTCAGTTTTGCAGGAGCCATTAAATAAGGAAGAAGTAAAAAGCCATAAATCAAGAGCATAATGATCAAGTCTAAAATACCAAGATGCTTTTGAAGTAAGGATATTGGGTTATCAATAAGGGAGGATTCTATAACTTGTGGTGGTAAAGGCATTAGCCCAATATTGTTGGCGTTTTGACGTAAATAACTATCTAATTTGGAATGCGTCAGTGAAATGTTCTCATCGATCTCCATGAGACATTGGTTAATCTTGAATCGATCCCAATTTTCAATAATGGTGGTTTTCTCTTCTGCATATTTAGCAGTAGACCCGAAAATGGTGGTGTCTTCTCTTAAGAATTTTATGCGCTCGATCTCGAGGTATTTATCAACGCATTCATTCACGTCTACACCATCGCAACCATTAATGAAAGATTGATTCACCTTCAAATTGTTGATCAGGTCATTGGCTGTGACAAAGCCATCCTTATACAGCCCCATTTGGGTTTCCAACTCAGAACCTCTGCTGTCTAGGAAAGCATCGTATTTTTTTGTATAATCTTCTTTCAATGTCTTTAGAAAAGCAATTTTTTTCAACCCTACGCTACGTATGTCTTCATGCTCTAAAACCTCGACGTTGAACGTATGTAAAACCAGAAGTGAAATAGGAATGGAGCTCGCCACAAATAAGCTCCAAAGCAGATTAATGCTAAATGAAAAACCGGTGGTTTTTCTTTCCATTTTAGCTGAGATCATCTGTCTAACAAAATAATTTAGCCCTAAGACGAGTATTGCCGAAAGAGGAATGGAAATAAATAGATTACCATTAAAGGCATACATGGATCCTAGAAACAAACCTATTAAAATAACAAATAGGCTTAAAGCCTGAGTAAATCGGATTGTTTTTTCAGCTCTTGCTTCTATTTCATTCATAAGTAATAGTTTAATGAACCAATATAGGAATAATAGATTTATTTACTGATATTTTTTAGTGCTTTATCTATCTGTAGTAATCCAGCAGTATTATTCTTTTTTAATTTTTTAGAAGAACCAGCAAGTATTTTCATGATCTGCTCGTCAGACAATTTTGGTTGCACACTTTTCATTAATGCGATCGTACCACTTACTATAGGTGCTGCCATACTCGTGCCGTCCATTGTCTCATAAAGGTTGTTGGGTACTGCACTATAAATAGCTAATCCAGGAGCACTAATGATCTCATTATTTCGAGTTCTAGACGATAGGAAATTACTAAAAATAGCTTTTTCGTCATTTGGTCCGGTTGCCATAACTTTTATGGTCCGTGAAGAACGCTGCATAGGATCGAATCCGACGATCATGTTGCTATTGCCGGCTGCTAAAACGATAGAAACTTTATTCTGATGAGCCATGGTAAATAATTCCTCCCAGAATAGGCTCTCATCTTTCCCAAATGAACCGGCCATATTTTCTTGCTCTATTTCTGGCATGAGTGCAATCTCTGCAGCAAATTCCTTACCTAGACTCAGATTAATAACGTCAGCATCATTTTTGATTGCGTAAAGAATACCATCAATAATATCTGTTTGAGTGAAAAAGCCATCGTTACCTGCTGCCTGTATAGGCATGAAGGAACAGCCTGGAGCAATTCCAGTGAGCCCAGCTCTGTTGTTTGATTTACCAATCGCCAAAGCAGCAACATGTGTCCCATGTTTTCTATCTGATCCACATGTTATAGCAGGTGAATCTGCAACTACATTATATGGTTTGATAGCCTTTCCTTTGAGTTCTTCATGATCAAGGTCGAAACCATCGTCGATAACAGCAACAACGATACTTGATTTCCCAATAGTTATATCCCAAGCCTGGGCTGCATTTATTTTTTTAAGATACCAAGATCTTTTTGTATCGTTCAACAAGGGCTCATTGAACATCTTCGAACTTTTAAAAATACTTTCGTCCCAGATCAATAACTCATATGCGGCTAATTTTGATCGGATATCATGAGCAATTGTACTATGCTTGTCTTTAGGAAATGATAACTGCAGTCGACGCGTTTCGTCATCAAAATATACTATTTCGTAATCAGAAGTCGGAAAAGTACTTTTCAGGTCTACTGCAAAGTTTTTAAAGTTTGCAGACTTATTTTTGAGTGCGATATTGATCAAATTAGAAATGATAATTGTCCCTGACGAATCATCTTTGGTCAATGCGTTGGTATCAATGGGTTCAGTTCTAATTCTAGGTTGCAAGGGCATTACACTTCTGTAAACAGTATTTAACTCCTCCGCTGTCATTTCAGCTGCACTTTTTGGTTTTGATATATCACAACCATAAAAACGAAGGATTATTGCGAGTAATATGAGCACTAGTAGCAACCACCAAAATCGTTTGAAAAATTCTTCAATTGCATCAAGTAATCTAATGAATCCATTTTTTTTCTTTGGAGCCATTAGCGATTTTGGGACACTTTTCTCATCGGAAGTAGAAGGATCGATTTCAGGGGCAGGGGTATCAATGATACTTTCTGTTGGAGTTTCAGTTGTCATTTCAACTTCAGAGAATAAAATCTCATTAGTTTCATTCTCTTCAAGTGCGTCATTAGACGCGGAATTTCCATCCAGGTGATCTGAAAAAGCATCGAAAGGAAGAATGTAATTTAATTGGGGCGAAAATGTCCATCCCCATGCTATTACGAAGTTGTCGCCATCAGTTAAGATAATATTACACTTGGGATCAAAAACTTTTCGAAGTAATGTTGACCATTCGAAATTATCTCGATCTTCAGAGATTTCAAGTTCCTTGCACTTCAGATCCATTTTATGAAGCAGGACATTATAATTTTTAAGAATGTATTGTTGTTGTTCTAGAGAAACATTTTGAATATCTACAAAGTCACCATCTAAATCAGTATAAAAATCAACGTGCTCAGATTGTTTAACTGGTTTTGTGAGGAGGTTGTGAAAATTAGAATCAAAAACTTTTCGGATAAAACTTTGTATCAGATCGAACTTCTGATAAATGTACGCGTCGCCGTGAGATACAGGTTTGTATTTGTCAAAAGGAAGGCTGATTATTCTTTTCATTTCTCACAACATTTAGTGTAGTTAAAGGATATGGTAAAATCTTCTCCTGAGGACATATTGTAGGATATGTCTTGAACAAAACACGGGGAGATCAATTCCGAATTTTTAAGTAAGTAATTTCGTATACCAATTGTTCCTTCATTATTATTACCATTGTTTTGAATGTTTTTCATTTCGATAGTATTGTTGCCAAAACGCACGATGGAAGGGTCAAAATAGAATGCCTTTATTTTATCAAGCGGACAAACAAAATCTGCATCAGAAATTTTAACAGAGTGGTCTTTTGAAGCAATAAAAACAGAACCCACAAGATCGTTCGAATTTAAATCTAATAGGCCGATCTCAACTCCGTTGAGGAATACCCTGAAATTATCATCAATTGCTTGATTTGAATTACAAACTTGGAATACAAGTTCCCTATCTGGACAATCAATGGCCTTACTTCCTAAAGATGAACAAGTACAACAAGAATCTAAATTATTATCTATTTCCGCTATTCTACTTGTCAGTTCATCAGTATTGCAAAAAGCGCTGTCTCGTGGGCAATAAACTAAAAATAGCAAAAGAATAAGGGTGAACATTATCCAAACAAACCACCAATAGCGGTAAGAAAACCAACTCATTCCTCTTATTGTCCTAATCCACCAATGCATTTGAATTTCTAATTAGGACATCCGAGAGTGTAGGTCCAAGAAGTACTGTCTCCACCAGTAACAACTACAATACAAAAATCCTCCTTATTGAATTTATAATCAAAGCTAAGTTGATTGCAACAACCAGCACCATTTTCACCACCGACATATCCATTTTCGTTTCCAGGAATTTGAGTCGTTGATGCAATTAATTTTCCTTCATAGTACACTTCAAGTTTGTCTGGTACATTTTCCATATCAAAGTTCAGTACTACTTTTCCTGAATTTTTACCAAGTGTATGTTTGTTAGTTGTAACACCATCTCCACCTGACCTTGCTTCATCATCACAGGTATAGGTTGCAGTAAGGGTGTCTTCATCTATTTCAATGGTATCTTCGATCAAAACGGTATAACAGTTACAGCAACTATCCAGGGCAAGGTCTATTTCTTCAATTTTGGATGAATAATCGATGCAAGCAGATTTCTTAGAGCTACTACACAACCACATGAACAGCAATATACAAGCAATGAAGAAGAGCCAGATAAACCACCAGTATGAAAATGCAAACCAATTCATGCTCCGTATCCAACGATACCACCATTTTCGTTTTGTATGTTGAGTTATTCTTTTCAATTTATAATTTATTCCTCAAGTTTATGATTATAGCATCTATCCTTAATACGTTGATTTAATCGGTCCAATTCTTTTTCGATTGTATTAGGGCATTTATCATCTCTGTTGGAGCATTTTCTGCAAATACAACAAATGAGCATAATGGCTAGTATTAGTAGTAGTAATCCCCAGAAACGGTAGGTTAACCAACGCAGAAAACGTTTGATACGCTCCCAAAAGGAAAGTCTGACTTTAGTTTTGGGATCAACGTATTTTGGATTTGGAGTAAGTTCGTCCTCCTGAACGGTTGAATCAGGACTTATTTCGATCGTTTGAGTAGGAACACTAATTTCGACTGTAGGTTCATTTTTTTCAGGCTGTGGGGCAGATTCCTCGAAAAAATTGGGAGTAATAAAGTGAAGAACATTTCTGAATTTCCACCCCCAAATTACAGCCCAATCAGTACCATTTGATACTAAAAGGTTGTCCTCCGTATTAAATATAGCATCTATAAGTTTTCCCCAAATAGTGTTCTCTTGATCTGGGTGATTCTTTAATTGTGATGTGATGCGGTATATATTCCTTCTTAAGGAAACATACTTTTCTTCTATTTCTTTTTGATGGGCCTCGTTGAACTCGCTAATGGGCTTCATTAAACCACTTGCATCACTAAACCAATCAATTCGGTTGTTTAACAAGACTGGTTTTGCAAATGCCTTGAAATCGTCTGATTTTATTCGGCTTTTTAGAAACGCCGCTACACGTTGATAATTTTCATACAAATAGTTGTCTGCGAAAGAAACGGGTTGAAATTGATCTGTGTAAGTGGTGTAAATTAAATTCATAAGTGTATTATTCGGCTAGTCCAAAATCTAACTTTTTCAAATCGTCTAGTATCGATTTTAATTTATTGTTAGCCTCAGCGTCATAATTTACTACTCCGCAATTGGATAACATAGCTAATTTCATTTTAATAAGGTATGCGTTGAAATTCTCCGAAAGTGGTGAAACATGAAGAGAACCGTCATCTAAATTGTATATCTGTTGCAATGTCTCGAGTGAAACATTTTTGTCATATTGTTGCAATAGTTTAACATCTTCTTGGTACTCTTCACAAATAGCATACAGTTCATATAATCGATCTTGACTCATAAAATTGAATCCGAAGCTAGTGATAAACTCATTGATCATGTTTGTTGTAATCGAAGCCAAGTATTCTTCAGTGTCCTCCGGAATGTTTAAGAGACGAGTTTTCTCTTCAAACAATGTAATTAAACGAGCCCTCATGTGCAGAGATTCAAACGTTTCTTGGAGATTTTCGAGAAAAAGATCAAGACTTTTCTGTTCGAACCCCATTTTTACATAGTTGCTAAAATTTTCTGCCTCGATCTTTTTGTTCCATACGTCCAATAGAAGATCGACTAGTTTTGAAGCGCTTGAATAAACCTTGTTTTCAAGAGCATCATCGAGAACTATCTTTTTTGACTTTAGGTATTCTTCTACCTCGTCGTTGTTGTCGAGTAAAAGCATTTCAGATAAATACTTTAAGTTTTGTTCTCTTGATCTAACTTCAGACAAACCAGGGAACATACTGCGAAAAAGTTTGTAGTGCTCAGGAGTATTTTGGCTAGATGCTTTTAGAAAGTCTTTATGCAGTACGTTATAAATTTCGATCTCATCCAACATGAGTTGTTTCAAGAATAAGGCAAAATTGAAATCAGGATGAGCAAACAGAGAAACGAAGGCGAATTTAATATCGTTAGCTTCTCTAAATGCTTTATCTCTCAATTCCTTAATGTTGTCTGTTACGTAATGTTTGGATAACTCCTTTTGTAGCTCATTTCGCGAAAAATTTAAACGCTCACTTAAGTTTTTAACTTTTACAAAATTTGATGCGGCCGGTGTCAGCGCATTAATAATTCGCTCACTACCGTCCTTCATTGGACTTGCTGATTCTTCCCATGTTTTTAAGGGGTCTTTAAAATGTTTTTTTACAAAAGGGAAGTCAACGAAAGAGTTTTTTAGTGTTTGCCAATGCGTCACTCTTCCTTCTTGAATATTAAGTTCTCTGTCTTGTTCATTATAGAACATATCACCTGAAAACTTGTAGTCTCTGAGTAAATAGAAATTCGAAAAATTAGGTTGAGAAATGGTCCAATTGGTATGCCATTGGTATTTGAATGTTATTTGATCTTCGAAAAATCTATTAAACCTGTTTTCCCATTTGTAATTGACGTCTTTATCGTCATTTACTGGGTCGTAAGCTAGTTGACGATTAAAGAAAGTAAGTATAACGAATAGAGGAGATGTAGATAGTTGACCAATCGTTTTTTCTCGGGTTTCTATATTGAACCCTATATTCTTTTCTATCCATTCATTAAGAATTCCTGCCAATTCATTCACTTCAATTTTTTCATCCTTCATGCAAAAAAGTAGGTTGTTTATTTCAAGATCTGCACTGTATTTATTGAACAGATAGGAGATCTTACCCCTAAGAAACATTTTGACGACAGCTTCATCATTAATATTCGAAACGAGAAAGCTCTCTCTGCTTCGTGCGCCAGGAAAATCTAAAATGTCAGTATTTTTTAAAAAAGCTTTGGAATCAGACAATTGTGGATCAACGTTTAAACTTAGTTCGGCTGTCAATGCACATAATTTAGACACTTCTATTTGTTTATTTTCTCCCTGACCGGTTAAAATCTGGATATTTTCAGAATGGCTCAAAATGTCATTTAATCTTTGAACATCTAGTATGGCGCCTTTTTCTCTCAAAATAGCATCGGTTGGTAAGAATGCTTCACGTGCAAAATCTAGTTCGGCCAATACGTTTATTAAGGTATTGAAAACATTGGTAAGATGCTTGTTTCCATTCCAAATAAGTTCAAACAAGCGGTACCATTCTGAGGGGGGGATGTTTTTAATGAGCTCCCCTGCTTCAACCCAGAAACCAGATGAATCAATTTCATTAACGTAATGGGAAAATTTATTGAAATTAGCACCAAAGTACTTGGCCATGTCCCAGAGATGATCTTCGGTAAGAATATCTTGAGACCTTGATGTCTCAGAAAAAGTGTTTTTTAACTCATTAATACGATCCTTAAAATCAGTTCGAGTGGTGTACGTATCAAGTCTGCTGACATCTGAGAAAAATGCGTCGGCAAGTATGATTACCAGGTCTTTCGTATTTAATAGTTTCGCTTTAATCGGGAAATTATCATCTTTAATATCAGAATCAATGGTAAAACGCGATACAACACCTGTGCTTTCAGCGCCACTTCCCTGGGGATTGATTTCTTTAAGAAAATCAATACGATCATTACCGCAGATTAATTCTAAAGGCTTACCATCTATGCTTAAAATATTTTGCACCAGGTATGATTTTCCAACCTGACTAATACCAAAAAGAGCAAATACAGGTTTAGAATTAATGGTGTCCTTAATTTTATAAACCTCGGCCTTCTCTTTCTTTACCTTATTGTTTAGAAGCGCTCGTTCCTCATACTTAAGATGTTGACGAATCCAAGAGCCGCAATGTACCAATTGATTGTAAAACTGTTCACTTGCGTCATGAAGCGTATTGACTTCTTCTTTGTTAAAATGTTTCATTATTTACCAATTGTAAGCGTAAATTCACCAGTGTCCAACCAATAGTCTTCAGATTGATTGAGCGTTAGAAGTTTTAATTCAAAATTTAATTTTGAAATATCCTCATTATTAGCGTCAAGAATATGATCTATTTTGATCTTTTCCTTGTCGGATGAGTAGTCTCGGGTGACAACTACCTTAAATGGGAGTCTTGATCTAAGCCTTGTCTTGCGATTTTCTAATTCATCAGTAATTGAAGTAGAATCAAAATGTAAACTCACACCTAGTTGTTCTTTAATGTTCTTGTTGTTAAATTGGAAGGAATAAAGTATCCTACTTGGGTAGTTCGTGGATCTGATATGTTGGAAACCTATGTAATGAGGAAGATCGTAGATCATAAAACTTGATTCTTCCTGTGCAGGATCCATAAATGGTTGTTTGATCGTGTAATGGTCGATAGCTCCAAGATAGTCCGCTGTTGAAACCAACTTGTATTTTAGATTTGAAACATCAATTCTGAATTTGTCGAGTTTAAAAAGCTTTCCACCCATCATTCCTAATAATGTGCCCACAGAAATTAATGTTTTTGGGTCTTTTATAAAGCCATTATCATCTGTAAATGGATACCATTTCCCTATCCAGTAATGGTTGAGATTTATTAAACGATTAGGGGCTAAAGGGTGATACTTTAAAAATGTATTTTCCAGGGCTTTGAAGGAACATGGCCGGCCGGATAGTATGATTAGGTCACATCCGTGAGCGTGCATGATCTTCGATATCTGACTAAGTAATTTTGAAAAAGTCTCTGAAATGATTTGATCGATTTTACGTCTAGAGATTTTCCATTTTAATTCTTCAAATCTGAACCCGAAATGTCTATGGAAATAATCTAGCAGTATATTATCTGGTTTATGTTTACTAAATAGCTCATCATAATTTAGCTCTTCTTCAGGTGGATTGTCTGCTGAGGCTATTTCAAGAAATTTAATAGCAATAGGTAAACTGATTTGGTTTAAGAAGCTAACGCGCATTGAACGTGTTTTAGGATTCATGTTCGCATGGTCTTTACCGAAAAAACCATTTAATTTCAGTGTGGGTTGTTCTATGTTCAATTCTAAAAGCTTACTCAGAATAACACCACTGCAACCAATGTCTTCAATCGATCTGTTTTCTCCCTCCAGAATAATCTCCTGTATGATGTTTTTTAGAAGATTGTCTCCAGCAAAAGTGAAGCTTTCCCAATATATAGGGTCCGGTATAACTTCAGTTGCGTCAGAATAGTTGTACGAATACTTACAGATAAGTAGATCGGTTGTTCCCGCTCCGATGTCCAATGATCCAATTGTTAGCTCTTTATTTCTATCTGGTGCAATAGGGTTGTATTTTCCGAAGAGATTAAAGAAAAGATCTGGTTTACCATTGAACTTGTGTTGTATACTGGAGTAAATGAATAATAGCTGAGCAGCGGTTGCTTCATCATAGATCCAGTCTTTTTTCTTTTCATTATGTTGTAGATCCTTCTTGAGGTCAATTGGGTCGGGAATAATCTCAATCTCTTTTTCTACTTGATCATATTCTGTTTCTTCACCTCTGATAATGGGAGCATAATTTTTATGTAGTTTAACAGCATCTTTAGCACATTCTCTTAAAGCGATCTGTTCTTCTTTTATCATTGCAGTTGGACAACTAATAAGAATTCGTTTCAATCTTCTTCGATAATTGGCATCTCCATGAGCCATTCTGAACTCGAAAGAATTGATCTGACACGTAGCTTGTGTAATTATTTCAAGAAACGCGAATGTCATTAATGACCTCCTGGAAAATCTTGCATTGGTTCCAAATATACCGTCATATGATATGCTTCCATCACTTTTTAATTGCTCTGATATACCTGTTTTAAATACTTTTTTTGGAATTTCAGAAGTTGCATCAAAAAAACACCAATCAGTTTCAGAAATTTCTTTGTCCCATAAATAGCGTTTTGGACTACTATTAAAACTTTTGGATTCAATTCGTGAACCAGAAGCAATAATAGATCGATTGAGTAGATCCTCACCTTCATCTCCAAGTCGGACTAAGCTTGGCCATTGAAATTTTTTGTATTGGTTGATCTCAGTTCCTTTTTCGAAAAAGGAAGCTTCTTTAAAAACAACTCGGGTTGAAAAAGATTCGTTATAACTATTGAAAGGATATGAAACATCGGTTAATTGTAATTGCTTGACTTTGTTTAGATTGAATTTCAAGTCATTTGGATTTTCAAAAAGTAGAGCACATGTTCTTGAATTACCAACATCTACAACTAGATCTACATCGATCACTCCAGCATTATCAGATAGTAATTGAATATTAGGTAATTTCTCTGTTGATCTAAGTATTCTCAGAAAAAATATAAATGAGGCAATATGTTTGGTTTGAGATTCTCCATCTTCGAACTTGAAAAATGTTTTTAAATAATCATCAACCCATTGGCAATCAGTCAGACTATCAAAGTAGCCTAGTATCAGTTCTTCATTAGAACATAGTCTAAATTTGTTTTCTTGAGGGTTTTCATCTAAAAACGGACTCTGCAAAACAGATTCATTTTCAGAGGTTAAGGTATCGATAGCTAAAACGATTTCAAGGTGGTCATTTCCATCGCGCCGACACATAACGCGCACCCAATCGGTAGGTCCAAAAAGATCCTCATTGATAGCGTTATATTTGAAATAAGGTAAAGGGATCCATTTGTTTTCAAATATTTTTAAGACTTGATCCACATTCCCTATTTCGAAGACATGCGGTTGGTCCTCAATGAATTTTCTCGTTAGACGAGAGTGGTCGAAATCTTTTTTCACTGATCCGGTAGTATCAATTGCAGATAGTTCTTTAAGTTCCGATCTCCTTCCATAGCAATCGATCTCGGGTACAGCGAGTAGTTCTTCCAGCCAAAAACGTCTTCTGTTAAGTTCTACATCTTCAAAGTAGACAAACTTTCCTGCTCGCAATCTCACTTTGTCAATATATCCCTTGGCTCTGTAGAATTGTATTCCTGTATTAGAAATGCAAGGTATCTCATTCATGTGTAATGATCATAGGTGATTAAATCCATCCTAAAATAAGGAGTAAATTGGAATTTACAGTGTTAAATGATAAAATATTAAGAATTCTTTCTAAAGAAACATTGGGATAAGGCGGGAGAATTGTAATGCTCCCCAATATTAGGGCAGGATTTTGACTAAAGTTAAGGTGTATTTTCATGCAACATTCTGTTGGTCAAAAAATAGTTCACTTGGTGTTTTGTAATCGTGCGTTTGATGTGGTC
>Ga0172373_10004001_pt1 | contig 21024 bp, 14 predicted proteins | sample Lak10m_2_FD_114546 | JGI IMG/M metagenome (GOLD analysis project Ga0172373, IMG submission 114546) | Freshwater microbial communities from Kabuno Bay, South-Kivu, Congo - kab_092012_10m | ecosystem: Environmental > Aquatic > Freshwater > Lake | place: Democratic Republic of the Congo...
AATCTGTGGAATCCGTGAAATCTGTGGATCCCCGCCCCCCGTCCAATCTGTGGAATCTGTGAAATCTGTGGATCCCCGCCCCCCGTCCAATCTGTGGAATCTGTGAAATCTGTGGATCACCCAATCCCACAAATCTCCCCATGAATGCCCTCCAACACCTCGCGATGCTCTCCGCCCAGGTCGCCGTCCTGGCCCTGTTGGCGTTCGTCCTCCTCCGCGTCCTCCACGCCTGGCTGACCCCGCGCGCCCGCTGCTGGATCTGGGGACTCGTCGTCCTCCGGCTCTGCCTCCCCATCTCCCTCGACGCTCCCTTCTCCCTCTTCAACCTGCTGAAGCCAGTCTTCACCACGCGCGCGCCGATACAACTCCAGCCGCCCCCGAAACCAGCGCAGCACGCAACGACGCCCACTGGCCCGCGCCCGCTCCTTCTTCTTCCCCAACCAAGCCCAGCCCCATCCCCGATCACCGCGCCACTCCCGCCCAGTGCAACCAGGGACGTCGCACCGCCCATCCAGACATCCACCCCGACCCTTGCAACGCCTCCATCCGCTCCCATCCCGTGGTCCCGCATCGCATTCCTGATCTGGGCCGCCGGAGCCATCACCCTCCTGGGTCGCACCGCATGGCTCGCCCTGCGCATGCACCGCACCGTTGCCTCGGGAACACCGTCCGCATCGCCCACGCTCGCCGCCGCCCTCGATCAAGCCCGACACCTCACGGGCGTGCGCACCCCGATCCGCGTCGTTGATCTGCCCGGCATCGATTCCCCCGCGCTCTACGGATTCCTCCGCCCCACGCTCCTGGTCCCTCCCGACCTCGAACGACGCCTTGAACCCGCCCAACTCCGTCACGTGCTCCTCCACGAGTGCGCGCACGTCCGTCGGCGTGACATTGCCCTCAACTGGCTGATGGCCGTCCTGCAGGCCCTGCACTGGTTCAACCCAGCCGTCTGGCTGGCCTTCGCCCGACTCCGCGCCGAGCGCGAACTCGCCTGCGACGAAATCGCACTCGAAGCCTCCGGCAAGGATGAGGGCGAAGCCTACGGCCGGACGCTCCTCCACCTGCTCTCCTCGTGGTCCCACGAAACCCCGCTCCCCACGCCCGGAGCCATCGGACTTCTCGAACGCCACGGCGACCTGCGCCGCCGCCTGCGGCACATCGCCGACTTCCGTCCCGGCCGCCGACTCGGCATTCCCACCGCACTCTTCATCGCCTTGGCGGGTGCCGTGACCTTGACCGACGCCCAATCGCCTTCCCCGACCAACGCCCCTTCCTCGGCGGCGACCGCGACCAACCTCCCACCCGTCGTCCCGCTGCGGTACACCAACGCCCTCGCGGAACCCGAGAACAAGGACCTCCGTTCCGGCGGCAACTGGGCCAAGGCCCCGCGCGGCTCCAATGTCCTCGGCGGCGTCCACTTCGAGGTCGACGGCCTCCTCCAGCTCTCGAGCAAATCTTCGGTCGGCTACAAGCGCGACTTCCGCGAGTTCGTCACGCTTCCGGCCCCGACCAACCGTTACGGTTCGGTTCATCTCCTCGCCACCGCGGCCTGGTCCGCCGAACCCAACCGCCGCATCGCCGACGTGATCTGGCGCTACACGGACGGCACCGCCAAGCGCAGCCCCATCCTCTACACCGGCCACGTGCGCGACTGGTGGCGACGCCCGTTCGAGGAACCGCACCACGTCTTCTCGAAGTTCGCCAAGTGCGCCGTGATCTGGTCCTCGCCGGATTCCGTGAAGAACAAGGCGGCGTTGCGCGCCTACCGAGTGACGCTCGCCAACCCCGAGCCCGCGAAACCCGTGGCCTTCCTCCAGCTCCAGAGTGCGATGGAGGATTCCTCGCTCATGGTCCTCGGCGTATCCCTCGATCCGCTGGAAGCCGGCAAGCGCCCGGATCCCTCACCCGACCTCGAACCCGAAGACCCGAAGTGGACCCGGCATCTCGGCGTCACCCTCATCGACGCCGGCACCTCGAATGTCGTCGGTGGCGCCAAGGTCAAGGCCTCCATCACGACCGGTTCCTTTTCCGCGGATCGGGATTACACCGCCAACGGCAGCGGCGTGGCCGACGTGCTCTTGCCGGACGAGACCGTGAATCAGGTCGTGATCGAAGCCTCCGCCAAGGACTACAGCCCCACGAAGCATCGCTTCGCCTTCTCCACCACCAACCCGGTGCCCGCCTTCGTCACCGTCCGTCTCCACGGCGGTGCCACCATCGGCGGCATCGTGCTCAACAAGGCCGGCGAACCCATCGAAGGCGTGGCGGTAGAGGTGTACCGCTTCTGGACCGGCAACGACCTGATGGACCAACCGGGCGAAGGCTCCGGCTTCGGCAACAAGCGGGCGAAGACCGGAGCCGACGGTCGCTGGGAGGTCGGTTCCGTTCCGAAGCACCACTTCAACCGCATCGGCATCTCCTTCGACCACGACAACTACGTCCATGCTTCGATCAGCGGCGTCTCGCAGGAAGCCGGCGTCGAGGCCGCCCTCCTCGAGAAGCGCCACGAGATGCGTCTCGTACCGGCCCTCTCCGTTTCCGGCATCGTCCTGAATCCGGATGGACAGCCGGTCCCCAACGCCGAGGTGCGCGTCGGCCAGCGTTTCTCGGGCAATACGAAGGAAGGCACGACGGATGCCGCCGGACGATTCCGCATCGGCGGACAGAAGCTGGGCGAAACCATCATCTCCGCCCGTGCCAAAGGCCTGGGTGGGGTGGCCGAGAAGCTCACCATCACGGACAACACGCCCGAGATCACCCTCACGTTGAAGCCCGCGCGGGTCTTCAGCGGCTTGGTCACCGACGCCGACAACCAACCGCTCGCCGATGTCTGGCTGGCTGTCGATACCGTCCACGGACCCGACCGCGACGAACTCCAGAACGAGTTCGCCGAGTTCTCCACACGCACCGCCGCCGATGGCACCTGGACCTGGGACTCCGGCCCAGACCTTGAGATGCAGTTCCGGTTCCAGAAGGACGGCTACGGCGGAAAAACCGGCGTCAAGATCAAGCCCGACGAGCCCGCCACGGTGGTGATGAACAAGCCCCGCGAGGTCGTGGGTGTGGTCCTCGATTCCGAGTCCGGCGAACCGGTGAAGGAGTTCCGGCTGGAACCGCGCGGCAACTGGTGGTCACAGAGCGACGCCCGCAACTTCACGGACGCGAACGGAAGGTTCACCTTCTCGGTCCCACAGGATCATTACGACAAATTCCACGTCACCTCGCCCACGCACGAACCCATCGACGAACCGATCCCCGCCGCCGTCAATGGCGTGATTCAGATGACCATCCGCCTCAAGCCCGCCGAAGATTGGTCCGGGGTCGTGGTGGATGAGGCCGGACGGCCGATTGCGGGGGCCACCGTGGCCCTGACCAGCTTGCATGAGCAAGTCATGCTCCAGGGCGATCGACTCGATTCTTGGCGCGAGGGTGGAACGGTCCTCACCGGTGCCGATGGAGCGTTCAAGCTCAACCCGGCACAGAATCCGACGGGCGTCGCCGCGGCCGCCGCATCAGGGTTCGGATTCTTGAAGGCGGAGGAGTTCAGGCAGGCCCGTCGCATCCGACTGGTCCCCTTCGGGACGCTTGAGGGAACCTACCGCGGCCGGGTGGACGACGACGGCAACGCACGGCTTTCGCTCCAACTCTTCGCCGGGGCCAATGGCGGATACACCGGCATCTCCGGGAACTGGGGCGGATTACAGACTCCAACCCCGGGTGGCGGCCGTTTCCAATTCTCCAGGATCCCCGCCGGGAATCACCAGTTCATCCGCTTGATCCAGGCCGGCGCCAATGCCTGGTCCCACCAACCGCTCAAGGACATCGTCATCGAGCCCGGCCAGACCACCACGGTCGACATCGACGTCGAAGGGAGCCGGGTCACGGGCCGACTACTTCTGGGAGAAGCGGCGAACGTCCCTGGAATCCAGTGGCATGTGAACGTGTCCACGGCATCGCGCTGGAAGCCGAACCCCTCCATGTCCTCCGAGGAGATCCAGAAGATGGTTGAGGATCCCGAGTTCCAGAAAGCGATGCAGCGGATGCGACACTACCAATGCCAGGTCCGGCCGGACGGCACCTTTGAAGCCCAGGACATCCCCGCCGGCACCTATGACCTGAGCGCCGTGGGTTACATCCTCAAGGACGGCAAACCCGACCGCTCCTGGAACGCCAACAAACCCTTCACCATCCCGGAAGGCACTCCCACCGACCACGTCCTCGACCTCGGCTCAATCCCCATGACACCAACCCCCATACCGCCGAAGTAAGGCCGCGAACCCGGGAAGCCAAGATCGGCCACCAGGTGCGGAGCACCGACAGACGATAGCCCGCGGCGCCAGCTGTGGGTCCCGCGCTCCCACGGAACACAAGCCCCTGCGGGGCGACAGACACGACACGCCGAAATGAACCAAGATCTCACGCGAAGACGCGAAGACGCAAAGAAGCCAGGGCGTTGTGGCACGCAGGGACATGGTATCACCACGATGCAGGGCGAATGCGTCACGCCGCCGGGCTCCTGCCCCACCAACGCCAACGGCGTTGAGACCCCCAGCCCAGGGTTGGCCGAGGCACGAGGCCTACCCTGGGTTTGATCCCGAAACGGAAACCAACCGCATCGCGGTTGTGGGCGACCTGACCAGGTTCCCCAATCGCCCTGTCCTTCCCATGTTCTTTTCGAGCCCTTTGTGCGGTTCGTGGTTCAACCCTTCGCCGCTGTTCAACCACGAAGTCCACCAACGACACGAAACCAAACCCCGCAACCCTGTGCCACGCCGTGGCCCCAGCCCCGGAGGGGCGACAGAACCCCTTCCCGTGCGACCGCCAACATTCGATTGCCTCTCCAGAGCTGGAACTTGCCCTGCCTTCTTCGCGTCTTCGCGTCTTCGCGTGCGGTCCCCTCCAATCCGGCTTTTGCCTCACGCGAAGCCGCGAAGGCCGCGAAGAGTTGCCGGGGTGGGGCTTCCAAACTCTCCACCCCTCCGCGCGAGATTCATCCCCCGTGGGCCGCAGCAAAGCACTGGACTTGCGCACAGGCGGAATCGCACTTCGCCTGCTCCCCTTCGAGGCTTGGAGGCTTCGAGGCTTTTCAATTTTCCTCCCCCAGCGCACCGGCCAGAGGCGCAGAACACGGACTCCCAGAGATCGAGCACCAGGTGCGGAGCACCGACAGACGATAGCCCACAGCGTGAGCTGTGGGCTTCCTTCGCTGTGGCCCCAAGCCCCGGAGGGGCGGCAGATCCGGGAAGCCCGACCCTGTCCCCGGAAGCGAGATTCATCCCGTTCCGTGGACGGCAACAAAAACACTGTGCTCGCGCAGAGGCGCAGGGACGCAGAGAAGACAGGCCGCCTTCGTTCATCGTCTTCTTCGCGCCTTCGCGTCTTCGCGTGCGGTTCCCTTCCATCCGGCTTTTGCCTCACGCGAAGCCGCGAAGGCCGCGAAGACTTGCCGGGCGGGGCGGTTCCCACTCCCCACCCCTCAGCCCGAAATTCATCCCGTTCCGTGAGCGGCAGCTAAATTTGTAGGCCGGGCGCCCTCACCCGGCGGGGATAACGAAGCGCAGGGTGAGGGCACGCGGCCTGCAGAGCGAGTTGCCAGTTTCCAACATCGTATAAGCCATGATCCGAAGCGCAAACCATGTCCCGTGCAGAGGATCCGAGACGAGGTGATGGAGAGTACAGAATCTCTCCACTTGCACCGCCGAGCCCCATACCGATCCTTGCTGGAGTACACCCACTCTCCTGTACCGCTGCACACAGATCACCGCTTTGTACAACCAGAGCACCATCCCAACTCAGCGCCTTGACACTTATAAAATGGAAACTTACAGATCACCATGCCAAACGACCGATCAACCCAAGCAGTCTTGATCCTCCTGACAACAACGATGGCGACAGCCAGTCCGCGAGGCAGTGCACTGGGCCCCATCATCAAGGAAATCGCCGCTGCCACAGATGTCGTCAACGCACTCCAGGTCCAACAAGTTGAGTATCAGGCCCACATCGTGCTCAACCGCTACAATCGCGAGGTATACGAGTGGGAGAAGGGTCGGGTCATATCAGCCTCGAGGAGGGACTACCGATACTCCCATGCCGTCGGCGGCGGTAGCGCCGTCTGGTTCCAAGCAACAGGAAGCGGCTCCCAGATCACTGCAAGTGACAAGCCATTCCTGATCGATAGTTTCCAGAACAGGAACTATGCCTTTTTCTACAACAACGGCCGCCTGAAGAATGGACTGGAAATCCGTGCCAGTTGCGTCTTCCAAGCATGGGCTTCCGAAGCCAGGCTGGTCGGAAACATCGCTTCCATGAGCTATAACCCTACCGGACCTTGGGAACGGGTTCTGGGGTACAGAGCCACTCACAAGATCAATTCCTCCTCTCCTCCTCATGAGAATGGTGAGAAGATCGTCGGCGAAACCCAATCCGAATACCGTAAGGTGCCCTTCCGCCTTGTCGGCTCTACCTTCTTCACGCTCCCCGGGCAGAACCGCCACTTCGAAACCGTGATGCAGTTGCTGGCATACGATCCCACCAAGATCCCGGGGTTCTTCAGCTGGACCGGCGGAGTCGAGCAAAGCGTCAACGTGGTCTCAGATCCAGCTTTGAAGGAAGTCCCACTTCCGCAATTGCCATCAAGCAAGTCCCCTGCCCAGTCGACTCCGGGATCAAGCGACCATTAGCCATCTCGAAGTCATCCTACCATGCCAACGACAACGAGAATGCTGTGGGGCGCTGTCGCCAGCCTGCTGGTGGTGCTTCTGCTCTTGGCCCTCCGCAACCGTTCAAGCGCTCCCACGCCAGACCGTCTTCGTGCCGAAAAGGCGGAACCGGGCGCCGTTGTGCCGAGCCAAGACAATCCATCAAAGCGGCGCACACCACTTGGATTCCAGAGCGAGGATGCGGGTCCACAGTCCTCGGTGAGGCCCTACCTTCTATTGTCTCAGGAGATGGCCTTCGACAGCCGGTACGCTCGCGCCGGACTGACGAACCTACTGCTCATGCTCAGTCTCTCGGATGCGATCGCTTCCGCAGAGGAGCTTTCGGATGAACAGTTGATCACGCAGTTGTCCGCACACGGCCTGGACCCTCAAGTCATCGGTGAACGCCTCGGCAACTACCCTCGCGGGGACATCTCCATATCCGCACTTTATGCCCGCAACGAATCCATCCCGGGATTCCAGGAGGTGCGGTCGGCGCTGGCGGGCTCCGGTCTCGAAGTCGATCCCACCAGCGAATGTCTGCTCGAGTGCTTCCGATACGTCGCCTGCATCAGCGAGATGACAGATTTCCTTCAGGGACTTCAGAAGTCCATGTCCGAGGGACCCGGGAAGGACATCTACGCCCCATTGGTGAATACGTTGGCCCGTGATGAGCAGGACCTCCGTTGGGCGTTTACCCGAGTCTTCCGTGATCGGTTCCTCCTTCGCTACGGACTGCCGGAGACACAGGTGGATCGCCTCCTCGAGTCCCTCTCCGTCCTGACGGTCCCCCACGCAACCACGCAGGACCTATATCTTCCAAGAAGGAGGAAGGATTGAGTCCCATAAGGGGTCATTTTTCCCTCCCACCAATTCCTGCTACGGTTTGTTCAATCGCCCCTCCCGTATGGGTGCGCCCGTGCAGTCGGCGGTTCCCACCACCTTCGTTCATCGTCTTCTTCGCGTCTTCGCGTCTTCGCGTGCGGTTCCCTTCCATCCGGCCATTGCCTCACGCGAAGCCGCGAAGGCCGCGAAGAGTTGGCTGCATGGAGCATTCCTCAGTGCCGGCGCTTACCAATGAAACCTCGCGTCTGCCCGTTCTTCGCGGCTTGGCGGCTTTTTCCTCCGTTCGGTTCCCGCGCAGAAAGCAGAAGCAAAGCCGCCAAGCCTCAAGGCCGCAAAAGGGGCGAACGGAGACGAGCGGATCGAAACGTTCCGGAAGGGGCCTCCTTACAAGACCCACTGTAATCCTGAGTCGCCCTCTCAGGGCTTTCAGCACGACTCTGCCACGGATCCCCGGGGCGATGCCCCGGGCTGGCTTGAGTCGCCCCGTTGGGGCTGAGGAGGCCAAGACCGGAAGTCCAAGGCATCCGCTCCTTCCCCCTTACCGTCTTCGCGTGAGCCAATTCGCGTCCTTCGTGGTCCAGGAACCTCAGATCCCGGAACCTGGAAATGGCATCTGGAACCACGGATAGCGCGAACAACACGGATAGGCAGGGACCCGGCTTGGACTTGCCACACATCTGCAAGGTGAGCGGCCTGCAGCGAGGAGAACCTCCATTCCAGCCCCGTCCATCCGTGGAATCCGTGGAATCCGTGGAATCCGTGGAATCCGTGGAATCCGTGGTCAAGACAACTGCGGATTCAAGGCTCATGGGTTGGCGGCCACTGCACTCCGTTGAGCTCCGGGGGAAGCTGGGTAGGATCGACGGGATAGTGTTGTTTCAAGTCCACCTTGCCGGACTCAAACTCCTTGTCCGGAGCGCCGACGATCAGCCAGAGCACCGTCCCCTCAGCCGAAATCACCCCATCGGCAATGTCGGCTCGCCGACGGCCTCGTCCTCCTGGCCCTCGGAGATGACCGGGGCGATGGCTTGCAGACGATCCTTGGGAGCGAGGTCGATGAGCTTCACGCCCATCGTATTCCGGCCGGCTTCGCGGATACCCTTCACCGGGATGCGGACCATCTGGCCGCCCACGGTGATGAGCATGAGTTCGTCGCCGTCGAGGACAGTCAAGGCTCCGACCACGGCGCCGGTCTTCTCGCCGGTCTTCATGGTGATGATGCCCTTTCCGCCACGAGACTGGACGCGGTATTCCTCGAACTCGGTGCGCTTGCCGATGCCGTTCTCGCCGGCGACCAGCAGCGTTGCGCCCGGATCCACGATCGCGAGTGCCACGACGGCATCGGTCTTCTCCAGCTCGATGCCCTTCACGCCGGTGGCGGAACGGCCCATCGAGCGAACGCCCTCCTCATGGAAGCGGATGCTCATGCCCTCGCGGGTGATGAGGACGACCTCGTTGTTTCCGGTGGTGAGCTTGACGTCCACCAGCGTGTCGGTGGGCTCGATGTTGATGGCGATGATGCCGCCCTTCCGGACGTTCTGGAAATCGGACAGGGCGGTGCGCTTCACCGTGCCCTGCTTCGTGACGAAGAAGAGCTCGAAGGACTGCTGCCACGTCTGCTCCTCCTTGTTCGCACCATACTTGGCGCCCACGCGGACAAGCGTCTGGATCTTCTCGTCGGCGCGCAGTTCCAACAGGTTGGCGATCGAACGTCCCTTGGCGGCACGTCCCATGTCGGGGATCTCGTGCACGCGCTCCACGTACACGCGTCCCATGTTCGTGAAGAACATCAGGTAATCGTGCGTGGACGCGGTGAACAGGCGCTCGATGAAGTCGGCATCCTCGGGCGTTGCCGCCTCGCGGGTGGACATGCCGATCACACCCTTGCCGCCACGCTTCTGCGAACGGTAGGAAGCGACGTTGGTGCGCTTGATCAGGCCGTTGTGCGTGAGCGTGACGATGACGCCTTCGTTGGCGATCAGGTCCTCGATGGCGATGTCGCCTTCGTCAGGAACGATCTGCGTGAGGCGCGGGGTGGCGTGCTTGTCCCGGATCTGCTTGAGCTCGGCCTTGATGATCGCCAGCACGCGGGCTTCGCGGGCCAGAATGTCCATCAGGTCCTTGATCCGTTCCATCAACTCCTTGTACTCCGCCTCGACCTTGTCGATTTCGAGGCCGGTGAGCTGGTAGAGGCGGAGTTCGAGGATCGCGTCCACCTGACGCTCGGTGAGCGAGTAGCGACCGTCGACCAGACGGCCCTCGGAACGGAGGAAGATGCCCCAGCGTTCGACCTGTGATTTCGTCCAGGCGAAGGCCAGCAACTTCACACGTGCTTCGTCGCGGTTCTTGGAATTCCGGATGATGCGGATGAACTCGTCGAGGTTGCGCAGGGCGCAGATATAACCTTCGAGGATCTCGGCGCGTTCCTCAGCCTTCTTCAGCTGGAAGCGAGTCCGCCGCAGGATCACCTCGCGGCGATGCTCGACGTAGCAGTTGATCAGGTCCTTGAGATTGAGCGTCTTTGGCCGACCCCGATCGATGGCGAGCGCGTTGACCGAGAAGCTCGTCTCCAGCTGGGTGTGCTTGTACAGGTTGTTGATCACCACCTTGGGGATCCCATCCCGCTTCAACTCCACCACCACCCGGGTGTTCTCGTCCGACTCATCACGGATGGCCGTGATCTCGGTGAAACCCGGCGTCCGCTCGTTCACCAGTTCGGCGATCTTCTCGACGAGCATCGCGCGATTCACGTTGTACGGGATCTCGGTGATCACCAACTGCTCGCGGTTTCCCTTGAGCTGTTCCACCCCGACCTTGCCGCGGATCTTCACCGAGCCGCGACCGGTCGCGAAGTACTGCTTGATGCCTTCCATCCCGCAGACCATGCAACCCGTGGGGAAGTCCGGCCCCTTCATGAACCGCATCAACTGCGGGATCGTGATGTCGGGATTGTCGATCTGGGCGCACACGGCATCGATCGTCTCGCCGAGGTTGTGTGGCGCCATGTTGGTCGCCATGCCGACGGCGATGCCCGTGCCGCCGTTGACCAGCAGGTTCGGGAAGGCGGCCGGGAAGACCACCGGCTCCGACATCGACTCGTCGTAGTTCGGAGCGAAGTCGACCGTGTCCTGGTCCATGTCCTGCATCAGGACCGCGCCGAGGTGTGTCAGGCGCGCCTCGGTATAACGCATGGCCGCCGGGGGATCGCCTTCGACGGAGCCGAAGTTACCCTGCCCATCCACCAACCGTTCGCGCATGGCCCACGGCTGCGCCATGTGCACCAAGGTTGAATACACGGCCTGGTCGCCGTGCGGGTGATACTTACCGATCGTCTCGCCAACGATACGCGCGCACTTCAGGTGCTTGCGGTTCGGCATGACGCCCAACTCGTGCATCGCGTAAAGCGTGCGCCGTTGGGAGGGCTTCAAGCCGTCGCGGACGTCCGGCAACGCCCGCGAGATGATCACGGACATCGAGTAGTCGAGGAACGAGTTCTTGATCTCGTCCGCGACGTTGATCTTGCCGATCTTTTCGTTGGCGGCGTAGGCCGGGGTGGAGGGACCGCCCGGCGGGATGATTTCGTCAGCCATGGATTCGGAAAAAGGTGGGAAAGGGAATGTGGAACAGGAGGCAGCCCAGTCCGATCAGACGTCGAGGTTGCGGACGTTGAGGGCGTTGTCCTCGATGAACTGGCGGCGGGGTTCGACCTCCTCGCCCATCAGGCGGGAGAACATGGCCTCGGCCTCGACGGCGTCGGTCAGGTCGATGCGCAGGAGCTTCCGGTTGGCGGGGTTCATGGTGGTCTCGAAGAGTTCCTTCGGGTTCATCTCGCCCAGCCCCTTGAACCGCTTGATCTCGATGCCGCGCTTTCCGACCTCGGTGACCGAGGCCAGGATCTCGGAGATCGAGAACAGCGGCTTCACCTGCTGGCGTTCCCCCTCGCCTTCGATCAGCTCGAACAGCGGCTTGTCCTGCGCCGAGTAGTGCTCGATCGCGAGGCCCTTCTTGGCCAGGCGCGACAGCAACTCGTGGATGGCATGGCTTTCGAACAACGCCTCGTGACGCGCCCGTCGGCTGGGTCCGTCCTTCTTCGACACCACGCGCTCAGGAGCTTCCGTTCCTGCCGCGGCTGCCGCACTGCGCTCCTCCAGGTCCGGGTTCGCCTGGAAGAAGGCGGCGTTCTGCTCGTCGGTCAGGAAGAAATGGACCGTCTCCTGATTGCCCTCACGCACCACCACGATGTGACGCGGCAACTCGCCGGTCTTGTGGTCCCGCGCCTCGATGTACGCCTCGAAATCCCCGCCCTTGCGACGGATGCCTACCGCGAGCTTTTCGAGCGATTGCAGCAGCTCGAGGATCTCCGCCAGCTGCTTCGCCGGGAATTCCTTCGCGTCCGCCAGGTTCCGCAACCGCACGTCCTCGGTGCCGAGCTGGATCAGGATCCGGTTCAGCGCGGCGTCGTCGTCGACGTACTCGATCCGCTTGCGGCGGCTGATCTGATACAGCGGCGGCTGGGCGATATAGACATAACCCTGCCGGATCAACTGCGGCATCTGCCGGTAGAAGAAGGTCAGCAACAACGTCCGGATGTGCGAGCCGTTCACGTCGGCGTCCGTCATCACGATGATCTTGTGGTACCGGAGCTTCTCGAGGTTGAAGGCTCCCTCGCCCTCGCCGTCACCGATGCCGGTGCCGACCGCCGTGATCATCGTCCGGATTTCCGTGTTCTGGAGCACCTTGTCGAGGCGCGCCTTCTCCACGTTGATCAGCTTGCCGCGGATCGGAAGGATCGCCTGGAACTTCCGGTCGCGCCCCTGCTTGGCCGAGCCACCTGCCGAGTCACCCTCGACGATGTACAACTCGGTGTTGGCCGGATCCCGATCCGAGCAGTCGGCGAGCTTGCCGGGCAATCCACCGCCCGTCAGCGCCGTCTTGCGGACGGCTTCGCGCGCCTTGCGGGCGGCTTCCCGCGCCCGGGCGGCGTTGAGCGCCTTGTCGACGATCCGCTTCGCGATCGGCGGGTTGTCGTCGAAGTAGTTCATCAGGCCTTCGTAGACCGCCGAACCCAGGATCGAGTCCACCTCGGGCGAGATGAGCTTCACCTTGGTCTGCGATTCGAACTTCGGATCCGAGTGCTTCACCGAGATGACCGCCGTCACGCCCTCGCGCACGTCGTCGCCCGTAATCTGCGGATCCTTGTCCTTCAGCAGGTTGTTGGACTTGGAATACTGGTTGATCGCGCGGGTCAGGGCGCTCCGGAACCCGGAAAGGTGCGTCCCACCGTCCGGGTTGTGGATGGTGTTCGTGTAGCACAGGACCTGGTCGGTGAAGCTGTCGTTGTACTGCATCACCGCCTCGACGTGGATCTCGACCGGCTTGTCGGCCGTCGTGGTCTCGACCACCCGCTGGATGGAGAACGGCTTGGGATGCAGGACGTTCTTGGCCTTGTTCAACTGCCGTACGAACTCCTCGATGCCGTCCTTGAAGAAGAAGATCTCCTGCTTTCCGTCGGCCGCACGCTCATCGATGAAGGAGATCTGCAATCCCGAGTTCAGGAACGCCAATTCCCGCAACCGCTGGGTGATCCGGTCCGACTTGAACTCCGTCGTCTCCCGGAAGATCTCGGGGTCCGGCTTGAATGTGATCAAAGTCCCGTTGCCCTTGGCCTTCCCGATCACCTCGAGCTTCTTGACCGTCTTGCCGCGCTCGAAGGCCATGTGGTGGACCTTCCCATCCCGCGAAACCTCCACCTCGAACCACTCCGAGACAGCGTTCACGCACTTGGCACCCACGCCATGCGTACCCCCGGAAAACTTGTACCCACCCTGACCGTACTTGCCGCCCGAGTGCAGCGTCGTCAGCACCATTTCCACCCCGGGAATCTTGTACTGGGGATGGATGTCCACCGGGATGCCGCGGCCATCGTCGCGGATGGAGATGGATCCATCCGGATGGATCGCCACGTCGATCCGCGTGCAGTGCCCGGCGAGGTGCTCGTCCACCGAGTTGTCCATGACCTCGGAGACGCAGTGATGGAGCGCACGCTCGTCCGTGCCGCCAATGTACATGCCCGGCTTCTTCCGGACGGCCTCCAGACCCTCCAGTTTGCCAAGCTTGGATGAATCGTAATCGGACCCGGGGCTCTTCGTGGAATCTGACATGTGAAATGCGTTGCCCACCGGGTTTCTCCGGGGGGACTTGCGACTGGGAACAGGCTACCACGACCCCGCGTGGGGACAATGGCAATCTCGGTGGATCCCATCACCACCACCCCACCGATTGGGGCTTGGCCTCCGGGCGATGCTAGGGATTGTAGAAATCCGCCCAACACCACGGCTGCCGGCAGCCTTACTTCGAAGCCTTGGGCTGGTCCGCCCGGACGATCACCAACCAGGCGTCACCCCACCGATCCTTGGAGTTGCCGCCGTAGGCGATCAACTCGCCGGATTGGAGGTTCTTCAGGGACATCGTCTTGCTCGCCACCGGCTTCGGATCCGCTCCCGCCTGGAGGCTGTGGATCTGCACTTCCAGATGTCCATTGGGCAATTCCTTCAACTCCACCGCGCACTTGTCGCTCAGCGTGACCTTCTTGGCCTCCTTGGTGGAAACCGCCGCAACCTCCGACTTCACCACGAAGTAGTTCTTCCAACGCAACTGGGTGAGCCGCGATTGGACCTCCGGAGACAGCGCCTTCATCTCGGGTGACGCCGCCTTGGCATCGTCCGTTCCCCACACCAGTTCCACCTTGTATCGCGTTTCGCCGGCGAATGCCGCCGTACCGACACCCATCAGGCAAAGGGTGAACAAAAACGCGAGCCACCGGGTGATCTTGGTTGGTTGGATCATTGCAGGTTTCGAGGTTGGGGTGAGGAGCTTGGGGCGGGTGTCGAGGAACACTCAGTTGATCCAGTGGATCGTCACGCCGTCCGCATCCGAACGGAAGGTCATGCTCACGGCATCTTCGACCGTGTCGTTGGCAGCGAGTGTCGTGCCCTCCTTCTCGCCGCGAGGCAGCGCCACCATCACAGCGACCGCGGCCACGCCCAGGGCCGGTGCCAGCCAACGGAGCCATTGCATCGCTCCCGACGCCTGCGGGGCTTCCTTGGCTTCCACGGCCTCAGCCTGGGCGATCCGGCGCTGGATCTGGGACCAGTAAAACTCCCGGGTCTCAGGCACCCGGATCACGGGCTCGTGCGTCCGCACCAACTCGGCAATCTGGCGGAGTCCCGCCACCAACTCGCGCGCTTCAGCGTCGCTGGCCAACACACGCTCGACTTCGGCCCGGCGACTGGCATCCAGCTCGCCATCCACGTAGGCCTGAAGGTCCAGGGTGAACTCGGTCGTTTTCATTCGGATCGTTCTCGCTTGAGGCTTTGCAGCAACGACGCCAGGCGCCGCCGCGCATAAAAGAGCCGGGACATCACCGTCCCGATGGAGATCCCCACACGTTTGGCGATCTCCTTGTATTCCAGTCCTTCGAACTCGTGCATCACCAGCACTGTCCGGTGCGCATCCGTCAACTTGCCCATCGCTTCGTCGATGCGCCGGCGCACCTCCTCGGATTCGAGCCCCTCGGTGGGGTTGCTTTCGGCGATGGGCATCTGGCGCTCGACACCCCCGGCCTCCTCGAGTTCCTCGATGGACTCGGCCCGGGTGCGCTTCTGCCGCCGGATCTGGTCGAGACAGAGGTTGATCACGATCCGCGTCATCCAGGTGGCGAACGAACTCTCGCCCTGAAACTGGTGGAGGCGTTGCCAGGACTTGACCCAGGCTTCCTGGGACAGGTCGATCGCGTCTCCCTCGTTGCGCATCATGATCATTGCCCGGGCATAGATTTTGTCCCGGTGCCGATGGATCAGCTCCTCGAAAGCCGCGGTATCGCCGTCCTTGGCCCAAGCCACCAACTGCTCGTCCGCTGCTGAGGGATAATCTGATTTCAACGACATGGGCATGGACGGCTGCTGGTGGAAACTATTCAGCTTCCTTCCAATCCGGATTCACCCGTCCGTCACATGACCCCATCGCATTCATGCACAGCAGGTTATCGACTAAAGAGCCCCTTTTGAGCTCGGAATCTGCCCCAAAATCCTCGGGTCATGCTGGCAGGCGAAGTCCACCGCCCGGGCGAACGCCTTGAACAGGCATTCGACCACGTGATGCGGTTCGCCCCCGTACAACAACTCCAGATGCAGGTTGCACTTCGCCTCGTTGGCGAACCCCTGGAAGAACTCCCGCGCCAACCCGAACCGGAAGGTCGACGACATGTCCTGGTTCTTGTCCTCGACGGCGATCCGTCGCTGGGAATGATGATCCATGCCTTTCCAGACCAGGTAGGATCGCCCGCTGAAATCGATAACGCACCGCGCCAAGCATTCATCCATCGGCACGTAGGCCTCACCCGTGAAGGGATTCCGCGGATCAAACCCCGTGCCATACCGCCGTAGCCCCCGCTTGTCCCCCAGCGCCTCACGGAAAGCCTGCCCCAAGGCAATCCCGCAATCTTCCACCGTGTGGTGCGCGTCCACTTCCAGATCGCCCTTGCAGGTCAACTGCAGGTCACAGGTCGAATGCTTCGCCACCAAGGTCAGCATGTGGTCGAAAAACGGCACCCCGGTTTTCACCTTCGACTTGCCGGTGCCGTCGATCCGCAAATCGAGCGTGATCGCTGTCTCCTTGGTCACGCGCTTCAGGCGCGCCCTACGTTCACTCATGGCCGGACGGGGTACCCCACCCCCGACCGAAAGGCCAACGCTTTCTGTTTCCAACGGCCCGGCCCCAACTTTCCCACTTCCCCCCATTGACGAACGCCGCCTCCGATGGCAGTGCCGCGGGAGCCGCGCCCACAGCGCGCGATCGCATGCGCCCCGTTCGCCGCCATCATGAATCCCATTGCTGAGTCCACGCCTCCCGACTACCTCGACCTCGGCTTCCGCCAGATCGACCGCGACATCGGCTGGCTGGCCGGATGCCTCGCGGAGGTGCTCTCCGGTCTTGGCGAATCCGAACTGGCTCAATGGATCCCGTGGCGTCCCACCGCCGCCTCGACTGCCAACGACCTGCTTGCCACGCCGCCGCCGCGACTCGCCCTCGGCCTCGCCATGGCGTTCCAGCTCCTCAACACCGTCGAGGAACACGCCGCGGAATCCATGCGCCACCTCCGCGAGTCCGCCGAAGGCCCCGAGGCCGAGCGGGGCCTCTGGGCCGACCAACTCGCCGAACTCCAACGCGACGGCGCCACCCCCGAAGCCATCCGGCAGGCCCTCCACGACGTCGACGTCGAACCCGTCTTCACCGCCCACCCCACCGAGGCCAAGCGATCCTCCGTCCTCGAACAGCATCGCGCCCTGATGCGGCTCATCCAGTCCGCCGGCTCCGATGCCAACCGCGCCATCCTGCGTCCCGAGGTCACCGCGCTCCTCGAACGTCTCTGGCGCACCGGTGAGATCCTCCTCGAGAAGCCCACCGTCGCCGACGAACGCCGCAACGTCCTCAACTACCTCCGCGACGTCCTCCCCTCGGTCGTTCCCGAACTCGACCGCCGCCTGGCCGCCGCCTGGGAACACACCGGCCTCCCGGCATCTCCCGCGTCGGCAGTTGTTCCCGGACCACGCCTGCATTTCGGCACCTGGGGGGGGGGCGATCGCGACGGCCATCCCGGCGTCACCGCCGAGGTCACCGCCGAGACCCTGGAACGGCTCCGGGCCAACGCCCTCGTCGTCCTGCACCGTCAACTCGTCGCGCTCGCCGAACGCCTGCCACTCTCCGAATGGGTCCAACCGGCCCCGCCCAGCCTCGCACAACTCCGCGACCGCTGCGCTGCTGCCCTCGGTGACGACGCCAAGGCCATCCTCCAGATGCATCCCGGGGAACCCTGGCGCCAGACGGCTGAACTGCTGGCCGCCCGCCTCCCGGTGGAGGTTCACCCCGGCCAACTCGCCCGCATCCTCACCTCCCCGGGCCGATACACCGCAGCCGCCGCACTCGATCAGGACCTCCAGACCCTCCACCAATCCCTCTGCGAAGCCGGGGCCCACCGCCTCGCCGATCACGACGTCCTGCCCGTCCGCCGGATCCTCCAGACCTTCGGGTTCCACCTCGCCACCCTCGACATCCGCCAGAACTCCGCCTTCCACGACCGCGCCATCCGGCAACTCCTCACCGCCACGGGAATCGACGCTTCCCAATGGGAGGACTGGACCGAGACCGAGCGACTCCGCCTTCTCGAACGCGAGATCCGTTCGCCGCGCCCCTTCCTTCATCCCTCGGCCTCGGCCGGCCCGGAAGCCGACGCCGTCCTCGCCACCTATCGCGTCCTCGCCAGCCACATCGCCACCCACGGGGCCGATGCCTTGGGTGCGCTGATCGTGAGCATGACCCGACGCGTGTCCGATCTGCTGTGCGTCTATGTCCTCGCCCGCGAAGCCGGCCTCCTGCGTCTCTTTCCCGAGGGCATGGTCTGCCTGCTTCCCGTCGTTCCGCTCCTTGAAACCGTCGAGGACCTCGAACGCGGACCCGAACTCCTCCGCGCCTTCCTCGAGTTTCCCGTCACCCGCGCCAGCCTCGCCTTCCACGCGGCGCGCGCCGGACGCCCCGGAAAACTCCGCCAGCAGGTGATGGTCGGTTACTCCGATTCCAACAAGGACGCCGGAATCGTCGCCTCCCAATGGGCGCTCCAGCGCGGCCAGGCCCGCATCGCCGCCGTGGGCGAACAGGCCGGCGTGCGCATGCAGTTCTTCCACGGACGCGGTGGAACCATCAGCCGCGGAGCCGGCCCCACCCATCGGTTCCTCGAAGCCCTGCCCCCGGGTTCCCTCGACGGTTCCATCCGCCTCACCGAACAGGGCGAAACCATCGCCCAGAAGTACGGCAACCCCGGCACCGCCCGCTACAACCTCGAACTCCTTCTCGCCGGCGTCACCGCCACCACATGGCGCCATCGCCACTCCGCTCCCTTCCCGGCCGACCTGCCGCCGCTCCTCGACCGCCTCGCGGAAAACTCGCGCAACGAGTACCGGTCCCTCCTCGAAACCGACGGATTCATGGCCTTCCACCGGCAGGCCACCCCGCTCGACGCCCTCGAGAACACCCGCATCGGTTCGCGCCCATCGCGGCGTACCGGCCAGTCCAGCCTCGCCGACCTCCGCGCCATTCCCTGGGTCTTCTCGTGGACCCAGGCCCGCTACTACCTCACCGGCTGGTACGGCGCTGGCACCGCCCTCGCCGCCCTCTCCGATGCCGACGTCGCCTGCCTCCAGCAGCACCTCCGCACCACGCCGTTCCTGCGTTACCTCCTCACCAACATCGAGACCTCGCTCGCCAGCAGCGACCTCGACGTCATGCGCGAATACGCCCAACTCGTCGTGGATCCCGTCATCCGCGACCGCTTCTGGTCCCGCATCGAAGCCGAGTGGCATCGCACGCACCAAAGCCTCCAGAGCCTCTGGGGAACGGAGATCATCCGACACCGCCCGAAGCTCGGCCGGACCCTCGCCCTCCGCACCGCGCCGTTGCGGACCCTCCATCGCCAGCAGATCCACCTCCTCCAACGCTGGCGCACCGCCGTCAGCACCGGCGACACCCTCGCCTCCAACGCCGTCCTCCCGGAACTGCTCCTCACCATCAACGCCATCGCCAGCGGCCTGCGGACCACCGGTTGAGGGAAAGTTCAACCCGGGCGCAACCACGCATCCAGCCAGCGCTCGGCCCCGGATTCATCCGCGAATTCCCCGTCCAACTGCGCCTCGAACCCGGCCGTCAGGACCTCCTTGAATCGGGGTCCCGGCCGTAACCCGCGGGCCACCAGGTGCCTACCCAGCAGGATCGGCCGCGGTGCCGCCGACCCCAGCGCCAACTCCGCGGCCATCGCACGCAACACCCGCACCGACTCGGGCTCACCCCGGGGCTTTGGCGGCCGTCCGGACACATCCGCGGTCATCACCTCCGCCAGTTCCTCGATCGTCGCCGGCTCCAGTCGCCGAGCCAGGCGCCGCACCGCCTTCGCGCTCGCCGCCTGCAACCGCGCCATATGGTTCACGACCAGCGGCGGCACACGCTCCAGCACCACCGTCGGCACGCGCAACCGGTTCAGGAACTCCAGCGCGATCGGTCCCCCCGCCGCCTCGTGTCCCGGCGAGACGATCCGCTCCCGCCCGTCCGAAATCTCCCGACGCGTGCAACACACCTTGCCTACGTCATGCAGCAGCACCGCCAACGACAGGACCACCCGCGTCCCCGCATCCGCCGACTGCCACCCCGCCTGCTCCACCAGCGCATCCAGGCAATGCAACGTGTGCGTCCACACGTCCCCCTCCGGATGCCACTCCGGGTCCTGTTCCAATTCCTGCAAGGCTGACAACTCCGGGTAGAATCCCAGCCATCCGCAATCCGCCAGGAACTGCAACGCCCGACCCGGGGCCACGCTGCGCCCCGCCCACTTCCACCATTCCTCCCGGATCCGTTCGACCGCCAACTCTGCCTGGCTCGACGCGATCGTCCGGCACAACGCCACCGTTGCCGGATCCGCGTTCAGGCGGAACCGCCCGATGAACTGCATCCCGCGCAACACCCGCAACGGATCCTCCACGAACGCATCGCTCGTGTGGCGCAACCGGCGCGCCTTCAGGTCGTCCATCCCGCCGTGGTGATCGAGCACCTCGTGCGTGCGCGGGTCATACATCAGCGCGTTGATCGTGAAGTCCCGCCGGCTCGATGCCTCCGCCGTCGTGATTCCCGAATCAAACTCCACCTCGAAACCCCGATGGCCCGGGCCCACCTTCGAATCGCGTCGCGGCAGCGAGAAGTCGTACTGCTCGCCATCCTTCAACGACAGCTTCACCACGCCGAACGACTTCCCCACCGCATCCGCCCGACCCCAGCGCGACAACACCCGGTACAACGTCGCGTATTCGATCCCGAACACCTCGATGTCGATGTCCTTCACCGACTGCCCAAGCAGCGCATCGCGCACGCAACCGCCCACCAGATAGGCACGCGACAACTCCGGCGTCCTCGCCAGCACCTCCCTCAATCGCCCTGGAACCAGTTCGGTCATGCCGACCGCACCGTCCACGCCGTGCCTCCGTTCGGCAACTCCCCTCCCCCCACCCCATCCGCCAGCTCCGCGCAATACCACAGCATGCGCGGCAGGTGGAACGGCCCCTTCCACAACGTTCCCTTCGCCCGCGACGACACCCGGCCGTCCCGATGCAGGTACCCGTACCACTCGCCATGCTCGGGATCCGGGAAGTGACGGAAGCTCCACGCGTGCACCTGCCGATACATCCTGGCGTACCGTTCCTCTCCCGTCAGCGACCACGCCAGCATGGTCGCGATCAGCACCTCGCAATGCGGCCACCAGAACTTCATGTCGTGCCAGTACTCCTGCACCGGCAATCCCTTCAGGTCCGTGAAGTACAGCAAGCCGCCGTGTTCCGTGTCCCAGCCCCGTTCCCACATCCAGTCCAGGATCGTCGTGCCCAAC
>Ga0172373_10004002_pt1 | contig 21017 bp, 21 predicted proteins | sample Lak10m_2_FD_114546 | JGI IMG/M metagenome (GOLD analysis project Ga0172373, IMG submission 114546) | Freshwater microbial communities from Kabuno Bay, South-Kivu, Congo - kab_092012_10m | ecosystem: Environmental > Aquatic > Freshwater > Lake | place: Democratic Republic of the Congo...
AACCGCAAATCACGCCAGCTTTCACCGACTAATTCCGGCCGAGGGCTGAATAGATACGTTAAGACAATGAATGGCTGGATAATTCTGAGTATTTACCTCGCCGGGGCCGTGCTGGTTGCGCTGCGCCTTGGCTGGCATATCCGGTATCGGCTGGACAAGTACGACCGGATGTTCTCCGCCGATATTCGGGGTACGTTCTGGCTGAATATTATCTTTTGGCCGCTGCTCGTGCTGAAACCTGATAGTCTGATTCATCCGAAGTTCAAGCCAAAATTCTGGAACGAAGGTCGTGCAGAAGCCGAGCGTGAGCTTGATCGATTGGCGCAGAATCTGCCTCCCTGTAGCACCACAATCCGCTACGCGCCGACGCTCGATGAGTCAGGCGATTGCGATAGCGAATTCATTTTCGATGCCGCCGAAGTGGAAGCAATCATGGCGAAGCGGCTGGCAGAATTACCCGCCGAAGAATATGGCCGCCATCGGGCGATCCTGAACTGGCTGCGTCAACGGGATTCCTCATGTACTGAACCAACGGAAGTACCGGCACCCTGGAATGGTCATTTCCTTGCTGTAGCTATCGGAATGATGAAACGCGGGCTGGGACAGGCGAAGTGCGGTACGTGCGGCGAATTCATTCCACAGGAGCAAATCGTTCTCGACCCGGGTTCGCCGGAGAAGATAACGACGTCAGGTTGGTCATACATCGTCTGGCGCTGTTCGCAGAACCACAAGTTACTGACCAAGGACGCCATGCATTTCTATATTCGCAGTTTGGATGAGTGAAAGGATGGAGCTTGCGAATTGCACATGCTTGCTCCGCAGTTTCATGCACACTGACACATTTGGATCGCGCGGACGTAGCAACGGTGCGGAATACGCGGGTTTGCTCGCTAACTGGGTGACAGAGATCGGAAGCGATCACCATGACGGAACAAAGCCGCGCACACAATCTCTTGGAGGTTCGACTCCGAGTGGAAATGGGCCAGGGTCAGCCGTGCCACGGTTATTCCCGCAAAATTTCCACTCCGGCCGGCAAGTCTGCGCGACAGAAGCAGTACCCACTCCCCGGTCACGCGCGAAAGTACCGGCTTCGAAATGGACAATCCCGAATCGGGATTGTCCCTATGCCAGATGAAGTAATCGCGGTCGGACAAGTTTGCGCCGGCTCGATCACCGGTAGCCGAACCGTAGATGACATTGCCCGCAATATCGGTACCGCGAATACCACCCAATACCGGCAGGTAGGATTGCTGCAGGGAAATCCTGGCGCTCCATTCCCGTGCGTCGAACTTGCCGCGCTCGACAATCTGCGCATAATCGCCGACCAGGTTGAGCAAGGCGAGGTCCACACTGGCGAAAGCCCCTCAATTTCCCGATCGATGGCTAATTACTTTAATGCTCGAGCCACGCATCAACCGGTCATACCCATGATTTTCCTTGCCAGGCACAGGATGCCCTCCGGTGTCAGGTTATCGCTGCCGATACGCACGGCATTTTCGAAGCCGCGGAAATTCCTGGCCTGGGATCGCTGATAGAGCGGATCGTAGTGGAGTTCGAGTAACTCTCCGACCAGGGTGCGGAAATCTCCAGTCTCGACCAGCATGCGCCAGCGCACCAGCCTTTCGTTGCTCTGCAGGCCGCGCAACAGTTCAAATCGTTCCAGCAGCCAGCCCGGGGCGTCCAGAAAATAATCGTAATCGCGCAGCAGAAAATCGACCCGTGCATCGAGCGCCGCATCGATGCAGAAACTCGGCGCGGCGCGGATGCGCTCGAGCAGGGCGTCAGGCAATTGCAGGTTGCCGATGCGGCGACTTTCGGCTTCGACGAAGATCGGCCGCGCCGGATCAAAGCCGTTCAAGGCTTCGAAGAGGCGCGACTCGAACATTCTTTGCGAAGGTTGCGGGATGTCCGGCAAGCCGCCCAGCACCGAACCCTTGTGTGCGGCCAGCTCCTCCAGATGCAGAACTTGCGCGCCGAGCCGGGCAAGGGACTCCAGCACGCGGCTTTTGCCGCTGCCGGTGGCGCCGCTGATGACGCGGTACTGATAATGCAGCGGCAGCAACCCCAACTGGTGGATGACATGCTGGCGCCAGACCTTGTAGCCGCCGGCCAGGCGCTGCGCGTCCCAGCCGATCTGGCGCAGGATGTGGGTGAACGCGCCGCTGCGTTGCCCGCCGCGCCAGCAGTAGAGCAGCGGGCGCCAGCTACGCGGCCGGTCGAGAAACTGTTGCTCGATGTGCGCTGCGATGTTCCGTGCAACCAACACCGCACCGATTTTCTTGGCTGCAAACGGCGAGTCCTGTTTGTAGAGCGTGCCGACGTGGATGCGCTGCTGATCGTCGAGCACAGGACAATTGATGGCTCGCGGCAGACGATCTTCGGCGTATTCCGCGGGCGAGCGGACGTCGATGATCTCGTCAAATTCGGCCAACTGTGCTACGTTGGCGACCCCATGTGACTGCTGGACTGACATTGGCAATGCCTGAAATCAAACTGACCCAATTTTCCCACGGCGGCGGCTGCGGCTGCAAAATCGCGCCGGCGGTACTCACCGAAATCCTGGCGAATACGCCGCTGCGCAGCCTGCCGCCCGAGTTGCTGGTGGGCACCGAGACCAGCGACGATGCGGCCGTCTATCGGTTGAACGCGGAGCAGGCAATTATCGCCACCACCGACTTTTTCACGCCGATCGTCGACGATCCGCGCGATTTTGGCTGCATCGCCGCGACCAATGCGCTCTCCGACATCTATGCGATGGGCGGCAAGCCGATATTCGCGCTGGCGGTGGTCGGCATGCCGCTCGACAAACTGCCGCTGGAGGCGATTCGGGAAATCCTTGCCGGTGGTGAGGAAATCTGCGCCCGCGTCGGCATCCCGATCGCCGGCGGCCATTCGATCGATGTGCTGGAACCGATCTACGGCCTGGTCGGGCTCGGCCTTGTTCATCCGCGGAACGTCAAGCGCAACAGCGACGCGCGGGCGGGCGACGTGCTGATCCTCGGCAAGCCGCTGGGCATCGGCATCTTGTCGGCGGCACTGAAGAAAGGTCTGTTGCCGTCCGCGGGTTATGCTGAGATGATCGCCCAGACCACGAAAGTCAACACTCCTGGTGCCGCGCTGTCAGCGCTGGAAGGGGTCCACGCCATGACCGATGTCACCGGCTTCGGCCTGGCGGGGCATTTGCTGGAAATCTGCCGGGGTTCTGCTCTGCAGGCGCAGATCGAGTTCGCGCGGCTGCCCGTGATTCCCGCTGCAAAAAAGTTTGTGTGCGAGGGAATCGCCACCGGCGCGTCTTCACGCAACTGGAGCAGCTACGGCCAGGAAATAGCCTTGCCCGAGAGTTCCGAGGAGTGGCAGCAAAAAATGCTGACCGATCCGCAGACCAGCGGCGGTTTGCTGGTTGCCTGCAGCGCAGACCGCGCCGATGAGGTGCTGAGCGAATTCCGGCGCGACGGGTTTGCTCCTGCGCTAATCGGGAAGCTGGTTCGCGCAGGCGAGGGCGAGAAGCGCTTAGTGGTTGCCTGAGCGCTTCCCGAGCATGGGCCGGAGCGCGCCCCAAACGTTGTCGAGCAGCTTGGTCTGGGCTGCCGCGGTCGGATGCAGGCCGTCGTTCTGAAAGGCGCTGCGCTGATCGGCAAAGCCTTCCAGCATGAAAGGCAGCAGCCCAACTTTGTATTGCCGCGCAAGTTTCCGATAGACCTCCTGGAATTTTTGTGCGTAATCGGCGCCGTAGTTGGGCGGCAGGCGCATCCCCAGCAATAGCACCTGGGCGTGTGCTTGCTGCGATTGACGGATCATCGCGGCGAGATTGCCGCGCATCTGTTCCAGTGCCAAGCCGCGCAGGCCGTCGTTGGCACCCAAGGCGATGATCACGATTTCCGGTTGATATTGCTTGAGAGCGGGGGCCAGGCGGGCATGGCCGCCACTGGTGGTCTCGCCGCTGATGCTGAGATTGACCACCGTGTGGGGAAAACCTTCCTTGGCCAGCCGCTTTCCCAGCAAAGCAGGCCAGCTTTGCTCCTGGGAAATGCCGAAGCCCGCGGAAAGGCTGTCGCCGACGATTAGAATGACCGGAGCGGCCTGGCTTGTTGCACAGGCGGCCAACAACAGGAAACCCAATACCCAGCGTGCCATGACAAATGCTTTGAATCGAACAGTGATCGAGGTCAGTGAACTCGGCAAGCAAGTGAAAAGCGGCGAAGGCATGCTGCAGATTTTGCACCAGATCAGCTTCGCCGTGGCGGCTGGCGAAGCCGTGGCCATCGTCGGCAGCAGCGGCTCCGGTAAATCTACGCTCTTGGGGCTGCTGGCAGGACTTGACCTGCCGACATCCGGACGGGTCAGGCTCGCCGGGCAGAACCTTGCGGAACTCGATGAGGATGGACGCGCCGCGTTGAGAGGACAAATGCTGGGTTTCGTGTTCCAGTCGTTCCAGTTGCTGCCCGCCTTGAGCGCGCTGGAGAATGTCATGCTGCCGCTCGAACTCGCCGGCCGGGGCGATGCCCGCCCGATTGCGCAGGAGATGCTGGTTCGCGTCGGCCTGGGCGAGCGGCTGAGCCATTATCCCAAGCACCTGTCGGGTGGCGAGCAGCAGCGCGTTGCGCTGGCGCGGGCCTTTGCGCTCAAGCCGCAATTGCTGCTGGCCGACGAGCCGACCGGCAATCTCGATGCTGCCACCGGAGAGCAGGTCATCGAATTGATGTTCGCCATGAATGCCGAGCAGGGCACGACGCTATTACTGGTGACCCACGATGAGGCCCTGGCCAGGCGTTGCGGCAGGGTTCTGCGCTTATCCGGCGGGCAACTGGTTGATAATTGATGCCGCTGCAGCCACGCCGCTCCTGACGGCGCCTTCCAGTGTGGCCGGATAATCGCCGGCAACATAATCGCCAGCCAGCAAAAGCCCGGTAATCGCGGTTTGCGTTGCGGGCCTCGGCAACTGCGGCGTGCAGGCAAAGGTAGCGCGCTTTTCATGGATCAAATGCGACCATAGCGGGGCAGGAATATCCGGCACGATGCCGGCAATTTCCGCCTGAATGCTTCGCAGTAACTTCTCCCTTGGCATTTCGAGATGACCGCCTTGCGCGCTGATCACTGCCGCCAGAATGCCCGGTGTTCCGCAGAGTTGCCCGCGGTCGAACAGCCACTGCATGGTGCCGTGGGCATGGCCGAGCATGGGCAGCGGCAATCTGACCGCGGGTGGATAACCAAAATGACAGGAGACGATGGGCTGGTACGTGAATGCGGCAACACTTGCGCGCAAGGATTCGAGTTGCGGCAATTGGTCGACGAGGGCGGTCAGGTGCTGCGGTGCCACGGCAACGATGACGTGGAAATAGCGGCCAAAATCATGGTGTGTGCCGTGCAGGACAAATCCGCTTTCTTCGCGGGCAATTTTCCTGATCGGCGTGCTGCGCAGAATTTCTCCCCCCCGTGCCGCGATGTATGCGGCAGCGCTATCCGGAAACAGCGCCGTGAGGTCGGTGCGCGGCAGCAGCATGTCGCTGGCTTCACGTCGTGCTGCGAGGCTGTCGCGCAACACATTGCAAAATACTTGTGCCGAAGCGGACTCGGGTGGGGTATTCAGCGCGGCGACGCACAACGGCAGCCAAAGCAGATCGCAGACGCGCTGCGGTTGTTCGTGGGTGGCCAGCAAATCCTTGACTGTGGCACGGCTGCTTGCACCGAGTTCGAATCGGCGCCGTTTGAGCGCTCGCATGAAACGGATCGCCGCAAGTTTCTCGCCCCAGTTCAGTCCGCGCGCACTCAGTAGGGCCAACAGGAGATGCAGCGGAGCGGGCAGGCGTGGCGCGGAAAGATGCAATTGGTCCGGATAGTGCATTGTCAGCGGCATGCGCAGCAGCAGCCTGTCGGTATCCGTACCGACCAGCCGCATCAGCCGCAAGGTCTCGCGGTAGGCCCCGAGCAGGATGTGCAAGCCGTTATCGAGTCGGCAGCCATGTACGTCTACCCGGCGCGCACGGCCGCCCAAAATGCGCGAAGATTCGAACAGCGTGACCGGTACCCGTTGCGAAGTCAGCTCGGCGGCCGCCGCCATGCCGGCATAGCCGCCACCGATGACCGCAACGTTCAGGTCTTGAGCCATGTTCTCCAGGCCAGCCAGAGCTTGCGCAACGGTGTCAGCGAGGTGCGCCGGTCCAATACGTGGCAGCCGTCATGCTTGATTTCCTCCAGCAGGCTGCGATAGATGGCGGCCATCATCAAGCCCGCGCGCTGCGACTTGCGGTCGCAGTGCGGTAGTTGCGAAAGTGCCCGCGCATAGGTCTGTTCGGCACGCTCGATCTGGAATTCCATGAGGCGCCTGAAATTGTCGCTGTACTTGTATTGCAGGATGTCACTGAGCGGTACCTCGAAGCGCTTCAATTCATCGAGCGGCAGATAAACGCGGCCGCGTCGGGCATCTTCGCCGACATCGCGAATGATGTTGGTGAGTTGGAAGGCGAGCCCCAGATCGTGAGCATACTTGAGCGTCTGCGGGTCCTGGTAGCCGAAGATTTCCGCGGCCAGCAGGCCGACCACGCTGGCGACGCGATAGCAATACAGGTGCAGCGCCGGGTAGTCGAGATAGCGTGTCTGATTGAGATCCATCTCCATGCCGTCGATGATCTCGATCAGTTGCGCGCAGGGCAGTTTGAATTTTTGCAGAACATCTGCGAGCGCCTGCGTTACCGGATGGCCGGGCTTGCCGGCATACAGCGCCGCCACTTCGTTGCGCCACCAGGCCAGTTTGTCGCGCGCCAGCCCCGGATCGCTGCACTCGTCGACGACATCGTCCACCTCGCGGCAGAAAGCGTAAAGAGCGGTGATTGCGCGGCGCCGGTCGGGTTCGAGAAACAGGAAGCTGTAGTAAAAACTGGAGCCGCTCGAGGCGGCGCGTTGCTGGCAGTATTCGTCCGGGGTCATGGCCGGCTCAGCGTCTCAGAGCGCGCCACAGGACCAGCGGCCAGTCGGTTGAGGTCAATACAGGACGGCGCTGAAAAACATCGTAGCCAACGCTCTCGATTTTTTCCAGGATGCGCATTCCTCCGGCGATGATCATGCGCAATTCCAGCCCGATCCGGCCCGCCAACCGGCGCCCCAGCGGCGCTCCTTCCAGCATCAACCGCCGTGCCCGCTCGACCTGGAAGCGCATCAAGGCTTGCCAATTTTGATCAGCCCGGCCTGCGTCAATCTGCGCTTCACCGACGGAGAATCGCAGCAGATCTTCCTGCGGCAGATAAATTCGGCCCTTGCGCCAGTCGATGGCGACGTCCTGCCAGTGATTGATCAGTTGCAGGCTGGTGCAGATCGCATCCGAATATTTCAGGTTTTGCGGTGTTTCGGCACGATACAGCCGAAGCAGCAGGCGACCGACCGGATTGGCGGAGCGCTGGCAGTATTTCAATAGGTCCGGAAAATCGGCATAGCGCGTCTTGGTGACATCCTGCGTGAAGGCATCAAGCAGATCCTCGAACAGGGCGAGCGGCAGTTGATGTTCCTTGATGACACCGGCCAGACGCTGAAATAGCGGATCCTCGGAATTTGTGCCCACGCCGATGCCACGCAATTCGGCGCGATAGACGCCGAGCCGAAACAGCCTTTCTGCCGGCTCGAGCGAGCCTTCGTCGGCCATGTCGTCGGCATTGCGGGCAAACCAGTAAATCACTGCAACCGGCTGTCGCAAGTGTTCCGGAAGGAGCCAGGAAGCAACGGGAAAGTTCTCGTAATGGTCGACGGGCATTGCCGACAGTATAGAGGCGAATCAGTTAGAATGAGCGCCCCGCAAGGCAAACGGGGGGGAGCGCGTGTTATTTTTGGACGCTTTTCAGCCGCTTATTGTCTCGACGGTGCCCAGGTGGCGAAATTGGTAGACGCAGCAGGTTTAGGTCCTGCCGCCGCAAGGTGTGGGGGTTCGAGTCCCTTCCTGGGCACCAGGAGCAAAGCATGGATTCATGCGTGCGCTCCGGTTTCCTCGGCACCTTCGTCAAGAATAGGTCACGTCGCCGATGCCGAGTGCGTTGAAGGCGCTCAGCGATCCTATGATTGTTGTATCCGACGCGACACCCACCAGGGTGATCTGCGATACCGTGCCGTTATCGTTGACGGTGAAGACGACATCGGCACCCCGGTTGGCAACGATCAGATGATTGCTGCCGCCACCCGAGATGAGGATGGAGTCATTGGCGCCGAAGTTGGTGATGCGGCTGTAGCTGGAGCTTGCGACATTGTCGGTGAAGTTGAAGATTTCATCGCCGGAGGCCGCATCGAAGGTGGCCGGCGATGAGAAGCTGCCCAGCAGACTATCCAGATTCTTGGTGATAGCGGCGGGTGTGGTTATGGGCGGCGCGGGAGTCGCTCCGCCATTACCGCTATTACTATTGGTGCCAGCGCCACTGCCATCACCGCTACCACTACTACCGCTGCCACCACCGCTTGCTGGCGGCGTTGACGCAGTCGCGGCAGCCTGGTTGACGGCCGCCACAGCTTTGCTGACTGCCTCGTTGCCGGGTGCGAGCTCGCCAATGGTGGCCTTGCCGATGGCGCTGTTCAACGCCGTGCCGGTGAAGCTGCTTTCCACACTGGCGAGATTGCCGGATGCGGCCGAGTTCAGAAGGCTGGTCGCCATCTCGCCCTGGCTGATGGATTGAGTCTGGGCAATTTGCGCCAGCAACATGCCCGTGTCGCCGCCAGCGGTCCAGATTTCATTGACCTTCCCGGCAGAGGCCGCGGCCACCGCCGCGAATGAGACGGCCATGCCGGCCACCTTGCCAGCCGCGTCACTCAGCGCGGCATTGCCGGACTGGGTGACGCTCTCTACCAGAACGCTCTGCAGGAAGCTCTGATCAGTCAGGCTGATGACACCGTTTGGTTTGGTGGCGATGTTGTCGACAATGGATTCGAGCACGGCTTTCGCGGCATCCGCCGGGCTCATGTTGGCGGCACCGCCCGCGGCACCCACCAGGGTCGTGCTGGCGGTCACCAGCAGGTTGGCGACTTTCGCTGCTTCGGCCTGCAGCTGGGCGCCGAGGGTTCTGGTTTCGTTGCTGGCATTGGTATTCAGGGCCGCCGCCAAAGGATCGAAAGTCTGCAAATCGACTTTGCCGGGATCGAAGCCGAGCGCCTTGGCAACCGATTCTTCCGCCTGTTCTATGCTTTGTCCTCGTTCGACGAAGCCTTGCTGCAGGGAAGTGAGCGGGTTGATGACCGAGGAACCCTCCGGTGCCTTGAGTTCACCCTTGAACTCAATGTTGGTGGACAGATCGATGCCGCCCCTGCCGATGATCGGTCCCTTGGCGCCCGTCAGGACGAAATTGCCCTGTTCATCCGTGGTGGCGATGGCTTCGCCGGGATTCCAGAGGCCGTCGCCGTTGGCATCGGCAAATACGGTCGCACCCTTGATATAGCCGTCGGCAAGCTTGCCCGTGACCTTGGCGCCGCTATGCCGGTCGATCGCCACGCTGGCATCGGTCTTGGTCGCCGGGTCGGCATTGACCGCCGCCATGATGTCGATCAGTTTCTGTACCGGGATTTCCTTGTTTTGCGCGAGTTGCTGGCTGACCGCATACTCGGCGGAATCCATGCGGTTGCCGATGTAATCCTTGCCGGCTGTGCCGGCTGGTGTGCCCAGGCCGGCATCGATCATGGTCATCACCAGGGCGCTGCGCTCTACGCCATCGACCAGCTTGCTCATCCAGTATGCCAGACCGTCGGCATCGGGCACCTTGCCGAAACAGTTCCTGTAGACGGCAACGAGAAAGTCGTCATTCGACATCGCGTCGGGATAAATTGCCTTGACGATGGGGAGGCTGAAGACAATCCTGACGATGTCGTCGATGCTTTTGCCCCTTGCCATTTCGGCCGACCAGTAATCGAGCCCGCCGGCTTCTGGTGCGCGCGCGAAGCTCGCCAGGTAGAGCTTGGTCAGGGCATATTGATGGGCGGTCAGGGTCATGGCACCTCCTCAACGACCTCATGGCAATCGTGCGCAAAGGCCACTGCGCCGACACGAAATAATCTTACCCCGGCAACTGTTCCCTTTGCAGGATAAAAATCTTGCCTTCGCCGCCCAAGCAATCGACCCATGTCAAGGGCAGGTCAGGATAGGCGGCATCCACCAGTTCGCGGTTGTGGCCAACTTCAACGGCCAGCAGCCCTCGTGGCTTGAGATGTCGCTTGGCCTGTTGCAGGATGCGCCGGACGATATCGAGGCCGTCATCGCCGGCGGCAAGCGCTATGGCCGGCTCGTGGCCGTATTCCGGCGGCAGGGCCGCCATTGCCGCGGCCGTGACATAGGGCGGATTGGAGATGATCAGGTCGTAGCGCTGTTTTCCAAGCGCATCGAACAGATCGGACTCGACCAGGCGGACTCTTTCAGCCAGGCCGTAATCGGCGACGTTGCGCCGGGCCACCGCCAGGGCATCTGCCGACAGGTCCACGGCATCGATGATGGTCTCAGGGAAAACCAGCGCCATCATGATGGCGAGGCAGCCCGAACCGGTGCACAGGTCGAGCGCAGTTTGCACCGAGCCCGGCGAATCCAGCCAGGGCGCGAATTCGTTGGCGAGCAGTTCGCCGAAATAAGAACGCGGCACGATGACGCGCTCGTCGACATAAAAGCGGCATTCGCCAAGCCAGGCTTCGCGGGTCAGGTAGGCGGTCGGTAGGCGCTTGGCGATGCGTAGCTGCAGCACGTGATGCACGGCGAGGCGCTCGTCGTGGGTAAGTTTTGCATCGAGGAAAGGCTCAAGGCGGTCGCGCGGCAGGTGCAGGGTATGCAGCAGCAGCCAGGCGGCCTCATCATAGGCATTGTCGCAGCCATGGCCGAAGTGCAGACCGCTCTCGTTGAAGCGGCTGACGGCGTAGCGCAGCCAGTCGCGCAGGGTTTGCAATTGTTCGAGCAAGTCGTTCATGGTTGGTCCAGCAAGCGTGTCATTACACCTTCGTAGCAGGCGGCCAGAGGCTCCAGGTCGGCCACCGCCACGCATTCATCGATCTTGTGGATGCTTGCGTTGAGCGGACCGAATTCCGCCACTTCGTCGCAGATGTCCGCAATGAAGCGTCCGTCGGAGGTGCCGCCGCTGGTGGACAACTGCGCCGCTATTCCGGTCACGGCGCCGATTGATTCCTGCATGGCCTGCACCAGTTTACCCGGTGTCGTGAGGTAGGGCTGCGATGCTTCCCAAGACAGTTCGTATTCGAGATCGTGCCGGTCGAGAATCCGATGCACCTGCTCCTGCAGATGGTGCGGCGTGCTGGCGGTGGCATGGCGAAAGTTGAACTTGACTTCGCAATGGCCGGGAATCACGTTGCCGGCGCCGGTGCCGGCATGCACGTTGGAGATCTGGAAAGTAGTCGGCGGGAAATGCGCATTACCCTCATCCCAGGTCTTCCGGGACAGTTCAAGCAGCGCCGGCAATGCCAGGTGCACCGGATTCCTGCCGAGTTGCGGGTAGGCCACATGGCCTTGCACGCCATGGATGACGAGCGTGGCGGAAAGCGAACCGCGCCGACCGATTTTGATGGTGTCGCCGAGACGCGTGACGCAGCTTGGCTCGGCGACGAGGCAGTAGTCGATGCGCTCGCCGCGCGCCTGCAGGGCTTCGACGACGCGCCGGGTGCCGTCGCTGGCATCGCCTTCCTCATCCGAGGTTAGCAGTACCGCGATGGACCCGGCATGCTGAGACTGCCTGGCGATGAAGCGTTCAATGGCAACCACCAGGGCAGCCAAGGATGATTTCATGTCGGCCGCGCCGCGTCCATAGAGCATGCCGTCGCGCACCTCGGGCTGGAACGGGTCGCTGTGCCATGCATGGCGCGGGCCAGGCGGCACCACATCGGTGTGGCCGGCGAAACAGCATAGCGGGGCGGCGCTGCCGCGTCGCGCCCAGAGATTGCTGACCCGACCGTGGTCGATGCGTTCCAGCGAAAATCCGGTTGCGGCCAGCCTCGCGCCGAGCAGGTTGATGCAGCCCTCATCTTCGGGCGTCAGCGACGGACGAGCGATGAGTTCCTTCGCCAGGGCAAGTACCGTACTCATACAGCTCCGTTCATTCCATCTTTATCCTGAATTCACTGAAGCCCGATCCGGGAGTGACCGACTTGGCCGGATCAAAAGCGTCGCCTCCATTCTGCGCAGCCACATTGCCGGCCTGGTCGTTATTGATGAGATAAAGGAAGTTGTTGGCCGAATCGGCATTGGCGGTGGCTTCTTCAAGCGTAATGGTGCCCGCCTTGTAGAGATTGAAAAGCGCCTGTTCGAAAGTCTGGGAGCCGGGCGACATGCTTTGTTCCATCGCATCCTTGATGCCACCCATGTCACCTTTTTCGATCAGTTCGGCGATGTGGCGGGAATTCAGCAATACTTCCACGGCGGGTGCGCGGCCGCCGTCCGGCTTCTTGACCAGACGTTGCGAAATGATGGACTTCAACGTCACCGCCAGATCGGCGAGCAGGGCCGGGCGGTTCTCCAGCGGGTAGAAGCTGATGACCCGCGCCAGCGCGTGGTAGCTGTTGTTGGCATGCAGAGTGGCCAGGCACAGGTGACCGGACTGCGCGTAGGCGATGGCCTGCGCCATGGTGTCCTTGTCGCGGATCTCGCCAATCAGGATGCAATCCGGCGCCTGGCGCAACGCATTCTTCAGTGCGGTGTGAAAGCTGCGCGTATCCGAACCGACTTCGCGTTGATTGACGATGGATTTCTTGTTCTTGAAAATGAACTCGACCGGGTCTTCGAGGGTCAGGATGTGTCCGGACTTGCGCTCGTTGCGATAGTCGAGCATGGAGGTCAGCGTCGTTGACTTGCCCGAGCCGGTGGCGCCGACCATGAGGATCAGGCCGCGCTTTTCCATGATGACGTCACACAACACCGGCGGCAGGTTGAGGGTTTCGAACGCCGGAATGTCGGCGGGAATGTAGCGCACCACCAGGGCCGGCGAGCCTTTCTGGCGGAACACCGAAAGCCGGAAATTGCCGACGCCCTCCAGGGCGTAGCCGGTGTTCAGTTCCAGCGCTTCCTCGAACTCCCGGTATTGCACCTCGCTGAGAATTTCCTGCAGCAGGCCGGTGATGGTCTGGCTGTCCATGATCTGCTGGTTGATGGGCATGGCGACGCCGTTGAGCTTAATGTTGATTGGTGCGCCGACCGAGATGAAAATGTCCGAGGCGTGCTTTTCCGCCATCAACTGAAACAGCCGTTGCATCGCGCCCATGGTTTTTCCCTCACGTGTCAGTTAGTTTGGTTGCGGGTATCTCTGGAAGTCTTGCTGGGATGTATGTCGGTTCCGCTCAGAGCGTTTGGCAGAATGCGGCAATGCGGTGGGCTGCTTCGATGCATGCGTCGACGCTTGCGACCAGGGCGATGCGCACGAAATTCGCACCGGGATTAACGCCTCCGGATTCACGTGCGAGAAAGCTGCCGGGCAAGACGGTGACATTGGTTTGACGCAGCAATTCCCGGGCGAAGTCAGTATCGTCGATCGGCGTCCGCGCCCAAAGGTAAAACCCCGCTTCCGGCCGGGACACATCCAGATGGTGCTCCAGCAGTGGCGTGACATGCTCAAATTTTTCCGCATACAGGCGGCGATTATCGCGCACGTGCGCTTCATCGTTCCAGGCGGCGATGCTGGCGGCTTGCACCGTCGGGCTCATGGCGCTGCCGTGGTAGGTCCGATACAGCAGGAACTGCTTGATGAGGGCCGCATCGCCGGCGACAAATCCGGAGCGCAGGCCCGGCACGTTGGAGCGCTTGGACAGGCTGGAGAACATCATCAGGTTGCGGTAATCGTCGCGGCCGAGTTGCCTTGCCGCCTGCAGGCTTCCCAGCGGAGCTTGATTGTTAGAATATATTTCCGAATAGCACTCGTCCGAGGCGATCACGAACCCGTGCCGGTCGGATAATTCAAAGAGCTTGCGCCAGCTTGCGAGGTCGAGCACCTTGCCGGTTGGATTGTTCGGCGAGCAGACATAGACGAGTTGCACGCGTCTCCATTCATTGCTCTTCAGTGCATCGAAATCCAGCGCGTAACCATGTTCCGGGACGGTATTCAGAAAAATCGGCCTGGCCCCGGCGAGCAGGGCGGCGCCTTCGTAGATCTGATAGAAAGGGTTGGGGCAGAGGACGAGCACCTGCTCGCGGGAGGCGTCAATCACGGTCTGGGCGAAGGCGAACAAGGCTTCGCGGGTGCCGTTGACCGGCAGCACCTGGCTTGCCGGATCGGGTGCCGGTATGCCGTAGCGGTGCGAGATCCACGTCGAGATGGCTTGACGCAGGGCCTCGCAGCCCTGCGTGCTAGGATAGCTGGCCAGCCCCGACAGGTTTTCCGTCAGGGCGCGTTTGATGAAGTCGGGTGTTTCATGCTGCGGTTCGCCGACCGAGAGCTTGATCGCCGGCAAGCTGGCTGGCGCTGTCACGCCGTCGAAAAGACGCTGCAATTTTTCGAACGGGTAGGGTTCCAGCAAGGCGAGGTGGGGATTCACGGTGGGGCGTTGTTTTGAGGAAGAAATGATTATATGGCAGCGAGACACAAGACTGTAGCGGTGCTATCGCTGCTGTGCGGTGCGGTTGTCTGGGGCATCATCTGGTATCCCTACCGGATGTTGGAGCAGGCAGGGCTGTCCGGTTTGCGCGCTGCCATTCTGACCTATCTGGTGGCGCTGGTCCTGGGTGCGATCTTGTTGCGCAAGCGTATCAGCGCGGACCGCCCCACCTGGATCTTGTTGCCGATCGGTTTGTGTGCCGCCGGCTGCAATCTGGGTTATGTGCTGGCCATGCTGCACGGCCAGGTGATGCGGGTGCTGCTGCTGTTTTATCTTGCGCCGCTGTGGACCGTCCTTTGGTCGCGGCTGTTGCTCAACGAACGGCTGACCGGTACCGGCGCCGGCGTAATTGCGTTGTCGCTGGGCGGTGCCGTCACCATGCTCTGGCGACCGGAATTGGGGCTGCCCTGGCCGGTCAACCTATCCGAATGGCTCGGCATGGCGGCAGGTTTCCTGTTCGCCTTGTCGAACGTGCTGGTGCGTCAGGCAGCGCATTTGAGCATCGAAATCAAGTCGCTTGCGGTCTTCGCCGCCGTGGTGCTGCTAGGTCTGCTGGTGCTGCCGTTTGAACCCGTCACGGCCGTCATGCAGGACCGCCCATTGCAGCTGGCCTGGGAACACGGGCTGCAAGTGTTGCTGCTGGGCGTACTGCTGCTGGTGATCAACCTCGTCGTTCAGTACGGCCTGACCCACACCTCGGCCAACCAGGCCATCGTGATTTTTCTTTTTGAACTGGTTGTTGCCGCGCTGTCTTCTTGGCTGCTGGCCGGAGAAACCATGGGCCCGCGGGACTGGCTGGGCGGTGCGATGATCATCCTGGCCAGCTTGTTTTCGGGGAAGATGGAGAAAGGCTGAGAGTTAGGAGACGCGCTTAAACGCAACAAATACGAGTACGGTGGGATGGCAATCGAGGGCGCGGGCAAGAACTTTGGCGTGCCGGCATGACCGATTTTCCTATTTCGTCGTCCCGTTTCATGAAAAGATGTTCGATCCATTCACTGCAACCACTGGAAATCGAAAGGATAACGACATGGCAATCTCAATGTATGCGGCCTCGGCGCCGACCTTCGTGCAATTCCTCACCAGTCTGTCGGCCAATCTCGACAAGACCACTGCCCACGCCGCCGCCAAGAAAATCGATCCGGCAATCTATCTGCGCACGCGGCTGTATCCCGACATGCATCCCCTAGCGATGCAGGTGGGCCTCGCCAATCGCCATGCCATCAACGCCTGCGCGCGCCTTGCAGGAATCGCTCCTCTCGTGCTGCCGACCGCAGAGCCGAGCATGGACGATCTCAAGCAGCGTCTCGACCAGACCATTCGTTATCTCAGCGGCTTCACGCCGGCGCAACTCGACGGCACCGAGGACAAGGAGATTGTCGCCAAGTATCCGAGCGGCATCGAGCGGCGTTTCACCGGGCAGGCGATGCTGCTCAGCCTTAGCCTGCCGAACTTCTATTTCCACATCAGCGCCGCGCATTGCATCCTGCGCCATTGCGGTATCGACATCGGCAAGAAGGACTTCAACTCGGCGCAGCATCGGTTCAGCGGCGCCTGCGCCTGTCAGCCGGCCAAGGTCTAGGCAGCTTGCCGGTTTGCTTCGGCTCGCCGATCAGCGCATGTATGCCGCCAAACAAGCGGGCCGCAACCGCGTGGCCTGCCTTTCCTGATCACCTATTGCCGAATTCCAAGAAATCCAGAGTGGCGAAGTAATCGTCGAGCGTCTCGGCGCGCCGGATCTGCTTGACCGAACCGTCCGTGCGCAGCAGGAGTTCGGCGCAGCGCAGCTTGCCGTTGTACTGGAAGCCCATGGCATAGCCGTGCGCGCCGGCATCGTGGATGACCAGCAGGTCACCGGACTTGATCTCCGGCAGTGGCCGGTCGATGGCGAACTTGTCGTTGTTCTCGCACAGCGAGCCGACGATGTCGTAGGTATGGTCTGGCGCTGGGTTTTCCTTGCCCAGCACCGATATGTGGTGATACGCGCCGTACATGCCGGGCCGCATCAGGTTAGACATGCAGGCATCAACGCCGATGTACTGCTTGTACGTGCTTTTGCGGTGGATCGCCTCGGTGACGAGGTAGCCATAGGGGCCGGTGATGCAGCGGCCGTTCTCCATGAAAATCTTCATCGGATCGAGCTTGGCCGGCACGACGATTTCCCGGTAGATCTGCTGGATGCGGCGGCCGACGAGTTCCAGGTCGACGGCCTTCTGCCCAGGACGGTAAGGAATGCCGATGCCGCCGCCGAGGTTGACGAATTCGATTCTCACACCGGGATCGCGGGCGAGTTCGACCGCCAGATCGAACAGCATTTTGGCGGTCTCGACGAAGAACTCGGGGTTCAGCTCGTTCGAGGCGACCATGGTGTGCAACCCGAAGCGACGCACGCCCTTGGCTTTCAACTGCCGGTAACCCTCGAACAAATGTTCGCGCGTGAAGCCGTATTTGGCTTCCTCAGGCTTGCCGATGATGGCGTTGCCTTCGCGCAGCGGACCGGGGTTGTAGCGCAGGCAGATCGCCTCGGGCAAACCGGCGTGCTGTTCCAGGTAAGGGATGTGGGTGATGTCGTCAAGATTGATGAACGCGCCCAGTTCCTTGGCCCGGCGGTATTCCTTGGCCGGCGTTTCGTTCGATGTGAACATGATGTTCTCGCCGGTGATGCCGACGCGTGCGCACAGCTCCAGCTCCGCCATGCTGGAGCAGTCGCTGCCAAAGCCTTCCTCGCGCAGGACGTTGAGCAGGAATGGGTTCGGGGTTGCCTTGACCGCAAAATACTCCTTGAACGCAGCCCAGGCGAATGCCTGATTGAGACGCCGGGCGCCGGCGCGAATCGCGGCTTCGTCGTAGAGGTAAAACGGCGTCGGGTGATTACGAACAATCTCGCGGATGGCGCGTTCGTCGAAAGGAAGTGTCTTGTCGTTCATGATGGTCCGTGGGTTCGGTGTGCCTGAATTGTTGAAAATGCCTGCGGGGGCGAGAGTGTACCCTGCCACGTCAAGGGCTGGCAATCTTGGACCGTGGCTGTTCTATGCGACGGAAACCTCGACATAGCTGCCGACTGACGCTGAATTTACGGCGGCAGCGACATGTTCAACGAAAACCCGAATGCGAGGCCAACTTGTTGTGGAGAGAACAACGACAGCAATACGTCGGGCTGCAAGGTTTTGTTGGTAGCGGAGATTGGTGTCAGTGGTGACAAGTACCTCGAATCCTTGCTCTTCTGCAGAACGCAACAACTCGCCGTTCTTGAGAGTAGCCCAGCCAAGCTCATAGGCGGTGGAGACACTGTGATTGGCGAGAGCCTGCCGCAACGGAACAGGAGTCCGCTGGTCAAACAAGACACGCACTTATGCAGCTAGCAGAGTGGACCTGGCCGCGTGTTCCAGGACGTGGCGAGCCTGAGACAGGGAAACGCCGGGAAACCACTCAATGAACTGATGGACGGAGGCGTCTGCTTCGAGGTTCTCAAAGAGAGCAGCGACAGGAACCCGAGTGCCGCGGAAAACCCAGGCACCACTTAAGCGATCCGGATCGCGTTCGACATCGGGGCAGGAGGACCAGTCAATCATGGATAAATAGTAGCACTTTGGGCACACAGGGAAGAAGAAAATGGCTAACAGAAAATGGCTAACTCCGATCTGCTCCATCCGCTTCCTGAGGCGCCCGCCGGGGTTCCGCTGCCCGCGGGCTACGCTTCGCTGCGGCCTTCCGTCGTGCGGTCGCGTTCGTACCGCGTGGCAAGCGGAAACGGTGGCAACCAGGATTCCCGGCGCACCGTCCACAGCTCGTACGTGGGAGCGAACCTGTCCGGTGCATCCAGAGACCCCAGGTTCACTTCGACTTCGTCGCCGCTGCGCGAGAAGACCGATGACCCGCAGTGCGGGCAGAAGTGGCGCCCGGCGTATTCGTGCGTCTCGCCCCTGACGGTCACCGCCTGCTCGGGGAAGACTGCCGAAGCGTGAAAGAGAGCCCCGTGGTGCTTGCGGCAGTCCAGGCAGTGACAGATGCCGACCCGGTAGGGGCGTCCCGCCGCTTCAAATCGGACCTTGCCGCAAAGGCAGCCGCCGGCAATTTCGTTCATGTGGCGCTCCTGCACAGGTGGGTTGGGCTTTCGTCTTTCGTTGTTCTTGGAAGATGCGGACCCCCTTTGAGAAAAACTTCACGGGTACCAGAGCCGCCGAGGCCGCGCAGAGCATCAAGAAGTGGGCCGAAATAGCGAACGAACGGAGAACCTTCTTCTTTCCTTTTTTGCGTCATAGCGCATGGCTCATGGGAGAAATTGGAAATGGCTAACGTTCAAGCTCAGGGGCGCTGCGCGGCATTATCGCGCAGCGTTCCTTGGGGCGCAGTGTTAGGCTGTCATTCCGCGCGATGACATACGGCCTCAACTCTGTTGCCAAACGGATCTAGAAGAAATGCCCCGAAGTAGTTGCTGTGGTATTGAGGGCGGAGGCCTGGCGCTCCATCATCTTTCCCCCCATTGGCTAAACCGACGGCATGAAAAGCTGCGACTTGCGTTCTCGTTGTTGCCTTGAAACACCAGTGACGCTTTGCGTCGAGATTGGCGGAGGCGGACTCGTATATAGCCAAGCACGAGTGAAAGTCTTCAATGTCGTTACATCTCACGCCGAAGCCGAGAGCGTCAGGCCGATCATAGACTTTAGTGACACCAAGAGCCGCCATCACGGCGTCGTAGAACGGGCGCGCAATTTCAACGCTTGGAACGGAAATGGAAACGTGGTCGAGTACAAGCATAGACAGGTCTAACGTTCAAGTCCAGGAGCGATGCGCGGCTTTATCGCGCAGCGTTCCATGGAACGTATGGTTCGGCCCCATATTCATGTGCTATGGGAATGGCGTGACACATACTTGCGCAGCACACCATCCATTCGCGATTGCCAGCCTTCACCGGTAGACTTGAAATAGGCAACTACCTCGGGACTGTAACGTACTGATACGAGCAATTTTTTGCTTTCAGATTTCGGTCGGCCACGCAGGGTTCGTAGTGGAACCATGGCTTTTAGCTGCTTTGGTGTGAGTGGCTGGGCATCGGGATCGCTCTTGGCTGCCGCAGTAATGGCTCTGTCCTCTTTTGCAGTGGGTATTTGAACAGTGGGCCGTTTAGGGATTTTCGACATAATGCTTTACCTCTCGACGATTGGCGCGGCGCAGGCTAATGATCCTTCGCACTTTGCCACGGTCTACAAACGCCACGTAGTAAAGGATCTCGGTTTTCGGAGCGAGCGCGATCATTCGCATTTCTTTGTACTCAAACCTGTCATCAACCCACACCAGCGCAGCTTCCCAATTGAGTTCGCCTGCCATGGACAGCGACACGCCATGCTTGGTTTGGTTTGCCGCATCCTTGGCTGGATCGAACTCGATTCTCATCTATTTACTGTAGCTACAGTAAAGACGCTTGTCAACAGCCAATACTGCGCGTCTTTATGGGGCCGAACGTGGAGGTAACCGGCGCCGCGGAGGATGCCAAATGAAGAACGAACCCTGCCTATTCGGCGTCCGGTTGACTGACTCGGTAGAGGTCACGGGAGCCACGAAATGACAAGGCCGACGATTTGGTCTTTGCTGTCGATCATTATGCCAATAGTTGCGATTATTGCGACCCACATAGCCCACCGTGCGGCTAAACGAGCAGATGCAGCCGCAGAACGGGAAGAGGCAGCGCTGTCACGGATAGCTGAACTTTCTTGCTCTCGACGTACAAAGTCTTTGTCGGCTAGCCAAGCGGAAACAAACTCAAAAGGAGCCAAACCAGAATGACCCCACTTACCGGAGTTAAGAGCATCACGGACGGCGCGCTCGCCCATAGCATCGGGGTCTTGCCGATTGACGCCGTACTTGGCGCGGTCGTACCCAAGTTGCATGGCATCGGATTCTTCGCTCATGGAGTGACCTCTACCGTAAAGTCGACACCAACCGCAAATGCCCACATCTATCCATTTGTGGCCAATACTGGAAATAAATATCCATATCCAGGCATCTCCTCATTGTCGCGGCATCGCGCGGAAGGCCGCTCGAAAGCGGCGGCCTTGCGCAAGCCGATGTCGCCGTCATGGTCATACATTACAGCTTTGGCGCAGAAACGCAATGGATGGCTGCGGGGCGCGCCGTGTAAAATGCGGCCGACATGAGACTGGGCGATTTATTGGCGAAATACGGTGTCGGCGCGGCGCTGCCGGATGCGGCGGAAACGCACGATTTGTTCATCTTCGGCGTGACGGACGATTCCCGCGACGTGCGCTTTGGCTATTTGTTCTGCGCCCTGCCGGGCGTCGCGGAGAATGGTCTGGCGTTCTGCGCGCAGGCGGCGGCGAAAGGCGCGCAGGCCATCGCCGTGCCGCAGGGCACGCGCGACGAAGCGCTGGGGCTGAGCGAATTCGAGCGCGAAAAAGTCGTCGTCCTGCGCGTTCCCAATGTGCGGGAGTACTATGCGCGGGGTGCTGCGGAGTTTCATTCCG
>Ga0172373_10004003_pt1 | contig 21016 bp, 16 predicted proteins | sample Lak10m_2_FD_114546 | JGI IMG/M metagenome (GOLD analysis project Ga0172373, IMG submission 114546) | Freshwater microbial communities from Kabuno Bay, South-Kivu, Congo - kab_092012_10m | ecosystem: Environmental > Aquatic > Freshwater > Lake | place: Democratic Republic of the Congo...
CCCCTCGGCCAGCACGGTCACGGTCGGCGCGGTCAGATCCGGGAACACGTCGATCGGCATGCGCGCGGTCATCAGCGCGCCAGCCACGGCGACGATCCCGGCCAGGACGATCACCAGGAAGCGGTTGGCGAGCGAGGCCCGCAGGAGGTACTGGATCACGGTGGGCCCCCTTCAGTGCGCGTGGCCGTGACCGAAGGACGCCGGCGCCGCCGCGGCGAGCTTCACGAGCCAGGCCCCGCGCGTCGCGACGCGCTCGCCCGCCGCGAGCCCGGAACGCACCTCGACCCGCCCGTCGCCCTCGACGCCGAGCACGAGCTCGCGGCGCTGGAAGAGCTCGCCGCCGAGCATCACGTACACCGTGGCGATCCCGTTCTCGGGCACGAGCGCCTCGACCGGCACCGTGACCGCCGCGTCGACTTCCTCCAGCAGGAGCGCGAGCTCGCCGCGCAGCCCCGCGCGCAGCGCCGGGTCGGCGAGCGCGTGGCGGATCGCCACCGTGCGCGTGGCCGGGTCGACTTCGGGGGCGAAGCGCCCGGCGGCGAGGCTCCAGCTCTTCCCGGGCCAGGCCTCCAGCGCGAGCAGCGCGGGCGCGTCGAGGCGCACGCGCGCGTGTTCGGCCTCGGGCACGCGCCCCTCGACGCGGAAGCGGCCCGGAACGACCAGACGCAGGAGCTCGGCACCCGCCGCGACCGACTCGCCGACCACGGCCGACACGCTCGCGACCTCGCCCCCGAGCGGTGCGAGGAGCGGCACGGGCGCTGCGCCGGCCTCGGCGCGCTCCGCGCGCAGCCGCGCCAGGGCCTCGGCGGCCTCGGTGCGCGTGCGCACGCGCGCCTCGGCCAGCGCCAGCACCGCCTCGGCGCGCTCGAGCTCCTGACGCGTCCCGAGTCCGTCCTCCAGCACGCGCCGCGCGCGCTGCTGCTCGCGCTCGGCCGCCGCGCGCTCGACCTCGGCCTCGGTGCGCTCGCGCGCGAGCTCCAGCGTGCGCAGCTCGAGCTCGGCCGCGAGCGTCTCGAAGGCCGCCCATTCTCCGGGCGCCAGGGTCGGCTCCAGCAGGCCGAGCACGGCACCGGCCTCGACCGTGCTGCCGCTCGTCGGCCACGCGCCACCCGCGGGAGCCCCGATCCGCCCCGCCAGCGGCGCTGCCACCGACGCGCGCGCGTCCTCGGGCAGCTGCAGCACGGCCGGCACGCGCAGGCGGCGCGCCAGCCGCCGCGGTCCGGCCTCGTCGAGCAGGAGCTTCACGCGCCACTGCTGCTCCAGCAGGAACGGCACGGCCGCGGCCGGCTCGTCTCCGTGGACCTGGGCCGCCCGCGCGGCAGCCTCGTCGGCGTGCACGACGAGCTCGCCGAGCTCGAAACGCTCGCGGAAACCGTCGCCCGCGAGCTCGAGCACGCCCGCGAAGCGCCCGGCCTCCTGCGGCACGCCTTCCGGCACGAACAGGCCCTCGCGCCGAAGCTCCGTCGCCTCGAAGCGCTGCGCGCCGACGGAAAGCGTCACGCTGCCCGCGCGCACCGGCTCGCCGTCCGCGAGCACGCTGAAGTGCGCCAGGAAGCGCGCAGGCGTGCCGCGCACGAGCGGATCGAACTCCAGATAAAGCAGCGTGCGCGCACCGAAGTGCGTCAGGCCGAGCGCCTCGAGCTCCTCGGTCCCGTGATCAGACTCGTCGTGAGCGTGGTCGTCGCCCGCGAAGGCGGGACGGCAGGCGGAAAGGAGCAGGGCGAAGAGGAACGGAATCGCTTGGAGGGTCTTCACGGAGTGCCGAATCGACCGGGAACCGGGGTCAGAACGGGCGTGAAGGGGCCGCCCGTGGCCTCAGAACCCCCGCGCAGGGCGAGGGTGAGGAGCCCTAGATCCGGATCGAATGGTTGCGCCGCAGCACGGCCGTCAGGCCCGTGGCGCAACCGGCAGGTGGCGCGCGCTCGCGCGCCACGGTGGGCCAGGCGGGACCTGCCCGGACGGGCGTGAAGGCGATCCCGGCCCACGGCCCGAAGGCGAGCGGCGGCAGGACGACGCTCCCCCGCAGCGGAAGCGCGGGGGCCAGCACCGAAAGCGGCGGCAGCAGGAGACCGTCGTCGTGCTGCGCTCTTCCGTGTACGTGCTCCGCCCCGGATTCCTCGTTCGGCCCGCCGTGCGCATGGTGGGCGTGCCAGGCCGCGAGCGCATCGGGGGCCGCCTGCGCGACGGGCAAGAGGTGCACGTGCAGGCCCTCGTCGTCGTGCGTGTGCAGCAGGGTCGCGTGACCCGAGCGCGCCAGCAGGACGACGACGAGCGCGAAGAAGCCCGCGAAGCCATACGGGTAGCGTCGCACGAGCCAGAGCGGAGCCGGAGCCATCGCGTGCGAGCCTCCCATATGCACCGGGGCCGTACAACCGGGCCGTGCAGGCGGGAGCGCGGGGCCGTGCGGGCGGACGCTCAGCGTGGGGCGATGCTGCGGTAGCCCGGATCCCTGCGCAGCGGGGCGAGGTCCGGATCCTCCGCCGCCAGGTTCCACAGCGCCGAATCGAGCTCTGCGCCGCGCTTCAGGCACTCCAGGGCCTCGTCGAGGCGCGCGAGGCGCGTCCAGGCGCAGGCCTGGTTGTAGAGCGCGACCGGCACGCGCCAGCCGAGCTCCTCCTGGCGCCCGAAGGCCGCCAGAGCCTCCTCGGCACGCCCGAGGCCGAGCAGTGCGAGCCCGCGCTGCCCGAGCGCGGCGCCATCGTCGGGGCGCGTCGCAAGGATCGCCTCGGCCGCCGCGAGGCGCGCCTGCCAGGTCTCGTGGTCGATGTCGGCCGGCAACGCGGGCAACGCCGCGCGGAAGCGCGCGAGGTCGGGCAAGGCCAGGGCCGAGGTCAGGAAGAGGAGCGCCGCGAGCGGCCAGGCGACGCGCGGCAGGCGCGCGGCGCGGCCGTCACCGCGCAGGATCTCGCGCAGGCGCTCCTCGAGGTCGCGCGCGTCCTGGCCGATGGCCTGCACCGCGCGGGGCACGAGAAAGTCGCCGCTGGCCCGCTCGGCGCTATGCACCAGTACCGTCGCGAGGGCCCGGCGCTCGCCCGGGAAGCGCTCGACCGCGACGCGGTCGCAGTCGAGCTCGGCCGCGCGGTGCAGCCCGCGCCGCGCCAGCCAGAAGAGCGGGTTCCAGAAGTGGAAGCCGGCCACGACGAGCTCGAGCCAGGCGGTCCAGTGGTCGCGCCGCGCGAGGTGCGCGAGCTCGTGCGCCACGACCGCGGCGGGCGGCAGCTCGTCGGCGGTGGGCAGGACCATCACGGGCCGGCGCAGGCTCCACAGGAACGGGCTCGCGACCTCGTCCGAGACGCGCACGCGCGGCGCGGCGAGCCCGAGCGAGGCCGCCACCGTGCGCACGTGCCGGTCGAGCGCGGGATCGGCCGGGGCCGAGCCGGCCACCAGCCGCTCCACGATGCGTGCACGCGCGAGCTCGCGCGCCACGACCCACGCCAGGAGCCCCAGGAAGGCCACCGTCAGCCCGCGCAGGGCCCAGATCGACCAGCTCGGGCCGAAGGTGCGCGTGACCTCGGCCAGGAGCTCGTTCACGAGTTCCGGCTCGCCGGACGGGATGACCTGCGGCAGCGCCGAATCAAGCCCCGATTCGAGCCCCGGTTCGAAGAGGCCGCCCGGGAACGGCGGCAGGACGAGGCGCAGCAGCACGAGCACCCACAGGACGTGCTCGACGGCGGGGCGCGAGCGCGCCCACCTGCGCGCAATCAAGGCCAGGGCCGCGAGCGGCAGCGCCAGGAGCGTGTTCCAGAGCAGCCAGGAGAACATCGCCGCCCCGCTACGAGCCCTCGGCCTCGTCGAGGATCTGCCGGAAGCGCGCGAGCTCGGTCTTCGAGAAGCGCTTCGTCTTCACGAGGCTCGAGAGCAGCGGCGACATCGCCCCCTGGCACAGGCGCTGCGCGAGATCGGAGACGTGCCGCGCGACGAGCTCGTCGCGGTCCACGCTGGCCGTGTAGAGCTGCGTGACACCGACGCGCTTGCGCTTGACGTAGCCCTTCTCGAGCAAGCGGTGCAGCAGCGTCTGGACCGTGGTGTAGGCCCAGTTCGGGCCCTTCTTGGCGAGCTTCTCCTGCAGCTCGTTCGGACCGGCCGGCGCCTTCCACAGGATGTCGAGGACGGAGAGTTCGGCGTCGCTGACGCCCTTGAAGGAGTTCGTTCGACGGGCTTTCGACATGCGTGAATCGAGAAAAATTCGGAGAACTTGCGAGCGAGGACAGATTGTAGTCGCCTCGGCCCGCGGCCGTCGAGAAGAGCGCGAGAATATCCCTGCACACGGAAGTGGACACTCGCGCGCCGAGCCGCTTCGCGCCCGCGTGCGCGCGCTCGCGCTGACCTCGCGCGAGGACGTTGCGCAGCGCGTCGCACCTGCGCGTGAATTGCGATCCATACGAGGTTCACGATGCGGGCCGGAAGCGTGCGTCGCTGTAACTCGATGCGCGCGCGCTCACACGCTTGCATCGGCACCACGCTGCGCGCCGAACGCGCTATCCTGTGCGTCCGCACCTCGACCCGCCACTCCGGAGGATTTCGTGACGACGCGCGCCTCGCAGCAGCTGTTCGACTTCAGTTTCGCCCTCTCCCGCCATGACCGTGGCCGCAAGCTGCTGATCCACCAGCGGCGCGACTCGCAGGCAGCGATGGCGCTCGTCGGAGCGCTCGGTGAACGCGGCTACCGCTACCGCTTCCCGATCTTCAACCAGCCCGCGGCGAGCCCGCCGAGCGGACCGCCTCCGCAGCTCTACGCAACGGACCTCTCGTTCGTGGTCCCGGGCGACCTGATCCTCGTGACCACGCGTCCGCCCTGTCACGACGAGCGCGACCGCCCGATGAAGCACATCGAGCGCGCCTACACGACCCTCGAGCAGGACGTGCTCGACCTCCTCGTGCCCAACTTCTTCGAGCACTGCTCGCGCGAGCTGGTCCTGTTCGGCCTGCAGCACGGGAACCACCTGCGCCCCGGCTTCAAGGGCCTGCGGGGCTGTGAGTTCATCCAGAAGGGCGAGGATGGCCCGATCAAGCTCGCGCGCTACGCGCAGGAGGACCGGCGGCCGCGCCGCGGCGATCCCGTGCGCACGCTCGTCTTCCACGTGTACATGCCCGAGCTCTACCGGGGCGGTCCCGCCTGCCTCCTCGCCTTCGGCATGACCGGCACGACGACCCTGGCCTGGTGCCACCGCCTCGCCAGCGACCACTCCGAGCTCCTGCTGCGCCCCGGCTTCCACGTGCTGCAGCTCGAGCCGCAGGGCGTGCCCGAGCGCCCGAACGACCCGCGCTTCGTCGCCGACTGGAAGCTCGAGCCCGTGCTGATGCACGACTTCGCGCCGGGCGCGTACCAGAACTGGATGCTGAAGCGCGCGTGACGCGCGCGCGCGGGCCCGAACCGCGATAGGGCCCGGAATTCGCATCCGGGAACTTCCGCCGCGCGCTCGCGCGCGGCCTAAACAAGTGCTCTCCACGCCGGCTCTCCCGGCTCGAAGTCTGTCCACACCTCACGCTCCTCACCCCACGCCGATGACCGTTCGAACCGCCATCACCGCCGCTCCGCTCCCCTTCGACGAGAACCAGCCCGGGCAGGGCTTCTGGGACTTCCTCCAGAAGGTCCTGTCGCTGCCGCAGCTGCGTTCGATCTACCTCTACGGGCCTCCGGGCGTCGGCAAGACGTTCGCGGCCTACCACTTCGGGCTCGCCGGGCGCGTCCTGTGCCCGATCACGCTGACCGAGGACACGCCCTCGGCCGAGCTGCGCGGCCACTACCTCGCCGTCGGGCGCGAGATGGTCTGGCACGACGGTCCGGTGACCGAGGCGATGCGCAAGGGCGGCCGCCTCGTGATCAACGAGATCACGCACGGCGCGAGCGACGTGCATTCGCTGCTCCATCCGGTGCTCGAGTCCGAGGAGACCGCGCGCATGACGCTCCCGAACAACGAGGAGATCCGTCCGGCGCCCGGTTTCCAGGTCATCTGCACCGACAACCTGCCGCCCGACGACCTGCCGCCGGCCCTGCGTGACCGCTTCGACGCCGTGCTCGAGGTGAAGGAGCCGCACCCGCGCATGCTCGAGCGCCTCGAGCTGCGCCTGCGCGAGGCCGCCCGCCGCGCCTTCAAGCTCGAGAACGAGCGCCGCATCTCGCCGCGCAACTGGCTCGCGCTGCAGAAGCTCGTGCCGGACCTCGGCCTGAAGCACGCCTGCATCGCCGTTTTCGGCCCGGCGCGCGGGCTCCTGGTCCACGACGCGATCCTCCTGTCCGAATCCCGCCTGTAAGCACCCCCACACGGAGCCACACCATGGTCCTGCGCCACACCCCGCGCCTCTTCATGCCCTATCCCGAGCTGGTCGAGCCCCTGGCCGGCCTGACTCCCTACCGGATCGTCGATTCGAACGGCAAGCGTCTGCCGACCAACGGCATGACCTCGCTCGAGAAGCGCGTCCTGATCGTCCCGCTCGATCCCGAGCACCACTCCGTCGCCCGCCACGAGCTCGCCCACGTGCGCTGGTCGCCGGTGCGCATGCCGAAGGTCACCTTCGACCGGCGCTTCGTGATGGCCGTCGAGGACGCGCGCATCAACCTCGGCCTCGCCTTGCTCGATCTGCCGGTGGACCTGCTGGAGAGCGAGCGGGCCGAGGTCGCCCTCCTGGCCCGCGAGGATCTGCGCACGCGCGACGCCCTGGGCTTCGTGCTGCGCTCGATCGCCTCGCTCGGCACGAATGCCGAGGATGCCGTGCTGGCGGCCGTGGCCGCGGTCGAGGACCGGCAGCTGGCCGAGCTCGTCCACGCCCGCCTCGAACGCGTGCGCGTCGCGCTCGAGCGTGGCCGGCGGGCCCGCAAGGCCCAGGTGGCGAGCTTCGCGCTGGTGCTGCGGCTGGCGGCCGAACTCGCGCGCGAGCTCGGCCAGGAGGTCGCCCGCCTCGGCTACGCCGAGCGCCTGCCGAAGACCGTCGAGTTCGGCGACGAGGCCTGCTGCCTCTCCGGCCACCACGAGCTCGAGGCCCTGGCGAAGCGCCGGCGCGGAGCCGGAACCGAGCGCACGCTCTCCGACTGTCCTTCCGGTCGCCTGATCGTCAGCCAGCCGCACCTGCCGCACCCCTCCCCGCGCGCGCGCGGCGGACGACCGGGCGGCGCGCGCGCCAGCGACGAAGGCGATCTGCTGCGCTTTCCGCACCGCTGGGCGATCGACCAGGCCGTCTTCCGGCGCGTGACGCGCGTCTCGGGCGGCACGGTGCTGATCGACACCAGCGGCAGCATGTCGCTCGACGCCGCGGCGATCGATCGCATCCTCCTGGCCGCCACCGGTGCGACCCTGATCGCGATCTACAGCGGCCGCCACGACCACGGTGAGCTGCGCATCATCGCGCGCGACGACCGCCGCGCCGATCCGAAGGACCTCGTGCCCTACGACAAGGGCAACATCGTCGACGAGCCGGCCCTGCAGTGGCTCGCGAAGCAGGCGGAGCCGCGCCTGTGGGTCTCCGACGGCGGCGTCACCGGCATCGGCGACACGCCCGCCCACGCCCTCAAGGCGCGCTGCGACGAGCTCGTGCGCCGTGCGCACATCCGCCGCGTGGACACGCTCGAGCAAGCCGCCGCGGCCCTCTCGCGCTGGCGTCCGCGCTCCGGCGCCGAGCGCACGACCCGTCCGGAAAGCCCCGCGCACCGCCTGCGCAAGCCCCTCCCGTGACCCTGGAGGTCCGCGCGTCCCCTGCGCAGGGGCTCGGGACCGCGACCCTCCTCAGCGAGGCCCGTCGGAGACCCCTCCGGCGGGCCTCGTTCCTTCCGGCAACGCCGGACGCAGGCGCTTCACGCGCCGCTCCGGGAACCGATCGGCGCACGCGACCATCGCCAGGCAACCGGCGCCGAACGCGACCGGAACGGCGCAGAGGCCGAGCCAGGCCAGGACGGCGCTCGTCCCCACCACGCAGCCCGTGACGACGCCGATCGAGGGCCACAGGCGCGTGTCGCGCAGCAGGAACCAGGCGAACAAGGTCCCCAGCGCGGACACGGGCACCACCAGGCCGGACACGAACAAGAGGACAACGGCGAAGGACGCGAGGCTGTCCAGGCTGTGCCAGGCCTCGGCTCCGTCCGGATCGAACGCGAACCAGGTGACCAGCAGGGTCAGCGCGCCCAGCAGCCCGCATCCGAGGGAGCACAGCGCGAGCACGAGCAGGCGCCGCCAGCCCCGCAGCCCGCGCACTCCGCTCACGTGCATCGTCATCGCCGCCACCTCCGCCGGATCAAGTTGCATCCTCCCCCTGGATGCCGTCAAGGCGTGCGTCGGCCGATCGTCAGGGCGTGCACCAGAGGCACGACCAGCAGGGTGAAGGCCGTGCTGGCGACGATGCCGAACACGAAGGACCAGGCCAGGCCCGAGAAGATCGGGTCGAAGACGATCACCCAGGCGCCCATCACGGCCGCCCCGGCAGTGAGCAGGATCGGGCGCAGGCGCACGGCCCCGGCCTCGATGCAGGCCTCGCGCGGGTCCATGCCGCGCGCGCGGTTCTGCTCGATGAAGTCCACCAGGATGATCGAGTTGCGCACCACGATCCCGGCCAGGGCGATCACGCCGATCATGCCCGTGGCGGTGAAGAAGATCGGGTTCTCGAACTCGCCCACCGGGTGCGCGGCCACCAGGTTCAGCAGCCAGAAGCCCGGGAAGATCCCGATCATCGTCAGCGGGATCGCCAGCATGATCAGTCCGGAGAGCCCGAACGAGCCCGTCTGCGCCACCAAGAGGACGTAGATCCCGACCAGCGCCGCCGCGAAGGCGAGGCCAAGGTCGCGGAACACGTCGAGCGTGACCTGCCACTCGCCCTCGCCGGCGAGGTCCACCTGGTAGCCCGGCGGCAGCGGACGCGCGTCGAGGTCGGCGAGCAGCGCCAGCACCGCGTCGACCGGGCTCCGGCCGACGGCCTCGCCCACGACGTACTGCAGCGGCTCGAGGTCCTTGCGGAAGAGCGTCCCGTCGTGGGCCGGCTCGTGCGCGCGCACCAGCTCGCCGAGCGGCACGAGCTCGCCCGCCTGCGAGCGCACGGTCAGCGCCAGGAGGTCCTCGCGGCTGGCGCGCTCGGCGCGCGGCAGCTCGACGCGCAGGGCGAGCGGCTGGCGCTCGTGGGGCGCGTGCAGTACGCCCGCCGCGCGCCCGGAGAGCGCCAGCGACAGCGTGTCGGCCACGGCCGCGGTCGAGACGCCGCGGAAGGCGGCCCGCTCGCGGTCGACCTCGAGCGCGAGGCGCGTGCGCTCGGCCTCGGCGTAGGTATCGACGTCGCGCAGGTACGGCACGGCCCGGAAGCGCTGCTCGACCTCGCGCGCGACGGTCTCGAGCTCGTCGCCGCTCGCCGTGGCCGGCCCGCGCACCTCGGCCACGACCCCGGCCAGCACCGGCGGGCCGGGCGGTGTCTCGACCAGCGCGAGGCGCACGCCGTGGCGCGCGGCCACGGCCTCGAGCGCCGGACGCTCGGCCAGCAGCAGGGCGTGCGTCTGGCGCGCGCGCGCGTGGCGCGGCAGGAGGTTCACGCGCAGGTCGCCGACGTGCCCGCCGCGCCGCAGGAAGGCGTGCCGCACGAGGCCGTTGAAGTCGTGCGGCGAGGCGTGCCCGGCGTAGCTCGTCACGTCGGTCACCTCGGGGATCGAGAGGCACGCGCGCGCGAGCTCGCCCAGGGCCCGGTCGGTCGCCTCGAGGCTCGTGCCCTCGGGCGCGTCGACCACCACCTGGAACTCGCTCTTGTTGTCGAAGGGCAGCATCTTGAGCGGCACGAACCCGGTCGCCGCCAGGGCGAGCGAGCCCACGAAGGCGAGGCCGATGCCGACGAGCAGCGCCGCGCTACGCGCGCGACTGGCGAGCAGCGCGCGCGCCAGGCGTCGGTAGCCGCGCACGAGCCAGCCCTCGTGCTCCTCCCGGTGCCCCTTGCCCGCCTCGCCCTTCAGCAGGTGATAGGTCGCCCAGGGCGTGACCGTGAAGGCGATCAGGATCGAGACCAGCATCGCGACCGGCACGTTGAACGGCATCGGGCGCATGTAAGGCCCCATCATGCCGCTGACGAAGAAGAGCGGCAGGAACGACACGATCACGGCCAGCGTGGCCAGGATCACCGGCGGGCGCACCTCGTCGACCGCGAAGAGCGTCGCCGCGCGCGGCGCGAGCTTGCCGAGCCGCAGGTGCCGGTGGATGTTCTCGACGTCGACGATCGGGTCGTCGACCAGGAGCCCGAGCGAGAGGATCAGCGCGAAGAGCGTGACGCGGTTGATCGTGTAGCCGGCCGCGAGGTCGCCGAAGAGCGTCACCGCGAGCGTCAGCGGCACCGCCAGGGCCACGATCAGGGCCGCGCGCGCGCCGAGCGACGCTCCGACCAGCACCACGATCGTGCCGACCGCGATCAGGAGGTGCCCGATCAGCTCCTCGACCTTCTCGTCGGCTCCGACGCCGACGTTGCGCGTGACGGTGAGCTCGACCCCGGCCGGCAGGAGCGCCGCAGCGAGGCGCTCGAGCTCGGTCCGCGCGTGCTCGGCCACGCTCACCGCGTTCGTGCCGCGGCGCTTCGCCACCGACAGCGTGACCGCCTCGCGCAAGCGCCCGTCGATCGCCGTGGCCGGCGCCAGCCCGGCCGCCGCCGCCGCGGGCCCGTAGGCGAAACGCGTGTAGGTCTCGGGCTCGCCCGGCCCGTCGACGACCTCGGCCACGTCGCCCACGCGCACCGGCCGGCCGTCGCGCAGGCTCACGACGAGCCCCTCGACCTCGGCCGCATCCTTCAGGAACGGCCCGACCTCGACCTCGCGCTCACCGCCCGCCTCGGAGAGGAGCCCGGCGCGCACGTTCGCGCTGGCCGAGCCGAGGGCGGCCAGGACCTCGGCCGCAGACAGTCCGCGCGCGCGCAGACGCGCGGGATCGAGCAGGACGCGCACGGCCCGGCGCGCGCCCCCGTGCACGGCGACGCGGCTCACGTCGGCGACGACCTGCAGGCGCGCGGCGAGCTCGTCGGCCAGACGCACGAGCTCGGCCCCGTCGACCGAGGCGGAATGCAGCGTGACGGTCAGGATCGGTACGTCGTCGATCTCGACCGGGCGCACGAGCCAGCCCGCGACCTGGGGCGGCACGCGATCGAGATTCGACTGCAGCTTGTTGTCGACGTCGACCAGCGCGCGCTCGCGGTCCTCGCCGACCTCGAAGCGCACCGTGACCAGGGCCTGGCCGGGGCTCGCCATCGAGTAGACGTGCTCGACGCCCGGGATCTCGAGGAACAGGCGCTCGAGCGGCTCGGCGGCGAGCTTCTGGACCTCCTCCGCGCTCGCGCCGGGCACCTCGAGAGCCACGTCGATGAAGGGCACGACGATCTGCGGATCCTCCTCGCGCGGCGTCGCGAGCAGCGCGACGGCCCCGAGGCCGAGGCACAGCACGACGAGGAGCGGCGAGAAGTTCCCGTCGAGGAACACCTCGACGACGCGCGTCGTCCAGGAGCTCGCGGGAGCCGCGGCGGGGTCCTCCTTCACGGCAGCAGGACCTCCTCGCCCTCGGAGAGCCCGCTCAGGACCTCGAGCGTCTCGCCGTGCGCGCGCCCGGTGCGCACCGTGACCGGCTCGTGGCGCCCGTCGCGCACGAGCTCGACGCGCTCGATCTGCCCGATGCGCGTCACCGCCGCGGCCGGCACAAAGAGGGCCGTGCGCGTGCCGTCGCCCAGCAAGAGGCGTCCGAGCTGGCCCGGGCGGAGCTCACTGGCGTCCGCGAGGGCGCAGTGCAGCGTGACCGTGCCCGTGCGCGCGTCGGCCGGCGGCAGGATGCGCGTCAGCGTCGCGCGGCGCGCGCCGAGGCGCTCGAACTCCAGCGCGAGCTCGCGCCCGGCCACGAGCTCGCTTGCGCGCGCTTCCGGCAGCGCGACCGTGAAGCGCAGGCGCGCGGGGTCGTAGAGCGTGACCAGCGGCTGCCCCGGACCGATCAGCGCGCCCGGCTCCACGTGGCGCGCCAGGATGCGCCCCGCGAAGGGCGCCTCGACGCGGTACCAGGTGCGCGCGATCTCGGCCTCGCGCACGAGCTCCTTGACGCGCGCGACCTCGGCCGCGGCGGCCTCGCGCGCGGCCCGCGCGCCCTCCCACTCCGCCGTGGTCAGGGCCTCGGCCGCGCGCAGCCGATCGGCGCGCTGGAAGGCGAGCTCGGCCTGCTCGGAGAGCGCGCGCGCGGCCGTGCGGGCCGCTTCGGCCTGGGAGAGCCGCACCCCGGCATCGCGCTCGTCGAGCGTCGCCAGCAGCTCACCCGCCGCGATCGCCTCGCCCTCGCGCCGCTCGACCGTGAGCACCGCCGCGAGCACGCGCGCCGCCACGGGCACGCTCTCCTCGGCCTCGACGTAGCCTGGATGGCTCTGCAGGCGCTCGAGCTCGACGCGCATCACGCGCGCGGTGCGCGCGCCGCGCGCGAGCGCGGGTGCGGGCGGCACGGTGACGAGCTCGGGCTCGTGCCGGAACAGGAGCCCCTGGAACCACAGGAGTGCAACGACCAGCGCCGCGAAGAGCAGCGCCACCAGGACGCGCCGTGACCAGACCTTCATCGCACACCTCCCAGCGCCGCCACCAGGCGCGCGCGTGCCCGCTCGAGTCCCGCCCGGGCCGCCACGGCACGCGCCGCGGACGAGCGGCGCGCGTCCTCGGCCTCGAGTACGTCCGTGACCGTCGCCGCGCCGGCATCCTGGGCCGCCGCGACGAGGCGCCAGGCCTCCTCGGCCGCCGTGGTCGCGTGGGCGGCGAGCGCCAGCGTCTCGGTCGCGACGGCCAGGGCCGCGTGGGTCGCGCGCACCTCGCGCAGCACCTCCGCGCGCCGCTCGTCGAGGCGTGCGCGCGCCGCGCGCTCGGCCGCCTCGGCCTGCGCCACGGCGGCGCCGGTGCGACGCGTGAGCGGCCAGCGCAGGCCCAGGCCGAGCGCGTGCGAGCCCAGCTCGAGATCGCGCGCCGGATCCTCGCCATCGAGGTCGTAGCTGGCGAAGAAGCCGAGCGACGGCAGGCGCGCGTCCGCGCGACTCTCGCGCGCGTGGCCGAGGGCCTCGAGCTCGCGCCCGGCCGCGGCGAGGTCGAGACGCTGCTCGAGGGCGCGTGCGCACAGCGCGTCGAGCGTCGCGGGTAGCTCGGCGGCGAGCACGGGCCCTTCCTCCACGAGCTGGAAGCCGCTCTCGCGCGGACGCCCGATCAGGAGCGCCAGGGCCGCCTCTGCCAGGCGCGCCTCGCCCTCGGCCGCGACCGCGCGCTGGCGCGTCTCGGCCAGGCGCACCTCGAGCCGCAGCACGTCGGCCCGCAGCGCGGCTCCCTCCGCGGCGCGCGTCTGCGTCAGCGCCAGGCGCTGCTCGACCACCGCGACGCTCGCGCGCGCCACCTCGGCCAGCTCGCGCGTCGCGCCGAGTTCGAGCCAGGCCTGCACGCCGGCGTTGAGCACGCGCCGCGCGGCCGCCTCGCGCGCCAGCTCGGCCGCCGCCACTCCGGCCTCGGCCGCGGCCACGCCCTGGCTCCGTCCCGGCGCGAACAGCGGCCAGTCGAGGCGCACGCCCGTGCGCCAGTTGTCGATCGTGCCGGGCGTCGGATCGAAGCCAGGCCCGAGCGAGAGCTCGCGCTGATCGAGCAGCAAGCCGAAGGCCCGCGCCGGCTCGTCGGTGGCGATGTATCCCGCCTCGAAGGCGAGCTCCGGCCAGCGCGTGGCGCGCGCCGCGCCGCGCAGCGCCTCGGCCTCGGCAAGCCGCGCCTCGGCCACCGCCAGGGTCGGATTGGCGCGCGCGATCTCCTCCAGCATCCACTCGAGGGTCCAGGCGCCCGGCTCCGTGAGGAGTGCCGAATCAGGAGGAAGAGCGCGTCGGTCCGGCGCCAAGGTGCTGCTCGACGGCGGCGGCGGAAGCGCCGTGCGCGAGGCGCAGGCCGCCAGAAGCAGGGCAACCCCGGCCAGGCTGGAGCGCTGGAGCACGATGAAATTGCGCACGCCCGATTGGAGTCCCGCGGCCTCCAAGCGTTCCCGGGAAAACGCAGCTGAAGAGGGCTCTACGCCCTCGGCACCGTGCGAGCTACGCCGCCAGAGCCGTCAGCGCAGCAGCAGCGCGAGGCCGTTCGTCAGCGCGACGGGGCCGGGGGCGAAGATCAGGGCCTGGGTGTAGGCCGTGAGGCCGAACAGGCCGGGCTGGTTCGGGATCGCGTTCGAGTGGGTCGAGAAGCCGCCCGAGACGAGCGCGACGCTCTGGAAATAGCGCGGGCTCTGCAGGTTCATCAGCACCTCGCCCTGCGGCAAGAACGTGCCGGCGGAGGGGCCCGCGTGGCCGAGGAGCCAGGTGGCCGAGGTGAACGGCACGCTGCGCAGGTCGACGCGCGCGACCCAGGTCGTGCCGAGCGTGGGCGGCGTCAGGCTCGTGTAGAGCTGCGGGTTCACACCCGAGCCGTTGTAGGCCGTCGCCTCGCCCTGGTACGGGTCGTGGCCGTCGAAGGCCTGCGGGTCGAGGCCCAGCGGGTCGAGCCACTGTCCGAGGCTGCGCGAGTCGTAGAAGCCCCCGAACTGGCCGTAGATGCCCCACTGCGAGTTGCAGAAGAAGTCGCTGACGCAGCAGGCCGGGCCGATCACGCGCTTGTTTCCGCTGAAGAGCGGCGAGCCCGAGCTGCCGCCCTCGAGCCGCCCGAGCTCCCAGATCGCGCGGAAATCGGTGCCCGAGGCCACCGCGCCGTCGTCGTCACGCGCGAGCTTCTTCGGGAAGCCGCTCGGGTGGCTGATGCTGATCGCGGGCGAGGCCGGGGTCGAACCGCGCTCCCAGCCGGCGAAGAACGGGGCGTAGGAGGCCGGCGGGTTCGAGTTCAGCCGGTAGAGCTGCGAGTCGTAGCGCGTCGAGGCCGCCATCAGGGTCGCCCCGCTCAGCGTGCGCGACTGCGAGGCCCCGCCCGGACCGCAGCCCACGTTCTCGTAGCCGAACACGGCCACGACGTTGGTCATGTTGCCGCAGTGGTTGGCGGTCAGGAAGTACGGCGTACCGTCCTCGGCCGTGTTGTTGACCAGGCCGGCCGAGCACAGCCCGCCGCCCATCAGCACCATGATCACGGCGCGCTTGATGTCCTGGTAGCCGTCGCCCTCCGGGCAATTGATGTCGACCAGGCAACCGCCGCGCGAGAGCCCCACCGGGGCCTCGACCACCAGCCGGTCGAGGATCCCGAGGTAGTCGTGCACGACCTCGCCGATGCGCAGCGCGGGCATGCTCGCCACGCCGGCCGGCTGCACGTACTCGATCACGACCCGCTCGCCGAGCAGCGGCTCGACCGCCAGCATGCCGTTCTCCTGGCGGTTCGCGGCCGTGAAGGCGCCCAGCACGCGCGTGCGCGCGGCGTCGTGCAGGTAGAGCTCGCCGCCGGGCGGCAGCTCGAAGCGGTCGAACAGGACGCCGAGCGAGAGCGCGCCGGGCGAGGCCAGGGCCACGCGCCAGACGAGCTCCCCGTCCGCGAGCTGCAGCCACTCGCCGGTCTGCGCCGAATCGAGTTCGGTCGCGATCACCGCGCCGTAACGCAGCGGCCACTGCCCGCGCACCTCGTCCTCGGCCCGCAGCGCGGCCACGTCGGGTGCGGGCAGCAGCACGAGCGGTGGCTCCTCGACGAACAGGAGAGGCTGACGCTGGCTGGGCGGCGTGCCCGGCAGGGAAACCTGGGCCAGCCGCGGCGCGGCGAGGAGAACGGGGAAGAGGATCAGCCGCGCGACGTGCAGGGTCTTCATGGGGGGGGCTCCGCAGCCTAGCCGAAGGGCCCTGGACGCGGGAGGTGCGCCGTGCCCTTCGTCGCGCGCGACCGCTATCCTCGCCGGAGCATGTGGCTCGCCGCGCTGTGCCTCGCTCTCCTGCCCCAGGACCGCAACTGTCCGAGCTGCCTGAGCCAGGGCGTCCTGCCCTGCAAGGCGCACGACGAGGTCCCGCCGGAAGAGGAAGCGCCCACGGCCGAGAACGGGCTCGAGTTCTGCGCCTGGTTCGCGGCCTGCACGTCGTGCGGCGGCACGGGCTGGATCGATTGCGGGCGCTGTCCGTCGGGCGCGCGCTCGGAGGAGGTCGCGAAGCGTCGCGAGGTCGTGCAGCGCTGGCTGCAGCCGAACGCGCTCGAGCAGGCCCTGGGCCGCCCGGTCGGCCGCCTGCAGACGCGCCATCACGAGCTCGTGGTAGAGGTGCCGGTGCTCCCCGAGGGCAAGAAGAAGGTCAAGGCGCACGCCCTGGCCCACCGCCTGGCAGCCGACCTCGAGCACGTCGCGACGCGCATCGAGGCGCATTACGCGATGACCGAGGACGACTACCGCGCGCGCATGCGCATGTGGATCTGGGACGACCTCGCCACGCACAAGCGGGTCATGGAGAAGTTCCTCGGCACGATCACGGAGGGCGATTTCAAGATGCTCGGGCGTGATCCGGTGTTCTCGGTGTGGGACGAACCCGGGCTCTTCGACACGGTCGAGGGCGTGCGCATGGTCTTCGCGCACAACACGGCGCACATGCTGCTCTCGAACGCCTTCGAGCCGACCTGGGTGGGCGACCTCGGCGGCGGCTGGTTCGATGCGGGCGCCGGGCACTGGTACGAGTACGAGCGCTTCGGGCGCACGCTCAACTACTGCCTCGAGGAGTCCACGCTGGCCGAGAACTACGAGAACGGCCGCTGGCGCGCGGCGGTGCGCAAGCGCCTCGAGCGCGACAAGGACCCGGTGCTGCCGGGCCTCCTGCCGCAACGCACCGGGCAGATGTCGGCCGCCGAGCACGCCCTGTGCTGGTCGTTCTACGACTGGCTCGTCACGGTCCACCCCGGCAAGGTGCGGCCGATCCTGGCCGCTCTGAAGAAGAAGCGGGCGCCACGCGAGATCTTCCAGGCCGAGTTCCAGCTGGACGTGTTCGCGCTGGAGAACGAGTGGCGTGCCTGGGTCAGCGCCGCTTACCCGCTCAAGGGCGACGAGCCGCGCGCGCCCGAGGGCGACGGGAAGCGCAAGAAGTGAGCCGCTCCGGGCGGGGGCTCAAGCGCCACGTCGCGACGGCCGAAGGAAGACGATCCGCGTCCGCGCAAACTCTTCCACACCCTCGCCCATGGAACGTGGCTCGCACCGTCTGAATGCCCTGCTGATCGCCGTCGCCGCCCTGCTGGGGGTGCTGATCGGCGTCGTGGGTGGAGCGCGGCGCGAGCCCAGCCGCACGGCGCCGCGCACGTGGAGCGTGGACGTGGACGTGGCCGAGGAGCGCGACACGCTCGCTCCGGCCGCGCCAGCCACGGTCGCGCAGGAGACGCCCGCGCCCGCACCCACCCAGGAAGTCGCGCTCCCGCCCGCGCGCGTGGTCGGCCTGGTCGTGCTGCCCGACGGCACGCCGGCCGAAGGTGCGCGCGTGCGCGTCGGCGGCCAGGAGGAACGCGCCGGCGCCGACGGTCGCTTCGACGTGCGCGTGCCCCCCACCGAGGGCGCGCTCGACCTCGTCGCCTACCTCTCCGGGCACGAACCGAGCATCGTGCCCTCCTTCGTCAGCGGCGGAACGCGCGGCGCGGTGCACGAGGTGCGCCTCGTGCTCGGTCCGCCCAGCCTGACGCTCACGGGCCTTGTGCTCGACGCGCAGGGTCGCCCGCTCAAGAACTGGACGGTCGAGCTCGACGGGCACGACGCACTCGGGCAACTCGGTCTGCGCGAGCGCGTGCGCACCGACGAGACCGGAGCCTACACGCTCACCGACGTCCCGACCGGCGTCCACGTCGTGCGCGCCTGGAAGGAGCGCCGCGAGGCCGCCTTCCGCTCGGAACCGGCCCAGGCCGGCTCGACGGGCCTGGTCGTGACGGCCCTCGAGCGCGACTGAGGGGTCGTGAAGGCCTCGAGCGAGACGGCGGGAATGGCCTCCGCTGCCCTTCGCGACCGAGAGGACCGGAGCTGACCCTTCATCGGGTCAGTGAAAGCTCGCAGACGAGGTCGCGTCCTGACTTGCGGAGACTCGGCGAGGCAGGTCAGGCCCGATCGATCCTGCGGATCGATCGGTAGCGGAGAGCGCAAGGCCGCAGCTGAGGCCAGTCCCGACGTCGCAGCCGATCGCCGCGCGCCGGCTTCGAAAGATTTGGCGGAATGCTGCCAACGGCAGGGGGCCCGGGCCATTGTCCAAGGCGGTCCCCTTTCCAAGGAGCTTTCTTGCTTACCCCCCTATTGCTCTCCTTCGCGTCTCTATTGCCCCAGGATCCGTCCGTCGCCGCACGACACCAGCGCACCGCTGCGCGCCCCATGCGCACCCACGTGCTCGATCTCGCCACCGGCACGCTCAGTCGCGGAGCGAGCGTTTCGAACCGCAGCGCGAACACGGTGGTCGACTTCTACAACAATGACCTCAGCGGCTTCGTGGGTGTCGACTCGGGCAACGGCTTCTGTGAGTGGTTTGACGCCGACATCAAGGGCTTTGCAGGCAACCAGAGCGATCTGATGAGCGAGATCGTCTTTGCCTATTGCTCGGCAAAGCTCTCGGCCAGCTCGGGCGGACCCGGTGGCTCGGTCAGGCTCGGCTTCTATGAGGGCTACACCTGGGGCGGTGGTGCTGCGACGACGGCGGTCGCGGCCTTCACCCTCACGGGCCTGCCCGCCAACACGGCCTCGAGCTCGTTCTTCAACGGCTATCGCTGCTTCTTCGTCCAGGTCGAGTTCGCGACCCTGATTCCCTTCGCCGACGGACCGATCGGCTACTCCTGGCGCTTCCTCGATCTCGGCACGACGGGCATCTTCGCCGGCACCTGGCCGTTTCTGGCCTGCAGGACGAGCTGCTCGGCCACCCTCCCACCCACGATCGACGTGATCGATCGCTATTGCCCGCCCGGCACGCTGGTCAGCAGCTTCACCTTCGGCACGACAAGCGGCAACTACTCCTCGATGTCGATGGAGATCCGCGAGGCGGCCGATCTCGCCGCGACGATCACGCCCTACAACTCGACCACGGCTCCGAACTCGGACCTGCTCTCGGCGTCGCTGTCCATCATCGGCCGAGACTGGACCTTCTTCCTGACTCGATCGCCGGCCAGCGCCGCGGGAACCTTCGTGGTCAGCTTGCGGCCGAATCGCATCGCGTTGCCAGGCGGAGTGCCGGCTCCGTCGCCGGTCCAGGGTCGACTGCTCGTCTCGGGACCCGTGGTGGGTCAGTTCTCCGGCACCCACGACGGGCTGACGGGCACGGTCACCGTGCCCGTGCCGGCGCAGCTCGGTTACCTCTGCCAGCACTTCGCGGCCCAGGCGGTGGTCGTCGGTGGCGGAGTCGAGCTCTCCTCGGCCGTCGAGGGCACGAGCGGGACGTTCTGATCCGGGCGGAGGCACGCGCCCGGCGCTCCTCGATCGGAGGAGCGCCGGGTAGGCTGCGCAGCATGGATTACCGCCGCCTCGGACGCTCCGGTCTCAAGCTCAGTGCGCTCTCGTTCGGTTCGTGGGTCACCTTCTCGACCCAGATCGACGATGGACTCGCGACCGCGCTCCTGAAGCAGGCCTATGACGCCGGCGTGAACTTCTTCGACAACGCCGAGGTCTACGCGGCCGGCGAGTCGGAGAAGATGATGGGCCGCGCGCTGAAGCGCCTCGGCTTCGGGCGCGACACGTACTGCGTCTCCTCGAAGGTCTACTGGGGCGGCAAGCTGCCGACGCAGCGCGGGCTGTCGAAGAAGCACGTGCACGACGCCTGCCACGCGGCTCTCGCGCGCCTCGAGGTCGACTACCTCGACCTCTTCTTCTGCCACCGCCCCGACCTCGACACGCCGATCGAGGAGACCGTGCGGGCGATGAACGACCTGATCGCGCAGGGCAAGGTGCTGTACTGGGGCACGAGCGAGTGGAGCGCGGCCGAGATCGCCGAGGCCTGGGCCGTGGCGCGCGGCCTCGGGCTCGCCGGGCCGACCATGGAGCAACCGCAGTACAACCTCTTCGTGCGCGAGAAGGTCGAGCGCGAGTTCCACCGCCTCTACGAGTCGTTCGGGCTCGGCACGACGATCTGGTCGCCGCTCGCGAGCGGGATCCTGACCGGCAAGTACGCCGCGGGCGTACCGGTGGGCTCGCGCATGGAGCTCCCCGACTACCGCTGGCTGCGCGACCGCCTGGAGAGCGCCGAGGGGCGCGCGCAGGTGGCGAAGACGAAGGAGCTCGCGCTGCTCGCGCGCGAGCTCGGTGCCAGCGTGGCCCAGCTCGCGATCGCCTGGTGCCTGAAGAACCCGAACGTCAGCACCGTGATCCTCGGCGCGACGCGCGCCGAGCAGCTACGCGAGAACCTGGCAGCCCTGCCGCTGGCCGAGAAGCTCGACGCGCGTCTGCTCGAGCGCATCGAGGCGATCGTGGCGAACCGCCCCGCCGCGCCCGTGCGCCACTGATCATTCCCAGGTGCTGAGCCGCACGTCGAGCGCGTTCGTGTAGTAATCCGCGCCCGTCGGCGGCGTCACGAGCCCCTGGAAGGAGATCGTCTTGCCCAGCAGGGCCGCATCCACGGGCAGGGCGAGTTCGTGCAGCGCGACCGTGGTGAGCACGCTGGCCGTGCTCGTAAAGAGCTTCGTTCCGCCGAAGGGCGTCGTCGCCACCAGGAGCTCGCCACGCGAGGTCGTGACGCCCGTGTTCGGCAGGTCGTAACCGACCAGCAGGGTCGAGCTGCCGAGCGGCGCCGTGATCTGGCTGCGCCAGGTCGTGCCCAGCATCGGCGCCGAGAGCGACAGCAGGGCCTCGGGATTCAAGTTCAGCCCGTTGCGCGGCAGGGCCTGGGCCGGCGGCACGCCATAGATGCGCTCGGCCAGCAGGTCGTGGTCCACCTGATCCAGATCGCCGTCGAGGTCGAGGTCGAAGACCTCCTCGGCCGCGATCGAGCGGAAGCCCTGGGCCTGCACCGCACGCAGGGCCGTCAGATCCAGGCTGTCCACGTCGCCATCGCCGTCGTAGTCACCGAGCTGGATCGAGCGCGAACGCGGGCAAGCCTTGGCAGCGATCGTCTTCAGGATCTTCTGCTGCTCGCGCGGGTGGAAGCGCATCCCGACCTGCGCGATGCCGAAGGTCGTGTGGCAGTAGCTCATGATCGTGCCGCTGTCCGG
>Ga0172373_10004004_pt1 | contig 21015 bp, 18 predicted proteins | sample Lak10m_2_FD_114546 | JGI IMG/M metagenome (GOLD analysis project Ga0172373, IMG submission 114546) | Freshwater microbial communities from Kabuno Bay, South-Kivu, Congo - kab_092012_10m | ecosystem: Environmental > Aquatic > Freshwater > Lake | place: Democratic Republic of the Congo...
ACACCGATTCTGGAAATTCCAAAAAAGTGTTCAGCTTGAAACCAGAATCAGTGTTCAAATTAAATCAGAATCGGTGTTCAGGTTGGATCAGAATGGGTGTTCAAGTTGAGCCAGAATATGCACAAGGTTAAAGCAAACACGAGTTTCAAGGAGTTTAGCCTGCCTTCGGCTGTTGTTTCTTGGTATAGGTTTTAGTGTAGGTTTAAAATTAGATGCTCTTAAGTCCCATGAAAAACAATATGCACGCGCTGCTGCATCATCGGTGTATGTGCGGTATGACTGGTTTTATCGGAAGGCGTGTTCATTCGTATTCAGTAAATTAACTGGAGTGCAGGTTTTGCCTGCAAATTGGAGGATGAGCGGTATTAACGCTTCAGCTATAAAGGTGCGCGGTGCGTATATAAATAAGTCGTATTTTTATCGGATGCTACAGCCAAGGGACTTAGACATTGCGTTCCATTTATCCCAATTCCAGGCTCGTCACACCAAACACCTCGTTTAAATCAATAGCCGGATTGTTTTGCGTATACATTCTTGCCGTTCCAAAAACAGGTTGCATGTTATAGCGCGTAACGAGTTTTAAGGCGTCCTGGTTAGGCTCAGGAATATCGATAAAAAAATCGCTGCCTTCAGGGATAGCGTTTAACAACGAACTTAACAATTGCTCGGCAATGCTGTAACTGTCAGCAAATAACGGGCCTACCCGGTAGCCGCCGTCACAGGCCCGAATAACGCCGTAAGCGCTTATTTTGCCTTCAACCGGCATCGCCAGCGCCGCGCCCTGTTTCTGCTTAACCCAGGATTGCAAAAAACCGGCTCTGGGCGCAGGGAAGTGGCGGCGGTCATAGTCAAGCAATTCGTCAAACGGTACGGTGTCTATCGCGACTGCAGGGCTTGGAGTCGTATCGGTATTGCTGCGGGTTCCCTGGTAACGCATATTGTTGCAGGCGATATGGAAACCCGATTTTTGATAATTGTGTTGCTGCTCTATCACGCCGTCGAGGCCGATATTGCATCCCTTAAGATAATCCATCGCCGTTTGCCATAACTGCAAGCCAAAACCCCGGCTACGCCATTCGGGCTTGACGATATAAAAACCGATAAAGCCGAAATCGTCGTTGTATTTAACGCCGGAAATACAGCCTATGGGTTCGCCATCCAGCAGGCCTATAAAAAACCCGTTTGGGTCGGTTTGATAATAATGCTCGGCGTCATGCAGTCCGGGCCTCCAACCTTCCAACTTTGCCCAGGCGAGTGCGAAATCGAGTTCGGGGCGCGTCATGCAGCGGATTGTATAATTGCTCATTATTTTTCCTCGGTGGATTCAATGCGGTAGTCGCGACCATAGTACCAAAAACATAACTATTTTAAACTTCGCATAATAACTTACGTTAAAATGAGCTTTATTATTTATTTTCGTTGGTTTTTAGTCATGTTGAAAAAAATCACCTCCGCTTTGATAACGGTATGGCTTTTAGCCGCTTGTGTCACCAGTCCTACAGGCAGAAGCCAGTTTATTGCCATGCCCGAGGCGCAAATCGACCAAATGGGTTTGCAGACCTTTAGCGCCTTAAAAAATGAAAAGCCTATCAGCCGTAACAAACAATTTAACCGTCTCACCCATTGCATTGCCAATGCGATCACGCAGCAAACCGGTGGTAAATGGGAAGTTGTTGTTTTCCAAGACAAATCGTTTAACGCCTTTGCATTGCCCGGTAACAAAATCGGCGTCTACACCGGCTTGATCCAGCTCGTCGGCGGCAATCAGGACCAGTTGGCGGCGGTCATCGGCCATGAAGTAGGTCATGTGCTTGCCAAGCACAGTAACGAGAGGGCTTCGCAACAAATGGTCGTGCAACAGGGCATGGGCATTATCCAGCAAACAGCCTTGGGCCAGAATCCGGCGACGTTGGGATTATTGGGCCTGGGTGCGCAATACGGCGTACTGATGCCGTTCAGCCGTACCCAGGAAAGCGAAGCCGATAGGATAGGCCAGGATTTAATGTCCAAAGCCGGATTCGATCCCAGGCAAAGCATTGCGTTGTGGCAAAAAATGGAGCAGGCTTCGCGAGGTCAGCAGCCTGTTGAGTTCATGTCCACCCACCCTTCTCATGCTACCCGCATCCAGGAGCTGGAGCAGCGCATGCCGCAGGCAATGGCGCTTTTCCAGCAGGCCCAGGCGGCCGGCAGGCAGCCTCGCTGTAATTAAAATACCCGGCGTTTAAAACCGGTTTTGAACGCCATATACGCCAGTTCGGTCGCTCACGTAATGAATCCCTATCTAAAATACTTGCATCCTTACCCGTTTGAGAAATTGGCGCAACTTAAACAGGGTATCGTCCCGCCGCATGACAAAGCGCATATTGCGCTGTCCATCGGTGAACCAACGCATCCGACGCCGCATTTTATCCAGGAAACCTTGTTAACCCATGTCCACGGCCTGGGTGTTTATCCGAACACCAAAGGCTTGCTGGAATTAAGATTGGTGATTGCCGAATGGCTGTCCAGGCGTTTCCAGGTTCCGTTGACGTCGATTAATCCCGATACGCAGGTATTGCCGGTCAGCGGCACCCGCGAGGCCTTGTTTTCTTTTGCCCAGTGTGTCATTGATGCGACGGCCGCGACAAAACCAATCGTCATCATGCCTAACCCGTTTTACCAGATCTATGAAGGCGCGGCCCTGTTGGCAGGTGCCGAGCCGTATTTTTTGAATGCTACCGAAGCAAACGGCTATTTACCCGATTTTGATGCGGTGCCGGAGGCGATATGGCAACGCTGCCAGTTGATTTATATCTGCTCGCCCGGTAATCCCAGCGGCGCCGTGATGAGCCGGGATGATCATGAAAAGCTGGTCAACCTGGCGGAAAAGTACGATTTCATTATCGCCTCGGATGAATGCTACAGTGAATTGTATGACGATGAGTCCAGCCCGCCTGTCGGTTTGTTGCAGACCGCGCACTGGATGGGCAATAGCGCGTTTAAACGCTGCGTTGTTTTTCACAGCCTGTCCAAACGTTCCAATGCGCCGGGCTTGCGCTCCGGCTTCGTCGCCGGCGACGCCGATATTTTGCAGCCGTATTTCCAGTACCGGACCTACCAAGGTTGCGCAATGCCGCTGCCGACCCAGCATGCCAGTATCAAGGCCTGGCAGCATGAGCATCATGTCATCGAAAATCGGCAGTTATACCGCGAAAAATTCGCGGCTTTTATCACGATACTGTCCGAAGCCTGTACGATCAGGCAACCGCCGGCGAGTTTTTATGTGTGGTTAAAAACGCCGATTGATGACCAGGAATTCGCGCAAAAACTGTTCGCACATGAAAACCTGACGGTATTGCCGGGCAGTTTCCTGTCCCGCGAATTTAACGGCATCAATCCCGGCCGGGGCTATGTCAGGATCGCGCTGGTCGCACCGCTGGACGAATGTATAAAATCCGCGCATCGGATTAAAAATTTCCTTAACACCTTATAAAAAAAGAAAAACCATGACACACACGCAAACTATTATAAATACTGCTTTTGAACAACGCACCGACATCACGCCAGCCAATGTCTCCACGGAAATCCGCGCCGCCGTGAGCGAAACTTTGGGTCTTTTGGATAGCGGCGCATTAAGAGTCGCTGAAAAAATCGACGGCGATTGGGTCACCCACCAATGGCTGAAAAAAGCCGTGCTGCTGTCGTTCCGTATCAATGAAAACCGCATGATGGATGGCGGCAATACCCGTTATTACGATAAAGTCGAATGCAAATTCTCGAATTACAGCGATGACGATTTCGCCAAAGCCGGTGTGCGCGTCGTACCGAACGCCGTCGCCCGCCACGGATCATATATTGCGCCCGGCGCTATCCTGATGCCGTCTTATGTCAATATCGGCGCTTATGTGGATAGCGGCACGATGGTCGATACCTGGGTCACGGTCGGTTCCTGCGCGCAAATCGGCAAGAATGTGCACCTGTCCGGCGGCGTCGGCATCGGCGGCGTACTGGAACCCTTGCAAGCCAATCCGACGATTATCGGTGACAACTGCTTTATCGGCGCGCGTTCTGAAATCGTCGAAGGCGTGATTGTCGAAGACGGCTGCGTGATTTCAATGGGCGTTTACATCGGCCAAAGCACGAAGATTTTCAACCGCATGACGGGTGAAGTCAGCTACGGCCGCATTCCGGCCGGCTCTGTCGTGGTTTCAGGGAACCTGCCTTCTGCGGATGGGAAATATAGCCTGTATTGCGCGGTGATTATCAAGCAGGTGGATGAGAAGACGCGCAGCAAGACGGGGATTAATGAGTTATTGAGGGATTAGTGCAACAAAAGTAGGTCATCAGCTCTAAGATGGCCTGACAAAGAAACTTCATATTTAATAGACATTATCGAAATTAACATCCGTACTAAGTGTACCTATGTCTAGCTATGAGGTTATGTGTCAAGTTCACAGGCGATTTCCATGACCAGGTCATCGCAACCTTCTCAGGTGTTCCTGGGCGCATCCTTGGCAATGCGGCAGCGTTTCACCCCGCAATGGCATGTTTGACGATGATCTGTCCTTGGGAGGTCAGGATGGTTCATCCAGACGTCAGCCAACCCCAGCTCCTTACTTTGCGGTTTCTTTTTCGGTTGCAGCACAATGACATCCAGCGGGGCATAGCCTTGGAAGCCCGGACACGTAGGCGGGCGGGAACTCAACCTTGCACTGGCCTGCCAGGGCCTTGTCGTGGGTTTTTCCGGTCACGGAGGGGATTCAGGTACATCCCGGTACGGGCCATGCTGTCGACATGAGGTTGTTTTGTCTGTGTGGGCTTTCTTCTTGCCACTATAATAGCCTTTTTGCCGGTCATGAACCGAAGGCCGCGGTAGCTTCCGCTCGGTACCGCCGATGATGAATTTCTGGACGGGCGAGGCCGCAAACGCGACTTTCGCAGACTCGGCGCCTCGCGCTGGCAACTCACCCGCCAAGCCCGGTGCTGTTTTCAGGATGGGATTCAAGCGGGCAATCCAGCATTGGTGCTGCTTTATGACATTCCGAACAGAAACCCCAGCACGGCTTGCAAGGGATACAGTTTGATATAGACCAGGATAAAAACAGCCGATCTTCGGCTGTCCGCAAGCTGGTCGGTACCGCGCCGTTGATGCTCCTTACCGGTAACACGACGCTCTTCACGGTGTGCTTCCCACGCTTTTTCAAAAGTGCGGAAGCAGGTCTTCGAATTCAGCCACATCCATTCCAGGGAAGCTTGTGAAAACGCCAGTATGAAAATAGCCGAAATTTATGTCATCCTGTATGCCACTAATTACAGGCGTTAATTTCGATAATGTCTAATATATTGCCCCCTGCACTGGAGTTCTCCTCAAGGATCATCCAGTCCAGGAACAATACGCCAGATGAGTACCTGGCTATTTTTTGCCATCGCATCGTCGCCGGCTCCAACTATCCAAGCCGGGACACTATAGGATCATCGTAAACCTTGCGCTTATCAGGAATTACCTGACAACACGGTGACCACGACCGCTCATGCAGTTGTTATAAGCATTTTTATACTTTTCTTCAGCAGTAAAACCTTGTTTGGCTGCTCCGCCAAAACCGCCGGCTGCTGCACCTATCGCCGCACCTGCGCCGGGATTCCCCGTAAATGCGCCGACAACCGCTCCGCCTGCCGCCCCGACTCAACCACCGACACCTGCACCGATAGCCGCTTCTTTTGCGGTTCCGCCGGAGGCGCTCGCAGCAAGCTGCCTGCATTCGGCCATATCCTGGTTAATACGATAAGCATTGGGGTCGTTGTACGAATCGACTGTCGGTGTCCATCCAGTCTGGCTGGCACATGCCGAAAGTAAAATGCCACTGGCAAGAACAATACTGATTTTTAAATTTTTCATGGGGGGGGTTCTCCTTTGTTGTTTGCTGTTTCGCGATAGCGTAACGGGTTGATTATGAATAAATCGTGAATATTGTCAATAAAGCCGCAAGCTCTGAGAAGTGAGTGCTTGATGAAGTACAGGCGCTTTATTGTATTTTTGGAGGCGCTCGGCAGATCCGAAAAGTATCGAAATTGTCTATTACCCAAAGAACTATCGGTCAAATGAGGCGGGTACTTACTCCGATGTATAGGCCTTAACCGCTTTTTTCCCCTGATCCACCTTTTGCAGCTCCTCTGCAAGTGCCAGTCTCTTTGCTGCGCCTAATGCCATAATATCATGATCTATCGCCATGATGGCCTGGATGCCATCCGAAACAATCTCGCTATATGCCGCTGGCTGAGCCGGTTCTGAAAAAAACGCACCGATTAATTCACGCCGCTTTTCTTCGAGCACAAACACCTCGTCCCAAGACTCTTCTTTAGCCTTGTCAAGCATAGTGCGACTCATGGCTATCAGTTGTTGAAGCTCGTTCGCTTTGTCTGCCATCCTGAATACCCGGTGATGTTTTGATATAGACCCAGGCAAAGCCAGCAATCAGCTGTCTTTGCCTGGGCTTTCGTTATGGAAGGGCGCGGTAATGCTAATTTTTATATTCATCGGGCATTTTATCCCAGCTCGTTTTAATTTCCAGCATCAAACCCGCGACCTCGTCTAAAATGCTTTCATCATTGTTGCTGTTGGCAACAACCAGGCGCAGGGACATGTAGTCATAAAGGTTACTCAGGTTCTCGGCAAGCTCGCCGCCGGCTTCTTTGTTCAACGAAGCTTGCAAGCCGTTAACTATGGTAATTGCCCTGCTGATGTTTTCGCCTTTCTTGGCGATTTCCTTGCGCGTTATATTGCCTTTCGCAATGGCAAGCCGTTCCAAAAAACCTTCCATCAGCATTTGCACAAGACGATGCGGCGATGCATCCATTATCCCGCTGTGAATACTGACTTGTTGATATTGTTTCATAGCTGATACAGCATTCATGACTATCCTCATTGGTTGTTTAATACGTAGCCCACCTGAAAGCACTTGCAGTTTATAGCGGCACGCTCGGTGAAAACTTTATTCGATTTAACAAAAAACGCCTCCTGGCTCGATCTCCGGCAAGCTTTTTTTGCACAAATTCACCCAATAGGGTCTCGCGCACATTTATATTTGACTAGCGCGACCAACTCCGACAATCTAAAGGGATGACCCATGCCACTAACGAGGAACAGATAATGTCCGATAAACTACAATCTCCAACTGTTTTAAATCCCAATTTTTTAGTTCCGGTTAATCCTGCCATTGAATCTTACCAACATAGCTTGTTAAGGCAGTCCGACCATCCGGTGCTGGCTGAAATGGAAGCCTTGGCGGAGAAAAATAACTTCCCTATTGTCGGTCGCTTGGTCGGGGTTTTTCTGGAAGTCCTGGCAAAGACCGCTAATGCCGAACGCGTATTCGAATTCGGCAGCGGTTATGGCTATTCGGCATACTGGTTTGCAAAAGCGGTAGGCGAAAAGGGAAGCGTTATCTGCACGGAGGCGGATCTGCTCAACAAAGAAAAAGCCGAGCATTACCTGAGCGCCGCCAGCTTGTGGGACAGGATCGATTTCAGGGCCGGCATGGCCCAGGATATATTTGCTGCGACTGACGGCTTATTCGACATCTGCTATAACGATGTCGACAAAATTGATTATCCAGCGATCTGGCTTATGGTCAAAGACAGAATTCGCCCCGGCGGGCTTTATATTGCCGATAATGTGCTGTGGCGCGGGCGGGTAGCTGCGGAGCACTATGTCGATGTTTTTCCAGGCTGGACCGAGGCTATTATTGAACATAACCAGCTCATTTTTAACGATCCTGGATTCGATGCCTTTATCAATCCGACCCGCGACGGCGTTATCGTTGCGCGTAGAAAATCGGCTTAGAAACGCTGACTCAATAATCCCGGCCAAGGATTTATCGCGGCAGCGGCTAAGCTGCTGCCGCGAAGCCATACTCAGTAATAGTCCTGCAAAAACGTCGCCTCATCTATTATCTTAAGGCCTAATGATTCGGCTTTTGCCAGCTTGGAGCCGGCATCCCGGCCCGCGACGACGCAACTGGTTTTTTTAGAGACTGAAGCGGATACTTTCGCGCCTAAACGTTCGAGTGCCGCCTTGGCCTCGTTACGCGGTACCGACAAGGTGCCGGTCAAAACCCAGGTTTGCCCGGCAAGAACCTGTTCTTGAGCCGCATCACCCTGTTCATCTTGCCAGCTAACGCCTGCGGCAATAATTTTCGCAATAATCGTCCGGTTTTTTTCGTCATGAAAAAAGTCGACGATGTTTTTTGCCATGACTGGCCCAATATCCGGCACTTGCATCAACTCGTCCAAAGAGGCGGCGGCAATGGCGGGATAATTTTTAAAATGCCGGGCAATTGCTTTCGCCCCTTCCTCGCCTACCTCGGGTATGCCCAAAGCGCCGATGAAAGTGCCCAATTTAGTTGTTTTTGAGGACTCAATCGAAGCCAATACATTTTGCGCGCTTTTTTCGCCGCAGCCTTCCAGCTCAGCAATATCGCCCGGTTTAAGCGTATAAATATCGGCAATGGTTTTAATGATGCCTTTGCCGTACAGCAGCTCTATCAGTTTGGCGCCCAGATGGGTGATGTTCATAAACTTACGCGATGCATAATGACGGATATGTTCCGCAGCTTGTGAGGGGCAGCTTAATCCGCCGGTGCAGCGAAAAGCGGCTTGTCCGGCCGTTCTTTCAACCGCCGCAGCGCAGACAGGGCAACGCCCTGGCATGATAATCGGCTTTCGGTTCGCCCCTGGCGCGGTCACTTTAACCACTTTGGGAATCACATCCCCCGCCCGGTGAATCTCTATGCTGTCGCCGATGCACAGGCCCAACCTTTCGATTTCATCCATATTATGCAAAGTGGCGTTACTGACCGTTACGCCGCCGACAAACACCGGCGCCAATCGGGCTACCGGGGTTAAAACGCCTGTGCGTCCCACCTGGAAATCCACCGCCAGCAATTGGGTAGTAACCTGTTGCGCCGGGAATTTCCTAGCGACCGCCCATTTCGGGGAACGGGCGATAAAGCCCAATGCGGTTTGTAACGCCAATTCATCGATCTTGTATACGATACCGTCGATTTCCATTGGCAATTTTGCTCTCGCTTGCTCCATTACACGGTAATTCCCTGCAAATGCCTCAAGACTGCCGGCAAAAGCATAGCAATGCGGATTTTTTCTAAACCCCAATGCGCTTAAGTAAGCCAGGATGTCCGAATGGGTATTAAACACATCTTCGCCTTGATATTCGCCGATACCGTAAGGGATAAATTGCAAATCGCGTTCGGCCGCGATTTTCGGGTTCATTTGCCTGATGGTTCCCGCCGCGGCATTTCTCGGGTTAACAAAGCGCTTACCGTCGTTTTGCTCCGCCAATTGGTTCAGCTTTTCAAAGGCCGCCTTGGGCATAAATACTTCGCCGCGCACATCGAGTTTTTCGGGCGGTTTATCGGTCGCTAATTTCAATGGTACGGATCGAATGGTTCTTATATTGTGGCTGACATCTTCACCGACTTCACCGTCGCCGCGCGTAGCTGCAAAACTGAACAGGCCGTGATCGTAATGTATCGAAATAGCCAAGCCATCGAGCTTGGGTTCGCTGAAAAGGGTTAAGGATTCGGGGTTCCTGTCCAATTCTTTAGCCGCTTTTTCAAAGAAACTATAGGTTTCCTCCAAAGAAAAGGCATTCGCCAGGGAAAGCATTTTTACGCGGTGCTCTATTTTCTGGAACTCATCTATCGGTTTTGCGCCGACCCGCTGGGAGGGCGATTCCGGGGTGATTAATTCGGGATGTCCGGCCTCCATCGCCAGTAATTCACGGAATGCCTGATCGTATTGCGCGTCGGAAACCGTAGGATTATCGAGTACATAATACTCATGGTCCCACTGGTTAATCTTGGCGACGAGATCGTTATAGTGTTTATGCATGGATGTCATGATTCCCCTGCGCTAAGCCGTGGTGTCTAGTCATGTGCGATCATATATTTCAGGCAAAAGCTTTTCTTTATAAGAACATTACCAGACCGCCAGACAAGAGACAAGCTCTGAGCCGACATCCATGTCCAGGCAAGGACAACACCATTAGTTCACCAAAAAGCAAGGGATTCGGTGTTATCAGGCTAGAAGCCGATGGCGCGCGCTAAAGCATAACTAATTTCGGACTAGCCACATAAACAATCCTGCCGAAATAGTAGCCGCTATTTAAACAGTTGAAGTTGTCTATTGCGGCAGCGCGGCAGCCCGGTTCGGTAAAATTCATTGCAAGAAAACGCAAACTGCACTATCCTTACCGGCTTTCCGTAACTTTACGGGTAAATAGGAGAGATGGCCGAGCGGTCGAAGGCGCACGCCTGGAAAGTGTGTATACGGCAACGTATCAAGGGTTCGAATCCCTTTCTCTCCGCCACCCCTGAATGAGTCAATTAGGACTTTTCCGCCCCGGCGGCATCCTCCCTCTCAAAAACCGACGGCGGCATCATCCCTACGAAGGCCGCGTGCTTTCCATCCGTAAGTCCGCGCCATATCATACGCGGCACGTCCTCCCCTATTTATAAAACCTGTGCGTAGCGCACCCGCAATGCGATTGCTTTAGCGCAAGCACACTACCGCCTAAAACAGACCGAGTCGATGAATGTCACAGCCTGCACGCTATAATCTTGTCTTCGAGGGGCAAGCGTTGACGATAGAAGATATTTGCCTGATAGCGCATCAACAGGTCATTTGCCAATTGAGCGAACAAAGCGACTTTGACAAACGTATCGATAAAGGTGCGTTGTTCATTGACGCGCTGTTAAAAGAGCAGGGCTTCGTCTACGGCGTCACAACAGGCTACGGCGATTCATGTACCGTATCCGTGCCGCTAAGACTGGTAGAAAAATTACCCGAAAACTTATATACCTTCCACGGCTGCGGTTTAGGCAGTTATTTTGACGCAATACAGACCCGCGCCATTCTTGCCGCGCGCTTAAACAGCCTGGCACAGGGTTTTTCAGGGGTTCGTTACGCCTTATTGCAGCATCTTACGGCTTTACTAAATCACGATATTTTGCCGTTAATCCCGCAAGAGGGTTCGGTCGGCGCCAGCGGCGATTTGACGCCGCTCTCTTATGTCGCCGCGGTCATTGCAGGGGAGCGGGAAGTTATTTACAGACACGAACGCCAAACGACGCAAGCGGTATTTAGTCGCCTGGCTATCCAGGCGCTCACGTTAAAGCCCAAGGAAGGGCTGGCCATCATGAACGGCACGGCAGTCATGACCGCTCTTGCCTGTCTTGCTTACCGGCGGGCCGGATACCTGTCGCAATTGACGACGCGTATCACCAGCCTCGCATCTATTGCGTTAAAAGGTAACGCCTATCATTTTGACGAAAAGCTATTCTCGGTAAAACCGCATCCGGGCCAAAACCGCGTCGCCCTGCGCATACGCTCGGATTTGCAATTGCATACCAGTGCACCTCGGCACGATACGCGTCTGCAGGATCGTTATTCGCTACGCTGCGCACCGCATATCATCGGCGTGCTCGAAGACGCGCTGCCTTGGCTGCGGCAGTTTATCGAAACTGAGCTGAACAGCGCCACCGACAACCCGATTATCGATGCCGAAGGCGAACACGTCCTGCATGGCGGCCATTTTTACGGCGGCCATATCGCTTTTGCGATGGATTGCCTGAAAACGGCGGTAGCCAACCTGGCCGATTTGCTGGACAGGCAAATGGCGCAATTAATGGATACCAAATTCAATCATGGCCTGCCGGCCAACCTGTCCGGCGCCGATAGCGACCAGGCCATGATCAACCACGGTTTTAAGGCCGTACAGATAGCGGTATCCGCCTGGACGGCCGAAGCGCTTAAACTGACCCTGCCGGCCAGCGTATTTTCGCGCTCCACCGAATGCCATAACCAGGACAAGGTGAGCATGGGCACTATTGCCGCTAGAGATTGCCTGCGCATACTGGAATTGACCGAACAGGTCGCCGCCGCCATGCTGTTGGCGGCGGTTCAGGGCGTGGAATTGCGCGGCAATAGCGATACCCTGAGTCCAGGCGCACAAAACACCTGCCGCCAGTTACGCGAGCATATCCCCTTCTTGCGCACCGACCGGGCGATGGAACAGGAACTGCGGCTTTGTCTTGAATTGATACGCAAGCAGTATTGGGTGCTTTATGACTAACGACTTGCACTGGGCAGGGATCGACCTGGAAATCCCGTTTCATGATGTCGATATGATGGCGGTCGTTTGGCACGGGCATTACGCCAAATATTTCGAAATAGCGCGTTGCGCGTTGCTGGAAAAAATAGGCTATAACTACCTGCAGATGCGCGATTCCGGTTATGCATGGCCGGTTATCGAATTAAGGATACGCTATGCCAAACCGGCCGTATTCGGGCAACTCGTCACCGTTCGTGCAGAACTTGCTGAATGGGAAAACCGGCTGAAGATAAATTACCTTATTACCGATAAAGATAACGGGGCAAGATTGACTAAAGGCTATAGCATCCAGGTCGCCGTCAATATGCAGAGTAACGAAATGTGTTTTGTATCGCCCAGGGTTTTATTTGAAAAATTGGGCTTGGTTGTTTGATCGACTAGCGTGGATTAGCCCTTTCATCCCCATTTAAATAAGCCTGCGCACCACTTCCAGCAGGTTGCTCTGCTCAAAGCTGCGCTTGACGATATAGGCATTGGCTCCGACATCGATACCCCGCTCACGGTCCTCGCGCGACTCCAACGCCGTCACCAGCACGACAGGTATATCGGCCAGCTTTTTGTCGCCGCGGATCTTCGCCGTCAGGTCGAAACCGTTCATGCGCGGCATATCCACGTCCGATACGACGAGCTCGAATTCGCCGCTACGCAACTGGGTCAGGCCGTCGACGCCGTCGACCGCAGTCGAGACCTTGTAGCCCGCGACTTCCAGGATACCCCTGAGGAGGCTGCGCGCGGTAATCGAGTCTTCCACGACCAGCACGGCTTGCGTCGGCGCTTTTATTTCCGTGTTGGTCCCAGCCTTCCCTTGGGTTTTGCTGTGCGTAACCTGCAGCGCGGATTTCATGAGATCGGTAACGTTCAGGATCGGCACTACTTTACCTGAGCCGAGAATGGTTGCGGCCGAGATGTTGCGCACCCTGGAAAGCTGCCGTCCCAGGCTTTTGACCAGCACCTCCTGCTCGCTTAACACTTCGTCCACGACAAAGGCGATATGCTTTCCGGTCGCCGTCAAGACCAGCACATGATGAAACGCGCTATCATCGGCGTCCAGGTGAGGCAAATCGAGTACCTCGCCTAACCATACCAGGGACAAGTTCTCGTCGTCGAGCCGGATCGTTTCGCGGTTTTCGACCGTCAGTATGTTTTCTTGACGAATCCTGACGCTACGTTCGACATTGCTGGTCGGTAACACGAAGCTTTGCGCCCCCACGCGCACGACGACGCCGCGGTAGGACGCCAGCGTCAGCGGCAGCCCGATGCGGAATGTCGTGCCGGCGCCGGTATGCGTTTCAACCGCGATGCTGCCGCCCAGCCTTTCCACTTTTTCCCGCACGATAGCAAGCCCCAGCCCCCTGCCGGATATTTCCGTGATGATCGCGCTGGTCGATACGCCCGACTGGTAGATCAGTTCCGTAGCGGCGTCATCATCCAAGACGGACGAGGCTTCTCGTTCCAGGAAGCCGAGCCGGATGGCGGAAGCCTTGACTTTGGCGGTATCGATGCCGGCGCCGTCGTCGGAGACGTCGATTTCGACGCGATTGCCGCTACGCGGAAAAATAACGATGCCGATTTTTCCGCAGGGCGGCTTATTGTTATCCGCCCGCTGTTTCGGCGTCTCGATGCCGTGATCGACGCTATTGCGCAGCAGGTGGATCAGCGGATCCTTGATTTCTTCAAGTATCCTGCGGTCGACTTCAATCTCGTCGCCCCGGATCGAAAGGTCGATGTTCTTGTCGCCATTCCTGGCGAGATCGCGCACCAGTCGTGGAAAGAGTTCCGTCAGCGTCGAAAACGGCAGCATCAGGACTTTTTTCATGTCCTCCAGCAAATCGTCGACCATTTTTCCCAGCATGCGCTGGTCCTGGTCGGCAGCCTTGCCCATCGCATCGAGCCGGCAGCCCAAGGCCTTGATGAAGTTGGTATTTTGCTCGAGTATTTCCAGCCATTGCGGCTGTTTTACCCGAGTGCTGTAAAAACCTGGGCGGCGCGCCATTTTCTCGGACCAGTCCTTGCCCCATGCGGCCACCAGGGCCTGGACCGTTTGCAGTTCCTGCCTGCGTTGTCGCGCCAGCAGCTTCACTGCCAGCATTTCCTCCGCCTGCAGAAAAACGGTATCCAGCTTTTCCGTGGCGATTCTCACCGTTCCTGCCGCCGTCGGTTTTTCTTCCGATAAGGCCTGGGGCGGGCCAGCCGGTTCCGGTGTAGGCCGCTTTTCTTTGCGTAGCGGCGGTTCGGGTTGCGCTACGGGCGCCTTGTCCGCCCTGTGTTCGTCGGCAGGCCCGGCCTGCTGCGCGGGTTCAAGCAGTTCGCCCAGGTGCTTGATGTCCTGGTGCAGACGGTCGAACAATTCCGCTGTCAGGGCCACCTGCTTGTTCTTCATCGCGGCGAAGGTGCTTTCCAGCGTTTGGCAGGCCGCTTCGACCGGCAGCAGGTTCACCGAGCGGGCCGCGCCCTTCAGGCTGTGCGCCTCGCGAAAGATGCCTTCGATCAGTTCGGCTTGCCTGGTTTCGTCGGCTGTTTTCTCAAGTTCGCCGATCCCGGAAAACAGCGCGTCGACATGCTCCCTGGCCTCGACCCTGAAGATCGCGAGCAAGCGTTTGAGGAAATCGCTATCTTGTGCAGGCATCGGCCCCCCCGTTAATTGTTCTCGACCAATAGTTTCAATTTGATGCCCAGTTCGTGCAGGTTTTGCGCGGCGGTCTCGGCTTGCCGGGTGCCGACCATGTTCTGCGCGCTGGCCTGCTTGATGTTTTCCATCGCCAGCGCCACCTGGTCCATCCCCACCAATTGCTGCTGGCTGGAAGCCGCAATTTGCAGCGCCGCCTGCGCCGCCTCGACGATGCTCTCCGCCAGTATGCGGATGGCTTCGCCGGCCGCATCGGACTGCCGCGCGCCTTCGTCCACCGCCTTGCCGCTCAGGTCGGTCGCCATTACCGCCGCCCCGGTCGCCTTCTGGATGTCGCCGAGGATAAGCCGCACCTGGGTCGTGGCTTGTTTGGACTGCTCGGCCAGGCTCTTGATCTCCTGGGCCACGACGCTAAAGCCCTTGCCCTGTTCGCCGGCTTTCGCCGCTTCGATCGCGGCGTTGACCGCCAGCAGGTTGGATTGCTCGGCCAAGTCGTTAACGGTCAGGATGATCTCGCCGATGACCTGGCTTTGTTCGCTCAAGCTGACGATGCTTTCCGCCGCGGCCGCCGTTTGCTCGCGGATGCGCTCCATGCCCGCAATCAGTTCTTCCACGGCCTGTTGTCCGGTTTGTGAAACCTTCGCCACTTGCTGTGCGCTGTCGGAGACCCGCTTGGCCTTCTGGCTGGCCAATTGCACCGTCTGCTTGACTTCCTCCACCGTCGTTGTCGTTTCGCTGACGGCTGTTGCCGTTTCCGCCGTGCCGGAGGCGACCTGCGTCGTCGTCGCCAGTATTTCGGTCGAGGAGGTGGTGAGCTGGACGATTGTTTCGCGCAGTTGGCGGGTAATGGCGCGGCTTAGGTAAAAACTGACGCTAAGGCCGCCGATAACGCCGAGCAGCGACATGACGGCCAGGCCGATCGAAGTATGCTGTATGCCCGCTACGGCCTGGGCGCGCATTTCCGAGACCTGTTTGAATTGCAGGTCGCGGAAAGCATCGGTTTCGGCTATCAGTGCTTCCGATACAGGACGGACGTCATTGATGCTGGAAGCCAGGGCCCCCGTCCGTTTGCCCTGCCGCATTGCTTCGATGATGGTTGCCTGCCCGCGCTCGAAGGTTTCCTGCATCTTCGCAATCCTGCTCAATATCGTGACCGCTTCATTAGTCAACGGCATGCTTTGCATTTCCCTGATGATGTTGCCGATGCTCAGGTAGTCTTCCTTCAATTTGCCGAGAAACTCTTGTTCCTGGTCGGCATAAAGCAGGAAGCCGCGATAGTGGGCAACCTGGTCCCTAACTTCGAACCTGATGGTGTTGGTGCTGCCAACCAGTTTATCGCTTATGTCGATAATCCCGTCGTATTTTTCCTGCACCCGGTTGAGTGAATAGAACGCGCTCATCGCGACCAATACCAGCACTGCCAGTATCGCACCATAACCGGCGATGATTTTTTTGCCTATAGTCATGTTATCTCCTGCTCATCATGTCTTGGTAGACGTGCCGTAGCGCTAAATTTTATACCGCTCCACCAACTGTTTAAGTTTTCCCCCCAATTCGTGGAGGTTTTGTGCGGCGGCCTCGGCCTGCCCGGTGCCGGCCATGTTCTGCGCGCTGGCTTGCTTGATATTCTCCATTGCCAGCGCCACCTGGTCCATCCCCACCAACTGCTGCTGGCTAGACGCCGCGATCTGCAACGCCGCCTGCGCCGCCTCGGCGATATTGTCCGCCAGTATGCGGATCGCGTCGCCCGCCGCATCGGATTGTTGCGTTCCCGCGTCCACCGACTTGCCGCACAGGTCGGTCGCCATCACCGCCGCCCCGGTCGCCTTCTGGATGTCGCCTAGGATTGCCCGCACTTGGGTTGTCGCCTGTTTGGACTGGTCCGCGAGGCTCTTGATCTCCTGGGCCACCACGCCAAAGCCTTTGCCCTGCTCGCCGGCTTTGGCCGCTTCGATAGCGGCGTTGACCGAGAGCAGGTTCGACTGCTCAGCCAAGTCGTTGACGGTCAGGATGATCTCGCCGATGGCCTGGCTTTGTTCGCTCAAGCTGACAATGCTTTCCGCCGCCAACGCCGTCTGCTCGCGGATGCGTTCCATCCCCGCGATCAACTCCTCTACCGCCTGCCTTCCGGACTGGGAAATCTGCGCCGTCCTCTGCGTGCTTTCGGATACCAATTTGGCTTTCTGGCTGGCTAATTGCACGGTCTGCCTGACTTCCTCGACCGTTGCCGTGGTTTCACTGACGGCCGTCGCGGTTTCCGCCGAACCGGCCGCGACCTGCGTCGTCGTCGCCAAAATCTCGGCCGACGAAGAAGCCAGGACATTGGTGCCGTCGCGTATGTCCAGCGTCAGTTGACGCAAACTTTCAAGCATACCGCGGAAGGCCTGGACAAGCTGTCCTACCTCGTCTGTGCGTCCGCGCTCAGGGATGTTGAACGAGAGATCGCCTGCGGCGATACGGCCTGCCGCTTCCGCAATCTCTTTAAGTGGGCCGGCGATGACCCGCGTCAGCAGCAGCGCGGTAGCCATAGCCAGCGATAGCGCAATGATTCCGATGATGCCGAAGAAGCGCAGGGTTTCGGCGGTGCTTTGCCGGCCCTCTGCAACGGCGGTTTGTGCATGCTGCTCGGCGTCATCTCCCAGTTGATCGGCGAGCATGCGTATTTTGCTGTAGCGCTCGAACTGAACGCCGAGCACCAGGCTTTTTGCATCGTTAACCTTGCCGGCGAAAACCTGCGGAATCGCTTGGGTATCGCGCGTGTCGGCATAGGCGTCATAGAGCGACTTCAATTCCTTAAGCTTGCCGAGGAATACCGGGTTATCGCGCTGCCGTTTGATAAGGCGCTGAAACAGCTTATCGACCTCCACGCTACGCTTTTTAATGTCGTTATGCCATTGTTCCTGCTCGTGCCGTTCGGACAGCAGCATGTTCAGCAAGGCAGCGCGCGCGCCGTTGATATTGGAACGGATAGCCATAAGATCGACGGCATCGGAGAAATCCCTGTTGTAGAGAAGTTCCTGCGATGCCTGCATCGCCGTGATGTTCCGGTAAGCGGTCGAGATTACGCCGATCAGCAACAGGATCATTAAGCCGAAACCAAGGAAAAGCTTGTTCCGGGTTGTCAGGTTGAGAAATAGGTTCAAGACACGGCTCCTTAATAACGTATTGGAAAATTAATAGTAATTATTCATTTCATTGACAAGCCGTTTGAAGCGTAGAGCGCGCCGCGCGCGCCACGCCCTACAATAGGCCGCTTTAGCTTAAGGCTGAAAAGTTACAATTAATATTAAAAAGCGAAAGTTGTGGGTCTTTGTCACACGGCTTCCTCATGAATAATAATATTCCGGCTCGTCAGCAAGCGGTAAGCGTCCAGAACAATCAGGCGCTCTGCGGTAATCCCCTGGAGAAATTGTTCGCGAATGCCGGTCAAGGTCGGCAATGGCGGTTGGATATGCCGCTTGGGAATGCTGCGCACCTCTAAAACGGCATCCGCGAGGATGCCGAATTCCATAAGCCCGTCGGAAAGAATGATAATCTTGTTAAGATCGGTAAGGCCTTTTTCCGGTAAGTCGAAGAGCTTTTTGATGTCGATCACCGACATCACCTGGCCGCGGATATTGACGATGCCGATGACGAACGGCGGCGTACACGGCAGTGGTGTCAGCTCTTTCAGCGCGTGGACTTCACGCACCCAGGCCGTTTCGATGCCGTAGCTTTCGTAGGCCAGCAGGAAGGTCACGAGTTCGATAGTTTCCAACGTTTCCTGCTCAGGCGCTTGTGCGAGCGCTTCGGCCCTGGCCTTGAGGATATCCTGTTCTTTCATGCCGATTCCTCCTGTTTACGCAGGGTCTGGATGATTTCCGCCAAACGGCCCGCCGTCAGTCCTTCCGCTTCAGGTAGCTGTTCTTCCGGCAGATGCGCGGCTAGCGACAGCAGCGCGTTATCAAAATGCTTCCGGGCGTCCTTGCTGCCGCCTTGTTGCCGGCACAGGTTGCCGAGCGCGAAATGGGCGAGCGCAAATTCCGGGTCCAGGTACAGCGTGCGCTTGAGTTCCTGTTTGCCGTCATCCGCCAGCCCTTGTTCGAGCAGCACGACGGCGAGCAGGTAATGACCGATTGGGTCCAGCCGGTCGGCATCAATCGCTTGCCTGCACCATTGCCGTGCCTTGGCAAGATTCCCTTGATTGGCGTGTATCCTGGCAAGCAGGTGCAGCGCCTGCAGCCTATCTTGCCGGCTGCCCAGCAAGGTTTCAGCTTGCGCGGCCGCTTCGTGGTAACACCCTTGCCGGTAGAGGGCGAGAGCCTGTTGATAGCCTGGCGGTTTTGGCGGGGCCTTGTTAAGCACTATCGCCGCAGCTTGATGCATAGCCCGTTTGGGCGCAGTAACCGGGCTAATGCCGATCTGTTCGGGCGGTTCCGGTTGGGCAAGGAAGGCCGTTGCCGGATGCCGAGCCGTGCCTGGTGTATTTTTGTGGTACAGGATTGCACCGGGGAAATTGACTATTTCCATCGTTCCGGGCATGGCCTGGGAGGCCTCGGTGGGGCTGGTGACCAGCCAGCCGCCGTCCGCCAGCGACAAGCTGTGCCGCTGCAGTACCTGGGTAGCCAGGGCCGGTTCGAAATACATCAGTACATTCCGGCAGAAGATGATGTCCATCGCATTGGTATTGTTCATCAGCGACGGGTAGGTGTTTTCGCTTAGGTTCAGGTAGCTAAACGTCACCATTTCACGCACGGACGCGATGATTTCGTAGCGTCCATGATGGGTTGCGCGAAAATAACCGTTTTTCAGCCAGTCGGGCGCATTACGGAAAGACCATTCGCCATAGCTGCCGGATTCGGCCTTGGTTAAGGCGCGCGGGTTGATGTCGGTGCCGAGGATGGTGATGCGCCATTGCTTGAAATCGGGAATCATCCGCTGTACCAGGATGGCGAGCGAATAGGCTTCTTCGCCGGTCGAGCAGCCTGCGCTCCAAATCCTGAGCGTTTGCCCGTGTTGCCGGCGGGACTGGATCAATGCGGGCAAAATGTGCATCTGCAGCGCGTCGAGTGTCTTCGGGTCGCGGAAGAAATAGGTTTCCCCCACCGTCAGGTGGCAGGCCAGCGTTTCGATCCGCTGGCGGTCCAGCGGCGTGGATAATAACCATTGCATGCAAGCCTCGGCATCCGGCATGCCGAATTCCCCTGCGGCGGCCTTGAGTCCGCGCAGCAGGTCTATCCTGCGTCCGGCAGGGAAATGCAGTCCCATTTGCTGCGCCAGGAAGTCATTGAAATGGTGCAGCAACGCGTCTTGGCAGCCCTGCTCCATAGCCATGCCTACCGGCTTCTCAAGGCTTGTTCCAGCGCGGCTTTTTCTTCCAGCGATAGAAAGCGGGCCAGGTCGTGGATCAGTACCATGTCGTCTTTGAGTCGGGCCACCCCTTCAATATAGGCCATGCCGGGCAATATGGTGCTTGCTGAAGTCATATCCCTTGTAGGACACTCGATGACACCGCTGACCGTGTCCACGACAAGCACAAGCAGGCGGCCTGCGGCGTGGGCGACGATAAATTTATCGTCCGGCGTCAGTTCTTTCTCCGCCAGGCGAAAGCGCCGCCGAATATCGACAACCGGCAATATTGCCCCCCTGACGTTGATGACGCCCAAGACGATATCCGGCGCGTCCGGCAAGGGAGTGACAGCGACGGCGCGGTATGCCCTTTCCACCGTGGAAAGTTCCAGCGCACAGCGCCAATCATCCAATGTGAAGACCAGCAGCATCATATTGGCGCCTCCGCTTTTGTACCGGCTTGCGATGGCGGGAATGCCGGGTATCGATTGCCGGATGGGGCAATAACGTAAGCGCACCTCATCAGGGCATGGCATGGCGACCAATCCCCGTTTTTTATAGGTATGAGGTTCCTGTTTGCGGCATTCATCTTGGGTTCTTCCCGGTTCTTGTTACTAAAAGAACGAACTCAGCGTTGTTGCCCGGATTGATGGCTGAACGGCTACCCGGAACACCTTAGCACCCTGTTTGAGTGTTTTCAACCGCTTTTGTCTCAAACCTAAAAAGCAGAGCGCCGTATTTTAGGTCTTACCATTTGCTTCGGTTCTCCCGGCCAGGGCAATCGCGCTTAAATTACCCCGATGACACGGAGTAAATAATCGTTATCCCATCCTGCCTTTAAGCGTTTGATTTTTACTCCCACCTTAGAAGTTTTTTCTGTCTTGATCAGATTCAG
>Ga0172373_10004006_pt1 | contig 21012 bp, 22 predicted proteins | sample Lak10m_2_FD_114546 | JGI IMG/M metagenome (GOLD analysis project Ga0172373, IMG submission 114546) | Freshwater microbial communities from Kabuno Bay, South-Kivu, Congo - kab_092012_10m | ecosystem: Environmental > Aquatic > Freshwater > Lake | place: Democratic Republic of the Congo...
CAATTTCTTGCGAACACTGTGATTATGTGAAGTGCGAACCGCGTGCCATCGCCAATCGATCAGGCTTTGGCGTGCGTTTCAACAAGCTACTTTCCATAATCAGCGGCTATGCATAATCGGCCTGAGCCGACTTTCAGTCTTTGGTCTGACTTGGGCGGCTATGCTCCCCATAACTGCCGTTCATCGGTCCGACTCGACATTTAGAAAATCAACGCTTGAGCTTGGAGCAATTCATTGAGGGCTGGAATCAACCTGAGAGAAAGTGGAGTCTTATTGCAATACGCAATACATTTGCGACATAGCCAATCCAGTTGTGGCGGCTGACGAGCAATAACTGCTATGTATCGAACGACACCAAAGCAGGGGCGCCACGTCGGTTATGGCGACTCATCAGGTGCATCGCGCGGATCGCCGATGGCAAGAACATCGCATTGCGATTCCATCAGCACATGCTTGGTGACGCTGCCGAGCAGAAGTTCTTCGGTGAAGCTCATGCCGTGCTTGCCAACGACGATCAAATCGCAGTCGTATTCCTGCTCCATCGCAGCGACCTGCTGGGCGGGGTCGCCATGGATCACACGGCCAGAATAGTCGATCGGGGCAAGGCCGGCGGCATTCGCCAAATCCCGTAACCGCTTGCGGCGTTGCTCGCTTTCAGTCATTACGAGGCGGCGGATTACCTGCTCATCGATACCGGCGAACGTCAGCTTGCCCTCGTAGGGCAGTTCGAAAGCATGCAACAAAACCAAATCGGCATTGGGTGACCAATGTCTTGCCAAGCGAATTGCATGAAGCGATACGGGCGAAAAATCCACGGCGACCAGAACGCGGCGATAGGCTTCATGCGGCGCCTGCTTCACCACCAACACCGGTCGCCGCCACGACTTGCGCAGCAGGCGGGCAGCCGTCGACCCCAGCAAAGCGTGTCGCAAGAAGGACTCGCCGCGGGCTCCGAGCACGACCAGATGTGCATCGAGTGCATCGGCCTCGGCAGCGATCGTGGCGAGCGGATTCCCTTCGGCAACTCTCGTTCGCGCCGCAACGCCACGGTGAATAGCCGCATCGCCAGTCAATAGGTCGAGGCGCATGCGGGCATCGCTGTTCAAGGCCGCCTTCACTTCGAACAGATCGTCTCCCAAGGATTCGCGCAAGCCGTCGAGGGTATCCAGTTCCATAACGTGCAGGATGCAGAGTTCGCCGCCGCCCGCTGCAGCCAGCAGGTAGGCGCGCTCGACGGCATGGCGGGCCGGCGCGGAGAGATCGGTGGCGACGAGCATCGTCTTGGTGCGTGTCATGGTTCATCCTCCTTGACAGGGTTTTCGATCAGGGGCTGGTAATCCCAGTCCCGAATGTCTTGCAGCATCTGGTCGATGTCGACGGTGGGAACCCGCAGCATGCGCAGGGCGGTCGCACCCAGGCGCAGGCTGGCCTCCACGGTCTCCGGGTAGGCATGGATCGCGCCGGCGGCGATCAGGGCGGCAGTGGCTTCGAGATCGCGGGCGCGGGCGATCACCGGCAGCCGCGGGCAGTGAAGGCGCAGCGCCGCCACCGTGCGCAGGGCGACGGCATGGCTGTCCACGGTGACAATGGCCAGGCTCGCCTGCTCCGCGCGCGCGGTGCTCAACAGCTCCGCATCGGCGATGTCGCCGTACAGCACCGGGTGCCCGTCCACCCGCCCCTGGCGCACGCGTCGCGGATCGGTGTCGAAGGCCAGGAAGTCGACGCCGCTGGACTTGAGCAATACCGCGACGGTGTGGCCGACGCGGCCGTAGCCGCCGATCAGCACCTTGGGCGCCGGCAGGCCGGCGAGCTGGTCGGCGAGCGGGGGTGCTGCGGGCTGCGGCCCGGCCAGGCGGGAGGCGATGGGCTGGTTGTGGCGGATCAGCAGCACGCCGCCGATCAGGGAGAACAGCACGGCATTGAGCACGATCTGGGCCGTCTGGGCATCGACGACGCGGCTGTCCAGCGCAATGGCCAGCAGCGCGAAGCCGAATTCGCCGCCCACCGCCAGCAGCAGGGCGGTGCGCCAGGCGCCGAGCGCGGCCATGCCGCTGCGGCGCACGATCAGGAACACCACCAGCAGCTTGGCGGCCAACAGCAGCAAGGCGCCCAGCAGCGCCCAGTGCCAGATGCGCGGCAGCGCGGCCGGGTCGATCAGCATGCCGATGCCGACAAAGAACAGCCCCAGCAGCACATCGCGGAAGGGGCGGATGCTGGATTCGACCTGGTGGCGGAATTCGGTCTCGCCGAGCATCATGCCCGCCAGGAAGGCGCCGAAGGCCAGTGACAGGCCGAGACTGTCGGTGGTCCAGGCGGCGGCCAGCACCACCAGCAGGACAGTCAGGGTGAACATTTCGGCGGAACGGCGCGCGGTGACCAGGTGGAACAGCGGGCGCAAGGCCCAGCGCGCGGCATAGAACACCAGGGCGAAGGCCAGCACGGCCTTGGCCGCGGCCCAGCCGAGTTCGCCGGCAAGCGCGTCCATGCCCGCGGCGCTGCCCAGCACGGGAATCAGGATCAGGAAGGGCACGGCGGTGACATCCTGGAACACCGATATCGCCAGGCCGAGCCGGCCGTGCGGCGTGCCGTCCTCGCCCTGTTCGGCGAGCTGGCGGCCGATGATGGTCGAGGATGACTGCGCGAACACCGCACCGATGACAAACGCCACCGCCGGATCGAGGCCGGCGAGCCAGAGCAGACCCGCCACCACGGTGGCCGTGAGCACGACCTGGGCGGTGCCGAGGCCGAGGATCTGGTGGCGCATGGCATGCAGCTGCGGCAGCGAGTAGTTGAGCCCGATCGAGAACAGCAGGAAGACCACGCCGAACTCCGCCAGCACCTTGAATTCGGGGACATGCACGGTCGGTCCGGCGGTATGGGGCCCGAGGATCAGGCCGACCAGCAGATAGCCGAGGCTGGACGGGATGTGCAGCCGCTGGAAGGCGAGCATCACCGTCACGCTCACGGTCAACAGCAGGATGATTTGCAGCAGATGGTCCATGGCGTGCGCAGCCCGGCGCTTCTTATTCCGGAATTCCCCTATTATAGGTGTGGCTCATGTTGCGGCGGATTCGTTCCGGATGATCGCGGTGAGGGTCTCGACGGCATAGTCGACCGCGTTGCGCATCGGATACAGGATGGTCGGCGCGCCGAACTTCTTCAGGGAGGCGCCGTCGAACTCCTCGCGCGCGACAACCGCCACCTCGCCGCCGAAATGCAGTTCGCGCAGGCCGCGCAGCAGGTCGCGGTTCGAGGCCAGGTCCGGCAGGGTGCTGACCACCCAGCGCGTCTCCTTGAGCGGCAGGCTTTCGAGGAATTCGCTGGCCATGCCGTCGCCATAGCGCACCGGCAGGCCCTGGCGGCGCATGGCGCGCGCGACTTCCGGGTCGAACTCGACACCGAGCACCCGGAGCCCCGCCTCCCTGAGGCCGAGCGCCAGGCGGCTGCCGTAGCGCCCCAGGCCGAAGACGATGACATCGGCCTCGCGCAGGTCGTGGCGCTCGGTGGCCACGGCCATTTCCCGATGCGGGCGCTTGCGTTCGAACAGGCCGAGCCAGGGCCCGAGCTTCTCGTAGAGCGGATGCGAGTACAGGATCATGTAGGTGGACATGGCGATGGTCACCAGGCCGACCAGGGTGGTCAGGCCCAGCGCGCCCTTGTCCACATGGCCGAGCGAAATGCCCATGGCGACGAAGATGATCGAGAACTCGGAAATCTGCGCCACCGTCAGGCCGCAGAGGAAGCCGGTGCGCTTGCGGTAGCCCATGTAGCCCATGATGGCCATCACGATTAGTGGGTTGCCGATCAGCACGAAGAGCGAAAGCACGACCGCCGGCCACACCTCGCCGCCGAGGGTGGAGAAGTCGAGCTTGGCGCCGAGGTCGATGAAGAAGAACAGCAGCAGGAAATCACGGATGCCGGTGAGCCGCGCGTTGATGGCGTCGCGGTAATGTGTCGAGGCCAGCGAAAAGCCGGCGATGAAGGCGCCCGCCTCCTTGGAGAAGCCGGCCCATTCGCCGAGCGCGGCCAGCCCCGTGCCCCAGGCGATGGCGAAGATCAGCAGCAGTTCCTGCGACTGTGCCATGCGGTCGACGACCTTGGGCAGGATGTAGCGCATCAGCAGGTAGAGGCCGAGACCGGCAATGCCGATGCGCAGTGTCAACGAGCCGGCCAGCGCCAGCAGCGATCCCTCGCCGGCATCACCTCGCAGGGCGCTCATCACCATCATTGCGATCACCACCGCCAGGTCCTGCACGATCAGGAAGCCGACGGCGATGCGCCCGTGCAGCGAGTCGATCTCACGCTTGTCGGAAAGCAGCTTGACGATAATGATGGTGCTGGAGAAGGTCAGCGCCACGGCGACGTACAGCGCTTCGACCCAGCCCTTGCCCATGGCGAGGATGAGGAAGAAGCCGATGACGATGGTAAAGGTCAGCTGCCCAAGCCCGGTGGCTAGCGCCACCGGGCCGATGTGGCGGATGTGCTGCAAGTCGAGCTTGAGGCCGACGACGAAGAGCAGCACCGCCACACCGACCTGGGCCAGGAGGTCGATCTGGTCGTGGGCGGTCACGACGCCGAGCACGGCCGGTCCGGCGACGATACCGATGACTATGTAGGCGATCAGCACTGGCTGGCGGAGCCACAGGGACACGGCGCCTGCGGCAGCGGACATCAGCAGCAAGAGCGCGAACTCCGAGAAAACACCGTGCATGGCCTAATCCTCGTGCTGACGCGCACCTGGGGAATTGATCCCGGGGCAGTGAAATAGGAGGACGAAACCTGAGGAGTAAGGTGATCGTCGAGAGGAATATCTCTGAAGCGAGCCTGTCACTAATCAATCCTCGCGCGGCGGCCCGACCGACACAAATACCTGTCTAAACCCTAGCAATAGCGGTCCAGACACCCGTTGAGATGATAACTTATAGCCACAATCTCTGAAAACGAAGTTCGGCTGGAGGCTTACGAAAATGGTGGCTTACTGCGCGGTAGAGAGATCATTGGGCAATACAGAAAATGGAGCTATGCGAGGGACGTTTCTTGTTCATGCATTGCGCACGGTCATCGTAGGGCTGGCGGTCGTCATTGCGTGTTTCGGGCATACGTATGCTCAGTCCAACGACGGGTGGTACTTTGTCCGGCATATTGGTGCTTCCAAGGCCGTGGTGCTGGACAGGAAATCAAGAACCAGCGTTGAAGAGCGGGTATGGGCAGCTTTGCGGTCTATCTGTACCAGTTCACACTGCAACGTAGTTTTCTTTTGGGAAAACGAATACGCATCGCATAAAGGGCTGCCCGAGAGGGAGCTATCGAAGTACGCTGTACTCGTGTATTCAACGAACTATGGCTTCGAATGGAATTGCACGTTTCGACCGTTCGCAGACAACTGTTTCAAGAAATAGGTGGCCACTTCAACCGTCTTGCGGTGACCTCTGATACTGCAATTTCGTGACGCTCGTACATGGTACGATAATCGAAACGCCGGTCGAGGTCGGAATTGATAAGAATGCATTATGTATAGAATAGTCATGAGAAGTTGAAGGAGACTCACGGAAAATTCAGCCTGCGAGCAGACATTCCCTCCGCCAAGAACTGCCCATGAATGTCGAATGATTCGGCTATCAACTCAAGTGGCACTAGCCCGAAGGGTCCAGCGTTCGCTTGAACCGAGTTCCTGTCCTACGCCTGTAGCCCGCCACATTGCGGACCGAGTCGAGCCGGACCACCATTGGCCGGATTGGCCGACCAAAAGACTGACGTCTGGAGCAAATGATGGCGGCTTGAGGATCAGTTACCCGTCGTTCGAGCCTGATGATTTTGCGCAGTCGCTATTTCCGCAGTTGGCCGGGTGCCGAAGCCGGTCATCCGTCTTGCAACAGCGGCAACCAGGGTGCACGCCAACGTCGCCAGAAGAAGCGAGCCCGCCACATTGGGCCGGCATCCCGTGTCGAATCGTTGGGGGGTCGGACCACCACCACGCCCTTATTCCCCGAACGCTTCCCCCAGCTGTCGCAACCACGCCTCGACCCTTGCCTCGCTGAGGGCCGGCTGCTTGATCTGGTCCAGCGCCAGACCGACGAAGCGGCCGTCGATCACGGCCCGCGAGGCCGTGATGGCGTAGCCCTCGACGGGCCAGGCGCCGACCACGCGGGCGCCGCAGGCGGTGACGGCGTCATGCAGCAGGATCATGGCGTCGACAAACTCGCCGGCATACTTTTCCTGGTCGCCGAGGCCGAACAGGGCGACCGTCCTGCCGCGCATGTCGCGCCCCTCCAGCTGCGGCAGGAATTCGGCCCAGCTTGGCTGCGCGAGACCGGTGGCAAGGCCGGGCAGCGCGCCTTCGCCGCAGGTAGGCGTGCCGAGGATCAGGCGCACGTGGGCGAGGAAATCCCCGACCGCGACGCGGCCGATATTCACCGGCGCCAGCGCGTCCTCACCCAGCTTCTGCGCGATCAGCTTGGCGATGCGGCGGGTGCGGCCGGTGTCGGTGCCGAAGTAGATGGCGATGGGGCCGGCCATCAGATCTGCTTGACCTCGATGTTCAGGGTCTGGATGCGGTAGGCAATCTGGCGCGGCGTCATGCCCAAAAGGCGCGCGGCGCGGGCCTGCACCCAGCCGGCCTGTTCCAGCGCGGCGATGACGCGCTGGCGCTCGCCCTGTTCGCCGGCCTCGTCTTCGCCGCCCTCGCCTGCCGGCGCGCCGGGTGCCTGAAAAGTCGGCGCTGGCGCCACGGCGGCGGCGGATGCGCCGGCGCGCGCGGCGGCGCGCGGCGGGTCGACGCGCACCAGCGCGGCGTCGATATCGCCATCGAGCGACATCACGGCGGCCCGTTCGAGGCAGTTCTCCAGCTCGCGCACATTGCCCGGCCAGTGGTGCTGGGCCAGTCGCCGCAGCGCCGCGGGGGTCAGCGTCAGCGGCCGGCTCTGCACGCCGCCGAGACGGTCGAGCAGATGACGGGCAATTTCCGGCAGGTCTTCCATGCGCTCGCGCAGCGGCGGCGGCAGGATGGGCATGACATTCAGGCGGTAGTAGAGGTCCTCGCGGAAATCGCCGGCTTCCACGGCGGCTTCGAGGTCGCGATGGGTGGCGGCGATCAGGCGCACATCCACTTTCACCGTGCGGCCGCCGCCGACCCTTTCCAGCTCGCCTTCCTGCAGCACGCGCAGCAGCTTGGCCTGGAAGGCGGGCGAGATCTCGCCGATCTCGTCGAGGAACAGGGTGCCGCCGTCGGCCATTTCGAAGCGGCCCTTGCGCGCGGCGACGGCGCCGGTGAAGGCGCCCTTCTCGTGGCCGAAAAGCTCGGTTTCGAGCAGGGTCTCGGGCAGCGAGGCACAGTTGAGGCGGATGTAGGGGCCGCGCGCGCGCGGCGAATTGTAATGGATGGCGTTGGCGATCAGCTCCTTGCCGGTGCCGGTTTCGCCGCGGATCAGCACCGTGGTCGGCCATTTCGAGACCAGGCGGATCTGATCGAAGATGCGCCGCATCGGCACCGAATGGCCGACGATGTTGTCGAAGCCGTGGCGCTGGCGCACGGTGCGCCGCAGGCTGTCGCGCTCTTCGGCAAGGGCCTTGCGCTCGCGCGCCACTTCCAGCGCCAGGCGCACGCTCTGGCCGATCAGGTTGGCGACCATCTCGACCAGATGCACGCGCTCGTCGAGGCGGCCGTCGTCGGGCTCTTCGGGCTGCACCGCGAGCACGCCCTGCAGCGTGCCGCCGACCTGGATCGGGGCGGCGATGAAGGGCAGGTCCTTGTCATAGAGGCCGAGCCGGTTGAGGAAGCGCGCCTCGTCACCAAGCCGGGCGATGGCGATGGTGCGGCGGCTTTCCAGCAGCATGCCGAGCAGGCCCTCGCCGGGCTGGTAGCGCACCGGCTCGAACTCGTCGTCGTCGCGGCCATGCACGGCATGCACCGTGAGGTCGCCGGCCTCGGCATCGACCACGCTGACCATGCCGCGCGAGAGGTGGCCGGTGAGGTCGAGCGCGCGCAGCACCTCGCGCAGGGTCTGCGCGCTGTCGAGCGAACGCGACAGCGCCTGCGACACCCGGAACAGGGTTTCGTAGTGGTTGCGCAGCAGCGAGGACACGGGCGCGTCCATCAGGCACGCCGTGCCACGGGCAGCAGCACGCAGACGCGGCAACCGCCCTGCTTCGCCGGGTCGATCTCGATGCTGCCGCCGTGGTCGGTGGCGACCTGCTGCGCCGTCGCCAGGCCGGTGCCGAGGTGGCGGCGGGCTTCGCGCTTGGTGGTGTAGAAGGGCTCGAACACCTTCAGTTGCAGCTCGCGCGGGATGCCCGGGCCGCTGTCCTCGACGAGGACCTCGACGGTGCCCAGGCGGGCGCGGGTGATCACGTTCAGCTCGCGTTCGCGCCAGCCGCGCCCGCCCATGGACTCGATGGCGTTATCCACCAGGGCCTTGAACAGGGTGCGCAGCTTGTTGGGATGCCCCTGCAGCGCCGGCAGCATGGCCTGCGGCTTCCAGCCGACGCGGATGCCGGCGGCAAGCAGGCGGGTGGTCGACAGGTCGAGCACGTCGCGCAGGACTTCGTTGATGTTGACCGGCCCGGCGGCCTCGCGCGTCTGCGCCGGAATCAGGCCGCGCAATTCGGCCAGCGCCGCGGTGCCGGCGGCGATGGCCTCGCCCAGCGCCACCGCCATCGGGTCGTCACCGCCCTGGCGGCGCGCCAGCAGGGTGGCGGCGGAGGCCATCATGTTGAGCGGGCCCTCGAGGCGGAAGGTGGCCGCCGAGAGGCTTTCGCGCAGCGCGGCGATGCGGTCTTCCTCGGCAATCACCGCCTGCAGCGCGGCGACGCGCACCTTTTCCTGCTGCGCGCGCAGGCCGGTGATCTCCTTCGCCACCAGCAACAGGTAGTCGCGGCCGCTGTCGGCGAAGAAGGCGTCGGCGCGGCCGTCATCCTCGCGCACGCGGCTGCCGGAACACGAAAACCAGCGCGGCGGCTTGCCGTCGGGCAGGTCGAGGCGCACTTCGAGGTCGAGGAAATCGTAGCCCGAGCTGCGCGGCCCGGCCGCCGGGCGGGCTTCGCGCAGGGCGCGGATCGCGCTCATCAGCAGCGGCGCCGGCTCGGCCATGGCAAGGTCGGCCTGCAGCTTCTTGTACTCGTGGTTGTCGAGCACCACGCGGTCATCGACATCGAGCAGGGCGATCACCATCGGCGCGGCATCGACCACCGATTCGATCAGCGCCTTCTGGTTGCGCACCTGGCATTCGAGGCGATGCATGTCGGTGACATCGCGATGCATGCCGAGGAAGTTGACCACGTTGCCGGCGGCGTCGACCACCGGCGAGATCGACAGCTCGGCGAGATAGCGGCGGCCATCCTTGCGCCGGTTCACCAGCCGGCCGCCCCAGGATTCGCCGCGCGAGATCTTCTGCCACATGGCCTTGTAGAGCTCGGGCGGGGTGGTCTTGTTCGACAGGATCGACTCGTTGCGGCCGATCGCATCGCCCGGGCCGTAACCGGAGACGCGCGTGAACGCCGGGTTAACGTAGAGGATGGCGCCGTTGGCATCGGTGATCGAGATCGCCGCGTCGGCCTGGGCCACCGCCTGCTGGAACACCGCCGGATGGATCGCCGGCGAGGGGCTCTCGACCTTGGTCGCGGGGCCGGTATCCGGATTTTTGAGTTTCTGTGCCATGGCGTTTCGCCTGATCTGGGGTCCGCCATTGAACACGCAGGTTTCGTGCCGATCCTGCCACTGCGGGCGGCCGGGGGAATTTTTGTCGGACTTTGTAGGACTTGCGACAAGCCGGGGCGACAGCCGGGCCCGGCGCCACGCCCGCCGACGGCAAAGAAAAGCCCAAGCTGGTGCGGGTTTGGGGCCCGATGCACGGCTTTGGGCGGCGCCCCGGGTGGCGTGGCATGCTTCCTGCGAAGGCAGGAGCGGAGCCCGACATGACCGACTTCCTTCTCCTCCTGCTATCCACCGCCCTCGTGAACAACGTGGTGCTGGTCAAGTTCCTCGGCCTGTGCCCCTTCATGGGCGTCTCGCGCAGCATGGACAGCGCGCTCGGCATGGGCATGGCCACCACCTTCGTCATCACGCTCGCCAGCGCCGCCGCCTGGATGCTTGAACACTGGCTGCTGGCGCCCTTTGGCCTCGGCTACCTGCGCATCCTGTGCTTCGTCCTGGTGATCGCCTCGGCGGTGCAGTTCGTCGAACTGGTGGTGAAGAAGTCGGCGCCGGCGCTGCATCAGGCGCTGGGCATCTACCTGCCGCTGATCACCACCAACTGCGCGGTGCTCGGCATCGCCCTGCTCACGGTACAGGAGAAGATGGGCTTTGCCCGCACCCTGGCCCACGGCTTCGGCTCGGCGCTCGGCTTCACCCTGGTGCTGCTGATGTTCGCCGGCCTGCGCGAGCGCCTGGCGCTGGCGCGGGTGCCCGCCGCCTTCGCCGGCGCGCCGGCCAGCTTTGTCCTCGCCAGCCTGCTGTCGCTGGCCTTCATGGGCTTTTCCGGGCTCGACTTCCGCTAGGCCGATGACATGTTGATGGCCCTCCTCAGCCTTGCCTGCCTCGGTACCCTGCTCGGGCTGGCGCTCGGCGCCGCGGCGAAAAAATTCCATGTCGAGGCCGACCCGCTGGCGGGCCGCATCGAATCGCTGATGCCCGGCTCCAACTGCGGCCAGTGCGGCTACCCCGGCTGCCCCGGCGCCGCCGCAGCGATCGCCACCGGCAGCGCACCGGTCACCGCCTGCCCGCCGGGCGGGCGCACCCTGGCACAGGCGCTGGCCGAGATGCTCGGCGTCACCCTCGACCCGGCCGCCGTCGCCGACGCCGGGCCGCAGGTGGCCAACGTCGCCGAGGAAATCTGCATCGGCTGCTGCCGCTGCCTCAAGGTCTGCCCGACCGACGCCATCCTCGGCGCCGCCAAGCAGATCCACAACGTCATGCGCGAGGCCTGCACCGGTTGCGGCAGCTGTGTCGAACGCTGCCCGACCGAGGCCCTGCGCATGCAGCCGGTGCCGGTGACGCTGCAGCACTGGGTGTGGCCAAAGCCGGCCACGGCGGCGGCCTGAGGCCGGCAATGGGCGTTCTCGATCGCTTCTTCGGCCCTTCCTGGGGCGTACATCCGGATGACCGCAAGCGCCCGGCGGCCGATGCGCCGCTGCGCCGGCTGCCGCTGCCGGAGCGGCTTTACGTGCCGCTGCAGCAGCATGTCGGCGGCGCCGCGCGGCCGGTGGTGCTGGCCGGGCAGAAGGTGCTCAAGGGCCAGCTGATCGCCGAGGCGCAGGGCGGCATTTCGGCGCCGGTGCATGCGCCGACGTCGGGGCGCGTCCTCGCCATCGGCGAGATCACCGCGCCGCATCCCTCGGGCCTGACACAGGCGGCGATCATCCTCGCCAGCGACGGCGAGGAACGCTGGATCGATGCCGAGCCGCCGGGCGACCCCTTCGCCCTGCCGGCCGAGGAGATCGCGCGCCTGACGGCCGCCGCCGGCGTGGTCGGGCTGGGCGGCGCGACCTTTCCCGCGGCGGTGAAGTTCAACCTCGGGCGCCGCCTGAAGGTGGATACGCTGATCGTGAATGGCGGCGAATGCGAGCCCTATCTGTCCGCCGACGACGCCGTCATGCGTCATCGCGCCGCCGAGGTGGTCGATGGCCTGCGCATCGTCATGCATGCCATCGGCGCGCGCCAGGCGCTGGTCGGCATCGAGGACAACAAACCGGAGGCGCTCGCCGCGATGCGCGCCGCCGCCGCGCCGCACGGCGACGTGGCGATCCGCGCCGTGCCGGCGCGCTACCCGATGGGCTCGGACAAGCAGCTGATCCAGGTGCTGACCGGGCGCGAGGTGCCGGCCGACGCGCGCGCCGCCGAAGTCGGCGTGCTGGTGCATAACGTCTCGACCTGCGCCGCCGTGCACCGCGCCCTGCGCCGCGGCGAACCGCTGGTGGAACGCATCGTCACGCTGAATGGCGGCGCCCTGCGCGCGCCGGGCAACCTCGTCGCCCCGCTGGGCGCCCTGGTCGCCGACCTGCTGGCCTGCGCCGGCATGGCCGAGCCGCCGGCACGCCTGATCCTCGGCGGGCCGATGATGGGCACGCCCCTGCCGCACGCCGACGTGCCGCTGGTCAAGGGCGCCTCGGGCATCCTGGCCCTTACCGCCGCCGAAGCCGCGCGCCCGCCGGAAGGCCCCTGCATCCGCTGCGGCAGCTGCACCCGCGCCTGCCCGATGGGCCTGCTGCCGCTGGAGATGGCCGGCCGCATCCGTGCCGGCGACCTTGCCGGAGCGACCGGCTTCGGCCTTTCCGACTGCATCTCCTGCGGCTGCTGCGCCTATGTCTGCCCATCCGGCATTCCGCTGGTGCAGTACTTCAGCCACGCCCGCGGCGAACTGGCCGCCGCCGAACGCGCGCGCCTGCGCGGTGACGCCGCGCGCCGCCTCGCCGAGCAGCGCCGCCAACGGCTGGAACGCGAGGCGCGCGAAAAGGCCGCGGCGGCGGCGCGGCGCAAGGCCGAGCGCGATGCCGCCAAGGCCCGCGCCAGCGCCCCGGCCGAGGCCGTCAGCGGATGAAGCCCGCCGCCTTCCCGGCCCCGGCGCTGGCTGTCGCGGCGCCCCATGTCGGCGGCGCCGCCGGCGTTGCCCATGTCATGACGTGGGTGATGCTGGCGCTGGCGCCGGCGACGCTGTTCGGCTTCTGGCTCTATGGCTGGCCGGCGGTGCACCTGTGGTGGATCACGGTACTGTTCGCCGCCACCGGCGAGGGCATCTGCCTGCGCCTGGCCGGCCGCCCGGCACTGGTGACGCTGCGCGATGGCTCGGCGGTGCTCACCGGCTGGCTGCTGGCGCTCTCGCTGCCGCCCTGGGCGCCGTGGTGGATCGGCGCCTGCGGCGGGCTGTTTGCCACCGTCATCGCCAAGCAGGTGTTCGGCGGCCTCGGCCAGAACCTGTTCAATCCGGCGATGGTGGCGCGCGTGGCGCTGCTGATCTCCTTCCCGGTGCCGATGACGCTGTGGGTTGCGCCGCTGCCGCTGGGCAGCGCCGGCGCACCCGGCTTCGTCGCCGGCCTGCAGCTGACGCTGGGCGCGCTGCCGGGCGCGCTCGATGCGGTGGCCAGCGCCAGCGTGCTGGGCCACGCCAAGACCGAACTGGCGCGCGGCGTCGATCTGCTGCAGGCCTTCGCCGTACCGTCAGCGCCGACTTTCGGGCTGGATGGCATGCGCGCCGGCAGCCTGGGCGAGAGCGCCTCGCTGCTGATCGCCGGCGGCGGCCTGGTGCTGCTGGCACGCGGCATCATCGGCTGGCAGATTCCGCTGGCCATGCTGGCCGGCATCGCCCTGCCGGCGGCGGCCCTGCACGCACTCGACCCGGCGCGCCACCTCGACGCGGCAAGCCACCTGCTGGCCGGCGGCACCATGCTGGGGGCATTCTTCATCGCCACCGACTATGTCACCTCGCCCAACACGCGCACCGGCCAGCTGCTGTTCGGCGCCGGCGTCGGCCTGCTGACTTTCGTCATCCGCAGCTGGGGCGGCTATCCCGAGGGGGTAGCCTTCGCCGTGCTGCTGATGAACGCACTGGTGCCGGTGATCGACCGCTACCTGCGCCCGCGCGCCCATGGCCGCGACCGTCGCGGCCGGCCACTCGACATTGCGCAGCGGCCATGAGCGCCCCCTGCGGCCGCCCGAAGGGGTGCCAGCCACTGCATGGCGCCGCGCAGCGGCGAACCGTCGCCACCCCCTGCCCCGGGCAGGGGGACGGGGGGAGGGCAGGCCAGTGAGCGCAGCGCTGATCCGCCTGCGCGCCGGGCTGGCCTACCAGGGCATTTCGCTTGGCGTGATCGCGCTGCTGGCGGCCACCGCGCTGGCCGTCGGCGACCATCTGACGCGCGCGCCGATCGCGGCGGCGGCCGCGCGCGACCTGCAGGCCAGCCTGACCCAGGTGCTGCCCGAGGGCTTTGCCGACAACGACCTGCTGGCCGACGTGCGCGAGGTGGCGGACGCCGGCGGCACGCGCCGCGTCTATCGCGCCCGGCGCGACGGCCGCGTGGTCGGCGCGGTGTTCCAGGACGCGGCGCGCGGCTATGCCGGCGAGATCGTGGTGCTGATCGGCGTCGACACCGCCGGCCGCCTGCTTGGCGTGCGCGTGCTGCGCCACAGCGAGACGCCGGGACTGGGCGACAAGATCGAGGCGGCGAAGTCGCGCTGGATCCATGCCTTCGCCGGCCGTTCGCTGGATGACCCTGGCGCCGCGGGCTGGGCGGTGAGGAAGGACGGCGGCATGTTCGACCAGTTCGCCGGCGCCACGATCACGCCGCGCGCGGTGGTCAGGGCGGTGCATGCCGGGCTGGCCTTTCATGCCGCGCATCGCGCGGAAATCAACGACGTGGAGGATGCGAAATGATGCGCGACATCGTCAATGACGGCCTCTGGCGCAACAACGTGGTGTTCAGCCAGATGCTGGCGCTGTGCCCGGCGATGGCGGTCACCACCGGTGCCAGCAACGGCTTCGGCATGGGCCTGGCGACCACGGCGGTACTGGTCTGTGCCAACGTGCTGGTGGCGGCTATCCGGCACCTGGTCAGCCCGCAGGTGCGCATCCCCGTCTTTGTCGCCCTGATCGCAACGCTGGTGACGCTGGTCGATCTGGTGCTCAACGCCTGGCTGCACGAGCTGCACAAGGTGCTGGGCCTGTTCATCGCCCTGATCGTGGTGAACTGCGCCATCCTCGGCCGGGCCGAGGCCTTCGCCTCGAAGAACACCGTGGCCGCCTCGGCGGTGGACGGCCTGGCCATGGGCGCCGGCTTTACCGTGGCGCTGACCGTGCTCGGCCTGGTGCGCGAGCTGGTCGGCAGCGGCACCCTGTTCGCCCAGGCCAGCCTGCTGCTGGGGCCGGGCTTCCGCTTTCTCGAGATCACCATGCTGCCCGGCTACGGCGGCATGCTGCTGATGATCCTGCCGCCCGGCGGCTTTCTCGTGCTGGGCCTGCTGCTGGCAGGCAAGCGCGCCTGGGAGGCGCGCCCGCGCCGGCAGCCAAAAGTCGGCGCCGGCGCCACGGCGGGAGCGGCCTGAGCCATGCAGATAGGCGTGGCCTATTCCGAAGCCGGCCAGCAGGTCTGGCTGAACATCGAGGTGCCGGACGACAGCACGGTGCTGGCGGCGATCGAACGCTCGGGCATCCTGCGGCAGTTTCCGGCGATCGACCTGACGGCGCAGAAGGTCGGCGTCTTCGGCCGCCTGGTCAGGCTCGACGCGCCGCTGCATGCCGGCGACCGCGTCGAGATCTACCGCCCCATCACCTGCGACCCGCAGACGGTGCCGCGACGCGACGGCGCCGCCGAAGAGGACCAGGAATAGGGCATGGCCCGGCGCGCGGCGGGTAATCAGGCGGTCTTGCGCTCGCGGCGCGACAGGCTGTTGATCCAGCCCTTCTGGCACATCGCGCGGCGCTGGCCCTCAAGGTGTTCGCGGATGCGCGCTGCGGCATCGGCGGCCTTCTGCTCGCACTCGGGCTCGATGGCTTCGCAAAGTACAAGATGGAAGCCGAGTTCGCTTTCGACGATGTCGCTGATCGCGCCGGCGGCCAGGGCGAAGGCGGCGGCGTCGAGCTGCGGGTAGAGCTGGCCGCGCGGTACGCTGCCGAGCAGCCCGCCATTCATCGCGCTGGGGCACTCGCTGTGTTTCAGCGCCTGCTCGGCGAAGCGCCCCGGCTCCTTGTGCAGGCGCGCGGCGATGGCGTCGATGCGGCCGCGGGCGGCGGCGCGCTCGCTGCCGGCGAGCGACTCGTTGATGGTCACCAGCAGGTGGCGCAAGCGGCGCTGCTCGGGGCGGCGGAAGCGCTCGCGGTGCATGAACCAGAAGATCTCGACCTCGGTGTCGCTCACCGGCGTGGCGCGGGCGCCGACTTTTTCCAGCACGGCCTCTACGGCGAGGTCGCGGCTCACGGCCTGACGCAGCGTGGCCGGACTCAGGCCGGCACGGGCAAGATCGGCGGCGTACTCGTCCTCGCTGGCAAAGCGCTGGCGAATGCCGGCCACTGCCGCCTCGATCGCCGCTGCCGGCACGACAACGCCAGAGGCCTCGGGCGCGGCGAGGATCAGCGCCTCGATCTCGCGCTGACGCGCGGCGGCGCTGCGCACGCGGCGTCGCTCGGCCGGGTTGAGCGCTTCCGGCGCCTTGCCGAACAGCCGCTCGGCAAGCTTGAGTTCCTGATAGGGCGCCGCCGCGTCATTCATCGGCGGCCTCGCGCAGCGCGGCCTCCGGCACCCGCAGCGGTGTGCCGGGCAGGCAGTCGAAGTGCATGTGGTAGGTCACCGACCGGCCTTCCTCGCGCTCCAGCTGCAGCACTTCGCCGCGGCTGCCGGCCGGCACCCGGACTTCGCCGCGAATCGCCAGCGGCACCGCGGCAATCAGTTTCTGCCGCACTTCGTAGCGGCTTTCGACCCAGGCGTCATCGATGCCGATCAATTCTTCCTCGCGACAGCCGACGAGGCGGCCTTCGTCGAGGAAGTGCACGGCGTAGATGATCTGGTCCTGCAGGAAGCTGCCGACATTGCGCACGTAGCCGACACGCCCGCGCCGCACCAGCAGGTCGCCGACGGCGGCGCCGGGAAAAGTGCCGTCGTTGCGCACGTTGCGGGTCACGCGCACGGCATCGCCATAGTCCCAGCGCGGCAGCATGGCCTAGCCCTTGAGCGAGGACAGCGGCTGGAAGCTGGCGCCGTCGGCCTTGCGATAGACGGCGAGGACCTTCTCCCGCTGCGCGCTGGAGTCGACGAAGTCGCCGTAGGCGCGCGCCAGCCAGGCGCGCCAGGCGTGATAGTCCGGCGCCTTGCCGGCCTCCTGTCTGGCGAGATAGTCGTGAAAGCGCTGCAGGATGTGCAGGCGGTTGACCTGGACCACGCGCGGGTCATGGGCGATGCCGAAGTACTCGAGGAAATCCTCGGCGGAACTGAGGTCGGCCAGATCGTCTTCAAAGCTGTCGGCTTCGCATCCCATTGCGTGTCCTTTCAGTGGCGGAAGAGGTCGGCCGCGGCCGGCCGGCGGGTGGCGATTGCGGCCAGCAGCGCATCTTCGACGCGGTGCTGGCGGAACTGGCAGCGATGGAGCACAACCGGCGCCGTCGGTTGCCGGGCACCGGCGCAAGGCCGGCGCTCATGCCAGCGTCTCCAGCATGCCCATCAGGTCAGTGTCGCCCGGGGCGTGCTTGCTGGCGGCGACGAATTCGCGCACACGTGCCAGCATGGCGCGGGCCTGGTCGTCCGACAAGGGATGGCCGAGCCCGGCCATGACGCTTTGCACGGCGCGCGCGCCCGAATGCTTGCCGAGCACGACGCGATGCTGGCGGCCAACCAGGCGCGGATCGAAACCCTGGTAGTTGTCCGGATCCTTGAGCAGGCCATCGACGTGTATGCCGGCCTCATGGGTAAAGGCGCCCTCGCCGACCACGCTTTTCTGCCAGTGCAGCGGCCGTCCCGCAGCCGCCGCGACGCTGGCCGAGATCGCCGGGAAGCCGGCAAGGTCGATGCCGGTACGCATGCCCTGGCAGAGATGGAGACCAAGCACGACCTCTTCCAGCGGCGCGTTGCCGGAGCGCTCGCCGAGGCCATTCACCGTGGTGTTGAGGTGGCTGGCGCCGGCACGCGCCGCCGCCAGGGTATTGGCCGTCGCCATGCCGAGGTCATCGTGGGCATGCATTTCGATTTCCAGATCGCAGGCCGCGCGCAGCTGCGCGATGCGGGTGAAGGTGGCAAATGGATCGAGCACCCCCAGGGTATCGGCGAAGCGGATGCGCCGCGCGCCGGCCGCCTGCGCGGCGTGGGCGATGGCGGCGAGCAGCTCGGGCGCGCCGCGCGAGGCATCCTCGGCGCCAATGGCCACCTCGTAACCCAGATCGCGCGCCAAGGCGACGTGCTCGCCGATGGCGCGCAACAGCCAGGCGCGATCGCGCTTCAGCTTGGCGCGCAGGTGCTGGTCCGAGGCCGGCACCGAAATGTCGATGTGCTGGACACCAAGCCCGGCGGCGAGCGCGATATCCGCCCGCGACAGGCGGGTCCAGACCATCAGCCGCGCCTTCAGGCCAAGCGCGGCGACGGCGCGGATGCCTTCGCGCTCGGCCTCGCCCATGGCCGGAATGCCGATTTCGAGCTCCGGCACCCCCAGCGCATCGAGCCGGCGCGCGATGTCGAGCTTCTCTTCGAGACTGAAGGCGACACCGGCCGACTGCTCGCCATCGCGCAGGGTGGTGTCGTTGATGACGATGTCGCCGTTCGGTGCGGGTTCCATGCCCGACGGATTAGCAATTCCGGTGCCGGGAAATTAGGCTCGAAAGAACAGCAACTTAGAAATCCATGTTGGTCGATGCGCAAGCGCTTGTCGGGTTTGCGACAGGACTGGCAGAGCACCCCGAAGTCCGGGCGAGTATGCTGTCCAGGACTTTTGCATGAAACCCAACGGATAATCCGATGTCGAGAATCGATAAGCCGTGCCCTTTCTGCGGGCTCGATCCGAAGCGCATTCGAATCGAGACCACAACCGGGATCGTAGTACGAGATGGCTTTCCCGTTTCTCCCGGCCATACCCTCATTCTTCCGCGCCGGCACATCGGGTCGTTTTTCGATCTTACCGAGAACGAGCGCACCGACCTTATGCATTTGCTTGACAGGGCAAAGCGCGATGTCGAGACAGAGTTCCGTCCCGGTGGCTACAACATCGGCATCAACGACGGGGCCGTCGCCGGACAGACCGTGCCACACCTGCATATTCACCTGATCCCGCGCTACGCAGGTGACCGACAGGACCCGCGTGGCGGGGTGCGCTGGGTAATTCCCGACAAGGCACAATACTGGTCGTGACCCGCGACGAAATCCTCAAGGCATTCGATGGCATGCGCGTTTGGCAGCGCGGCGATAGGCGCGCCGTACACAAACCGCTGCTGGTCCTGTACGCCCTATCGAAAGTCGGCGCTGGTGGAACGGCGATGATCGACTGGAATGTACTTGAGCCGGAGATGAAGGAACTTCTGGAGGAGTTCGGCCCGCACGGCTCGGCAAGCTCCAGACACTACCCCTTCTGGCATCTTCAGACTGACGGCCTGTGGCAGCTTGACGGACCGGACACGATTCTGGCGCGTCCGGCCGGCGCGACACCCAATCTTGGCGAGTTGCGGAAGAACCATATCAAGGGCGGCTTCACACCTGCCCTACGCAACGCTCTCGCAGCGGACCCACAACTGGTGGCGACAATCGCCAACCGCATTGTCGACGCCCATTTCCCCGAATCAATCCGCACGGATGTACTGTCTGCAGTCGGACTTGGCCACGCTCCGTCCGAGGTTCTGACCGATACGCGCAGCACGCGTCGGCGAAACCCCGCCTTCCGCGAAGGTGTATTGCTGGCCTACCAGTATCGTTGTGGCGTCTGCGGCCATGACCTGCGGCTCGGTCGCCAGACCATCGGTCTGGAAGCAGCGCACATCAAGTGGTTTCAGGCTAACGGCCCGGACGAAGTCCCGAACGGGATCGCCCTCTGTTCGCTGCATCACAAAGTGTTCGACCTGGGTGCATTTACGGTTCTTCCAGAGGGCTTCCAGATTGTTTTCAGCCAGCACCTTAATGGCAGCGATGAAGCCGCTCAGCGAATGCTGGCCTACCAAGGTGCAGCCTTGATCCTGCCGCAGAGCCGGGAATACTTGCCGAAACAGGAGTATCTGGCGTGGCACGAGCGGGAAGTCTTCAAGACCCCGGCGCGCACCTGAAACGTCGGCGCCGAGGATATCCGCCGTCGAAGGCGTCAAGGGGCTCTCGCGTCAAAAAGCACGTTCGTCGCATTTATTCCACCACCCCTTGACCCCCTTCCCGGCTAACTACCGCGCATTCGCCGGGCCGGCGTTGATGAGCATAGGTACCCTATACTTTTTGCTCTGAAGCAGCGCCTGACAAGGAGGCCGCCACGCTTGGCAATACGGGAAAACGGCTGACCATGCGAATCACCGACCACGTGCAGGAAAAGCTGCAGGCGGCGGCGGACATCGTGGGTGCCACGTTAGGCTCCAGGAAGCGCTGAACGGAGGCCAAGGTGCTCAACGAATGGATCGAAGTCCCTTTCGCTGAACAAAAGAGGCAACCCGCTCTCAATGCAGCGCGTGGCAATCACCGTATCGATGGTCTTCCTTACCGTTACCCCGAGCGATCGCAATAACCGAAAGTTCCTGGCAGCTTGAATGGCGGTGGTTCGCCCGGCCAAGTCCAGGACGACCAACGACGTCATGAGCTTCCTGGCTTGGTTGAAGTCCCGGTCACTGACGAAGCCTTGAAGCACCTCGGTCAAGATCAGGTCGCCTGTTGCAATCGGCTCGATTCCAAGCAGCGAGTCCAGTTTCTCTGCCTGCGGCGTTGGGGTTCCCCGGAAGTAGTCGATCCAGACGCTGGAGTCGACCAAGATCACTCGTCGGTCCTCATTGCATCCAGGTCGCCGCTCCAGTTGAGCTTCCCGCGAAAGCGCTTGATTTCTTCCTGCTGGTGCAGCCGCAGCAAGGTGCGGAGCCCCAACTCAACCACTTCCCGTTTGGTCTTCAATCCGGTGGCCCGTAGCGTACGGTCCATGAGCTTGTCGTCAATCACTATATTGGTGCGCATGATGTGTATCATTTTGCCGTCGATTACACATTGCAGGCTGGGGTCGCCAATAGGGCAAACAATGGAACCCAAGCCGGGATGGGTGCCCATATGGTTAAAACACCCCAAATTGGCACTTATTCCCCGCCCCCGCATTCCCGACGAGATCGGTCAGCTATTCAAAATCCAAATTCGCGTGAGGCGATTGACAGATTTTTAGCGTCGCTTTCAGACCGCTCCATTGTTCTCTGCGTCCTTCTGGACTGCAGTTTTCGGCAGAACGGTGTTACCCTAGTGTCACCTTCTTGCCATGGGGCAACGACCGATGTCCACCACGTCACTGAAACTTCCAGAGGAACTCAAGCAACGGGCTGTTGCCGCCGCCGAAAGGCAAGGCGTCTCGACGCACTCGTTCATGGTCAATGCGATAGAACAGGCTGC
>Ga0172373_10004011_pt1 | contig 20995 bp, 16 predicted proteins | sample Lak10m_2_FD_114546 | JGI IMG/M metagenome (GOLD analysis project Ga0172373, IMG submission 114546) | Freshwater microbial communities from Kabuno Bay, South-Kivu, Congo - kab_092012_10m | ecosystem: Environmental > Aquatic > Freshwater > Lake | place: Democratic Republic of the Congo...
ACCTGAAATCAAAAACGCTAGGCCGGATCTTTTATTTTACCCGAGCGTGGCCACGAACAAACGCGGTGCCGATTCGGGTGAATGCTTTTTTTAGGGCAGCCAGGTGGAATGGCTGACCGTTAAGAAAAAAGCAAAGAGCGCGAGCAATCGTTTGTTCTTGATTTTTTTTGCTACTTTTTTTAATCAAGTAAAAAAAGTAGAAAACAAATAAGAAAAAGCTTACAAGTGAAATATAAATAACATGCAACTTAAATTAAACCGACCATTAGTTTTTTTTGATTTAGAAACAACTGGCATTAACATTGCCTCTGATCGCATTGTGGAAATTTCATTATTAAAAATTCATGTTAATGGTGAAAAAGAATCGAAAACAATGCGCATCAATCCAGTTATTCCAATTCCAATTGCTTCAAGTTTAGTACATGGAATTTATGATGAGGATGTTAAAGATGCGCCTTTGTTTAAAGATGTTGCTGCAAATATTTCTAAGTTTATTGAATCATGCGATTTGGCCGGTTATAACTCAAATAAATTTGATATTCCTTTGCTCGCAGAAGAATTGTTAAGAGCAGAAATTGACTTTGATTTAAAAAACAGAAAATTGGTTGATGTCCAGAATATTTTTCATTTGATGGAGCAACGCACCTTAACTGCTGCTTACAAATTTTATTGCAACAAGGAAATCATTAATGCGCACAGTGCAGAAGCAGATGTGTCTGCAACTTACGAGGTATTGCTTGCGCAATTACAACGTTATGAAAACACCCAATTGAAAGATGAAAAAGGAAATTTATACAACCCAGTAAAGAACGAAGTAAATGCATTGAGTGAATTGAGTATGCGTTCGCGAAATGCAGATCTTGCAGGAAGAATTATTTTTAATCTGAAAGGGCAGGAGGTGTTTTCCTTTGGCAAACACAAAGACAAATCTGTGGAAGAAGTTTTTACTAAAGAGCCATCTTATTATTCCTGGATGATGGATGGAGATTTTCCACTTTACACAAAAAAAGTTATCACTCAAATTCGTTTGAGAATGAAGAACAAATAGTATTTTAAGTTATTTTCTGATTGATTGTTTTGGGGTATAAAAGCTAACAGCAATCATAAGTAGAAATGGAATTACAGGCATTTTATATCGAACAATTGCTCCTGCAACCGGTGTGGAAAAACCAACGATTAAAAAAACTGAAAGTGCCGTAAAAATTAAAAACCATCTGAACTCAATATTATTATTCTGTTTTTTAAAATAAAAAACAAAAAACAAAACTATTCCAATTAAGATAAAATTTTCAAATGATGCCATTAACTCCGTAACTGATTTACTATTCCAGGGTAATGGCATAAGTACTGAATTAAAAAATGCAATTGGAACAAACTTAATGAATGAAGACCAATTGGATGAAATTGCTTTATCAAACAAAATGCTTCCCGCTTTTTGCTGAATAGAAATGATTTTAAACTTTTCAATAGTTTGTGCTGTAGACTTTACAAAAATGGTATCATCAAAATTATTGAGGCTCCACTTTAAATAAGATGTTCCCGATTTTACAATTACTGAATCGCTTGTTACTTTTTGTAAACACAAACTATCCTTTGGATTTAATCGAATTAAATTTTGCTGATTTAATAAATAAATTCCGCCCTGCGCCAAATGAATGAAGGATTGTTGCCGTTCTGCAATTTGTTGAATGAGATTTTTCTTCTGAATCATCAACGAAAAAACATAGAATCCAACAACAACAACGAAATAAGAAATGAAGTATATCAAAATTGAATTTTTTGGTTTAAACACACGAATGATGAATAGGCAAAGAAGAGGTAAAATAAGAATGGGCAACCAGTAGACTTTATTGATTAGCAATAATAAGAATGAAGCTAAAAATAAAATCAAATTTGTTATCGTGATTATTTTATGAAAAAAAAGTTTCATAAATGAAAACAATAATCCACCAATGGAGAACAATAAAATTCCTTCTTTTAATACTCCCGAACCCCAGAAAAGAATAGAGGGCGCCAGGAACACCGCACAAAAAATCAACCAGTTTTTACCTCTTTCAAAATTGAGAAAAAAAGAATAAAGAAAATATAACCCAACAAACGAAACAAAACACATAAAAACTGTATGTGCATGAAAGCTGTTAAATGTAAATGGCATCAATAAGGCATTAAACCGAATGATGGTATGATTATCATTATACAATCCGAAGTCGTTTCGTTTGTACCAATGATTCATTTTTTCATAATAACACGTATCGAAATGAAAAGTATTGTTTCCAACTCCACATAACATCTTAAAATAATCTTCCGGTGCTTTTTCTAATGCTGAATACATCACTTTTGCATCATCGTAGTACTTAAATACATCAGCTGTTGAACGATCTTTATAATGATGCGTGTAAATGTACGTGAGTGAAAAACCTGCAATAATTTTAAGTAAGAAAACGGCATTAAAAACCCACGTAGGTAAACCCATCTTCTTTTTTCTGAAATAAAAAAAGAGAATGATTGAAAACAATAAAGTATATAAAAAGGCAACTAACAATTTTGATTTGCTAAAATTCAAAGATAACAAGAATGTATGCTCATCCCTTGAAATACTTTCTTTAAAACAAAAATCCCCCGCAATGCTTTGCGAGGGATTTGATTTGTGTAAATTTTAAATTACTCTGTCCAGCTTTTGTAGTATTTACCATCATCAATACCCATTGCTTCCTGAGTAACTTTTAACGGTCGGAAAGTATCTACCATCACGGCTAACTCTTCAGTTTCTTTTTGCCCAATGCTTCTTTCGTAAGCTCCGGGTGCAGGTCCGTGAGGAATACCTTTAGGGTGTAATGTAATATGACCTTGTTCAATATTGTTTCTGCTCATAAAATCACCATCTACATAATACAACACTTCATCACTATCAATGTTACTATGGTTGTATGGAGCAGGAATTGATTTTGGATGATAATCATACAGACGAGGACAGAACGAACACACAACATAAGTTGATGTTTCGAATGTTTGATGCACTGGAGGTGGCTGATGAACACGACCTGTTATTGGTTCAAAATCATGAATAGAGAAACCCCATGGGAAATTATAACCATCCCAACCCACCACATCAAAAGGATGCGAAGCATAAACAATATCGTGCAACACATCTTCTTTTTTTACTTTAATTAAAAAGTCACCTTTTTGATCGTAAGTTTCCAACTCACCAGGTAATTTAAAATCACGTTCACAGAATGGAGAATGTTCCAGTAATTGTCCGCTACTGTTTTTATAACGCTTAGGTGTGTAAATTGGTGTGAACGATTCCAGGAAAAACAAACGATTGTCTTTTGTTTCAAAATGAATCTGGTAAATCATACCGCGTGGTATTACCAAGTAATCGCCATATTCAAAAGGAATATTGCCCATGAATGTTTTTAAAACACCTTTTCCTTTGTGAACAAAAATTAATTCATCGGCATCGGCATTTTTATAAAAATAATCTGTTTGTGATTCGCGAGGTGCAGCCAAACCAATATAAACATCATTGTTTACCAACACATATTTTCTACTTGCTAAAAAATCATCTTCGGGTTTAATATCAAATCCTTGTAACAACATTGGTTTGATGTTTTTTTCTACTGCAATTTTAGGCGCAACGTTTTCAGAGCGCAGTATTTCTTTTATTTGAGTTGGGCGATGAACCTGATACAATAAGGAAGAAAATCCATGAAATCCTTCCGTACCAAATAGCTGTTCATAATAAATACCACCGCTAGGTTTTTCAAACTGAACGTGGCGTTTGTGTGGGAACTTTCCTAATTTGTGATAGATGGGCATTTTATTTTTGTTTTACGTTTTAAAATTAATTTATTTTTTCATCATTAAACCTTCTGAGCGAATGATTTCTGCAAGATTTGGTCTCAAACGGCTTTTGTAAACCGATAAACATTCCGGTCCGTTTTTAATTCTGCCTTTTCTTAATTGTTTCTGTTCTTCCAATGGTAACGAATAAATTTCAACACAATTTGGAGTACAACATCCTTTCATTTTTTCTTCGCATGAAGTGCACTGAATAAATAGTAAATGGCAATCGTCGTTTTTACAATTTACATGTCTGTCGCAAGGATCACCACATTGATGGCAAGCAGAAAGAACGTCATTGGTGATGCGCTCCCCTACCCTTTCATCAAACACAAAATTTACTCCTTTAAATTTACTTTCTATACCTTGTTCTTTTACTTCTTTTGCATATTGAATGATGCCGCCTTGCAGATGATTTACATCTTTAAAACCTTTGTGTTTAAAATAGGCAGAAGCTTTTTCGCATCGGATTCCTCCGGTGCAATACATAAGTATTTTTTTATCTTCTTTCCCTTTCAGGTGATCAATTACCAATGGCAATTCTTCCCTGAATGTATCAGCATCCGGACAATATGCGTTTTCAAACCTTCCAACCTCACTTTCGTAATGATTGCGCATATCTACAATAATTGTATCAGGATTTTCAATCGCATCATTAAATTCCTTTGCACTTAAGTATTTTCCAGTATTGGAAGCGTCAAACGTAGGGTCATCAATTCCATCAGCTACAATGCGATCACGAACTTTAACCACCAATTTATAAAACGATTTTCCGTTTCCGTCAACAGCTATTTTAAAAGGAACATCTTTAAAATAATTTATCTCAAAAAGTTGATTTATAAACTTATCCCAGTTATGCTCAGGCACATTCATTTGTGCATTAATTCCTTCTTCGGCTAAATAAATACGACCAAAACAATTTAAGTTTTGCCACATTTTATAAAGCTCATCGCGGGTTTCCTGTGGGTTTGTAATTTTAACGTATCTGTAAAAAGACAGCGTTATTCTTTTAAAGGTTTCTTCCTTTAATTTTTGTTTTAAAACGTCTTTATTGACGCGGTTTATTAGTTGTGCCATTTTAAACAGGTATAATTGCAGGTTATACTGATGACTATTTTTGCAAATTCATTTTTAATTGAAAAGCAAAAAAATCCTTACGGCTACAAATGTAAGTAGTTTATTCAAAAAGTTTAGCATTTAATTTCATAAAGATGATATAAATCAGTTCTTCATGTTAATGCCTCTTATTTATGATATTTCGATTTTTTCACTTTAATATTTATTTAAACCAGGAAGAATACATCAGGTAATTATCAGCAATTCGGTTTATTTCACCATTTACCAATTCCGTATTAATGTCTTTTACTTTTTTAGCAGGAACACCGGCATACACACTGCCACTTTCTACTTTTGTTCCTTCTAACACAACTGCACCTGCAGCTATAATCGTGTTAGATCCAATCTCCACATTATCCATAACTATTGCTCCCATGCCAACCAACACGTTATCATGTATCGTGCAGCCATGAACTATTGCATTGTGTCCAACCGAAACATTGTTACCTAAATTTAGTTTGGTTTTTTGATAAGTGCAATGTAAAACTGCGCCATCCTGTATGTTTACCTTATTCCCTATACGAATAGAATTTACATCTCCTCTTACAACTGCATTAAACCAAATACTGCAATCATCTCCCACTACAACATCTCCGACTATCGTTGAATTTTCTGCTAAAAAACAATTGTTTCCAAATTGAGGTGAAATTCCATTCACTGATTTTATAAGCGCCATTTTTAATTGATTTAATTATTATTTCTGTGCTGTTTTATACAAGTATAAAGCAATAAAACCATATACAACATTTGGTAACCAAACAGCAGCAATTGGAGGCAACATGCCATTAATTGCAAATATGGATGAAACATGAAGAAACAATTCGTAAGAAGCCGCTAATAATAAACCCAGCGCTAGGTGCATACCAATACCACCTCTTATTTTTCGTGATGATAAACAAACACCAATAATGGTAAGTATGAATGTAGAAAAAGGAATTGCTGTTCGTTTATAATTTTCAACTTCAAAACGTTCTACACCGCTACTGCCTTTTTCTTTTTCTTTTTTAATGAATTGCTTTAATTCAGGGTAAGTCATAACGTCAACTTTGCTCTCTAATCTGCCTAATTCTTTTGGATGAAAATTGATGTTTAATTTTTTCTCGTTACCAAAAATCAATTGTTCTTCATATTTACTTCCGCTTCCGATTTTATTTTTTTTAATTTTCGACAATTCAATATCTGGTAAAACTCTTTCGTGATAGTTAATGGCAGTCCAATTACTGTTTATGCTATCCCACTTAATCATATCAGCAGTAAGCATGTAAACCAATTTGCCATTTTTAGTTCTTTCAAGCGAAAATTTATACCCTGTTTTTTCATTATTATTAAAGCTTTCTAAATAAATAAATTCACCGGGGTTAATCTGACGATGGATGTTATTGTCTTTACTTTGATAGGTATTGTTTACGTATTTATCTTCAAATGCTTGTCTAACTTTACTTGCGTTAGGTATAGCATAATGGCTCAATAATAATGATGTAAAAGCAATCAACGCAGCACCAATTATATATGGGCGCAAAAACCGGCGATAACTCACTCCGCTACTTAAAATTGCTACTGTTTCATACTTTGCTGCCAAACGTGAAGTGAAAAAAATTACAGCAATAAACGTAAACATTGGGCTTAATAAATTGAGGTAAAAAGGAATGAAGTTGAGGTAGTAATCGTAGATGATTTCGTTTACGCTTGCATATAAAAAATTATCTATTTTTTCGGAGATATCAAAAATGATTATGATCGTAATAATGAGGATATTGGATAATAAATAAGTTCCCAAAAAACGTTTGAGAATGTACCAATCCAGTATTTTTAAAATTTTAAGCAAATTAAATTAATGAATACTCTTATTTGTTTAATATCAATTCATTTTTATTAAGAATACCAATTACTTTTCCTTTTAATTTATGACCAATGAAAGGTGTGTTTTTAGATTTTGATTGAATGTCTTGTTTTTTTACTAACCATTCTTGTGAAGGATCAAAAAGTGTTATGTTCGCTTTTTCACCTTCTTTAAGTTGTGGAACTGGTATACCCAGTAATGTTCTTGGGTTATGACAAATTTTATCAATCAACTGATCTATTTTTAGTTTTGAATTACAAGCAGTATTCGCCACTGCAAATGCAGTTTCTAAACCAATCATTCCAAATCTTGCTAAATCAAATTCTAAATCTTTATTTTCAATGTCTTCGGGGGTGTGATCGCTAACAATAACATCAATAGTATTATTCAGTAATCCTTTTTTAAATAGTTCAATATCATCTTTTGAACGTAAAGGCGGATTGACTTTATAATTGGTGTCAAATTCTATCAGTTTTGTATCATCCAACAGAAGCTGATGTGCAGCAATTCCACAACTTACTTGTAAGCCCTCTTGTTTTGCTTTTTTTATGAGTTCAATACTTTGTTTTGTAGAAACACAAGAAACATGCATTTGTGCGTTTGTAAAAGCGGTTATTTTTAAATTACGTTCAAGTATTAACTCCTCAGCAAGTGCAGGAATGCCTTTTAAACCTATGCGAGTAGAAGTTTCACCCTCGTGCATTTGTCCTCCCGCACTGATACTAGTGTCTTCACAATGAATAATAATAAATGCGTTTGTATTTTTAGCATATTGCTGTATGCGCATAAGTAAACCGGCTTCTTTTATACTTCTTTTATCATCACTAAAAGCAATAGCACCGGCATTTTTCATGTCATGAAACTCTGCCATGTCTTTGCCTGCCCGATCAACAGTTAAGCAACCCGCGGGAAAAACATCTACGGCATTTTGTTTGGTTTTATTAATAACATACTCAATTTGTGATTTCCCATGCATAGGTGGTTCAGTAGATGGCATAGCACAAACAGCTGTAAAACCACCAAAGGCAGCTGCTTTCAATCCACTCTCTAAATCTTCCTTGTGTTCAAAACCCGGATCACAAAAACGAGCTTGCAAATCCATCCAGCCCGGAGATATACATAAATCAGGGCTTTCAATGATTCTTACATTTTTCTCGGGTTTAATACTTGACTTGATTTGAGTTATTATCCCTTTTTCAATTAAAACATCAACGCGTTTGCCGTTTAAGGAAGAACGGCTATCTACAATCGTAGCAGATTTAATTAGTATGTTCATTTATAAAAACGTATTAATAAAAGTTCTATCAATAAGAACAATAAAGTTAAAAGTAAAAATATTTTCCACAAACTCGTGCCTTCCAACTCATGCTGAATTAATTTTTGAATGGATTGTTTATTGCTGTCAATTAATTCAAAGTTAGAATTTTCATTGCCAAGTTCTTCTGAAATTTTATCTGGAGAAATTGTTTTTAAATCGGACTCCATTCGATTGTAATTAAATGAAATGGCATCAATTGCTTTGTTGTTAGATGTAATAAAATAATTTCCTTGTTGGTTAATTTGTGATTGAGTAAAAATCTGTATGCCTGTAATTTCTTTTCTGATTTCTGGAATGATATCTACATTTTTAGCTTCATTTACTATATGTACAATTTCATTTTCTGTTTCAGGTAAATTTTTAAGCGTAATTGCTTGGTTGCTTCCAGTTTTATAAAACAGTGGTTTTATACTAGAACTATTGATACCTATTTTAATGATGGTGGGGACAAATAATGCATGTTTACCAAAATTGCTTGCTTCAGGTTCTAATGAAGAAGCGCAAACGTAAAGTTTAGCATTATTATTTAGTGAGTATTGACTTAAAAATTTATTGCCATTTACAAGTGATAAAATTATATCCTCATTATTTTTAATTTGATTTGAAAACTTATAATGAGAAAAGGTTTTGGGTAAATCAATGTTATCTTGTTTTTTAGAAAAAACATCTTCATACAAACCTTGCTCGTAGTTTACTTTATCAATCTTAACATCTGATGTATCTTTACTTTCAATACTGATTGAGTTTAGTGTAGTAAGAAACTGATTGTACGAAACAAGGTCGGCATCCATATTTGGAAATAATAAAACGGAGCCACCTTTTTGCAAATACGAATTTACTTCTGAAAGTAAACCACTACTGATTGTCTTTAAATTATTAAGTATGATGAAGTCACATGTTTTAAATTCGTTATACGCGATTCCTTCTTCATTAAAATCAAGATACTGAAACAACGAATCGTTTTTCATCAACGAACTAAAGTAACCTGCGGATTTGCTATTTTTTCCATTAATGACAAGCACTTTAATTTTTGATTTCACCTGAAAACTAAAATAAAATTGATTATCAAAAGTTATTGGCGAATCTTCAATTTCTAAACGACATTGTTGGTAACCACTTTCCTTGGGTAAAAATGAAATCGGCACAATTACTTTTGATCCTGCCTCTGCAGAAAAAGTAACTGGAGAAATGAGTTTATTATTTGAAAACAATTTTAAAGAAGCATTTATTAATTGATTTTCTGACAAATTACGTATGCTAACGTTTAATTTTTGATTCATTCCAAATTGTTGAACCGGGGATTCAAACCAACACGAATCAATAAAAACATTATTCTGTTGATTAGGTTGAATTGGAAATAAATAGGTTTGAATGGAGGTGTCTTTTTTTATGAATTTAAAATCACTAGTATTCTCTTGAAAATCGCTGATAATAAAGTTTTGCTTAATGGCAATCGAACTACTTCTTAATAGATCATTTTGCCGCGCATAAATCTCAGATAATTTTTTTGAAGCTGAAGAAATTTTTAATTCATCAGTAGCTTGCAAAAATTCGTCCTTAGTTAATAAGTGCTGATGTTTGCCTTCAAAATCATGAGTTAGCAGTTGAAACTTATCATCATCAGCGTATGCTTTTACAATTTCTCTTGCTTTATTTTTTGACTGTTCGAAAAGTAAACCATTTTTATTTTCAGCTTCCATGCTGAATGAGTTGTCAATAAAAATGCTTACTGCTTTATTTCCGGTTTTTTTTGCGTTATTTTTTTTAGGAATAAACGGTTGCGCAAACACAAAAACCAAACATGCAAGTGCAAGTAAACGCGAGATTAAAATCAGTAAGTTTTTAATTTTAGATGTTGACTCGCTTTCGTTTTTAATCTGTTTTAAAAACCTAACATTTGTAAAATAAACTTTCTTGAATTTCCTAAAACTAAAAAGATGAATAATCACAGGAATGGCAAGTGAAATTAGCGCCCATAAAAATTCAGGATATAAAAAATTCATCCTTTAAAAATACTAATTTTTAATTAGTTGCTTGGAATATTTTAACTCCCGTTCCTCGATTTAAAAATGAAATGTTCATTTTAAAAGTAACAAATCAAATTATTTAGCTTAAAATTTGATTTATGCATTGATTTTGAAAAATAAACAGTCATTCCTTAATAAGTATTCATTCCAATAACTTATTTAAAGAAGTTAATTTTTTATTATCGTAAAAAAAAATATGAATACCGCATCCACTAAAACACCGTCATCATTTTACGTCTTAATTTCTGTTTTCTTTTTCTGGGGATTTGTTGCTGCCAGTAACACCATTTTAATTCCATTGTTTAAACACCATTTTAATTTAAGTCAATCGCAATCACAATTGGTAGATTCAGCTTTTTATGTTGCTTATGGTGTAGGTTCGCTCATTTACTTTTTATGGTCTGTATTAGCAGGCGATCCTTTAAATAAAATTGGCTACAAAAAAGGATTAATACTCGGATTATTAATTTCTGCGGCAGGAACCTTAGTGTTTTTACCTGCTGCTCAAAACAATTCATTTTCATTGATGTTATTAGCATTATTTTTAGTTGCTTTTGGTTTTGCCTTACAACAAATAGTTGCAAATCCTTACGTTATTGCCTTGGGTAGTCCCGAAACTGGAGCGCACAGAAATACTTTGGCAGGAGGAATTAATTCATTCGGAACAACCATTGGACCGCTAATTGTAGGTTTTGCTATTTTTGGTAACATTGATCAATCAACTAATGTTGGTATAGAAGCAGTACAAACACCTTATTTAATTTTAGGCCTTGCATTTATTTTATTTGCATTGTTACTTGCCTTTTCAAAATTGCCTCCTATACAAAACAGTGAAAAAGTAAATTTTGATTTTGGAGTATTTAAATTTCCACAGCTTATTCTGGGCATGATTGCCATATTTATTTATGTTGGAGTTGAAGTAGGCGTACAGAGTAATTTGCCTGAACTCATGAAACAACAAAATTATCTTGGGCTCGAACCCTCAAAAACAGTTCATTATATTTCTTTATACTGGGGTTGCTTAATGATTGGTCGTTGGACAGGTGCCATTAATGCTTTTAATTTAAAAGAAAAAACAGCTAAGCTGTTAAGCATAGTTATGCCTATTATTGCTTTTACCGTAATTATTTTAGTGAATTACATTAAAGGGAGTCCTGTAATGGATTTGGTTTATTTTTTTCCATTTGTGTTAATTCTAATTATCATCAGCTTTATTGTTAAACAAAAACCGGCAAAAACTATGTTTGTGTTTGGAAGTCTTGCCGCTATCATGATGATTATAGGCATTGTAACGACCGGAAAAATATCTCTCTATTCTTTTATTTCTGCAGGATTATTTTGTTCAGTAATGTGGCCGTGCATCTTTGCATTATCAATAGCTGGTTTAGGAAAATATACTGCTCAAGGCTCTGCTTTACTTGTGATGATGATTGTTGGAGGAGCTACTATTCCATGGATGCAAGGTAAGCTTTCTGAAAGCATTGGCATTCATTTGTCTTATATCATCCCGGTTTTATGTTTTACTTACTTAGCATTTTTTGGATGGAAAGTAAAACAAGTATTATTAAAACAAGGAGTAAATTACGATGAAGCTGCAACTTCTAGTACGCATTAATTATGATTGAATTTCAATTCGCGAAACAAAATGATTTATCCAAAATAGTTGGAACTTACAATGCCAGTATTCCTAGTCGACTTGCAACAGCAGATTTGGAAATGGTATCGATTGTAAGCAAACAAAAATGGTTTGATGATCATAATGAATCTGAACGTCCTTTATGGATTATATCACTAAATAAGCAGTATGCGGGTTGGATGAGTTTCAGTAGTTTTTATGGTCGACCAGCTTATCAAGCAACAGTTGAAGTAAGTATTTATCTTGAACCACTTTTTCATAAAAAAGGAATTGGAAAAATAGCATTGCAATTTGCAGAAAGTGAAGCTAAAAAAAGAGATATTAGTACATTGCTGGGGTTCATTTTTGGACATAATGAAGCAAGCATGCAACTGTTTAGAAATGCAGGTTACGAAAAGTGGGCACACTTGCCGCAAATAGCAAACATGGAAGGTATTCTAAGAGATCTTATTATTCTCGGAAAAAAAGTTTAAACTGTATAGTTTGTTAAGATCATCTAAAGCCATTCTAAGTATTTATTCACGAAGACTTATAAGCAATCTCATGATAGGTTTTGCTGTGTGGACCAAGAAATACTTTTGAGAAAATACTTATTAAGTAGTTAAAAATGAGGATGCAAGAAACAAGAGGGCAGGATACACGACTAAATCATTTTAGATATTTGATTTAGGAAAATGAGGATGCAAGAAACAAGACGGCAGGATACATGACTAAATAAATTCTGACTCTTGCGTCTTGCCATCTTGGTTCATAATTATTTTAGATTTTAGAATCCAGATTTAGGATGTGAGTCGCAAGTATTGATTCATAAGCCATTTTAGATTAAAAATCAGTTCTAATAAAAACCCCTTTTTTATCAAAATGAGAATAGGTAATAAGTAAATCAGGCACCCCCATGGCATTTTTGGCAGAAAATTTATGTTCAAAAATAATTCTGTCTTTTTCAGTGTAAATATAAAAGCTCTTAGGTTCGTATGTTAAAACATATTTACATTTATTCATTGCATCTACTCTTGTCTTTTCAATCATAAGCATAAATGTTAGTTTGTCAATGGTTGGTGTTATTCCTTTATAATTCCATTTTTCAATTTCATAAGCGGTTTTTACTATTTTATCATCCCCATTTTTCAATTCAATAGTGTCTTTTGCTAAATAGGTAGTATCATTATCTTTTCTGTTTGAGTTATCACAACTATATAGAGAAATGGATATAATTATTATTAAGGTTGTAATTTTAAAAGTTTTCATTTTGTTATTTTATTAGGTTTAAATTAATGCTTTTTTTAAGTTAACGAATCGTATAATTTTAATAAAATTAACCAAAATAAACACAACTTAAATTTCACGAAGATTTATAAGCAATCTCATGATAGGTTTTGGTGTGTGGGCCAAGAAATACTTTTGAGTAAATACGTATTACCGATAAACCATCAATCATAAAACATAGTGCAGTTAAAATAGCTAATGCAATTTGGTTTTCATGAATGTGACTGAAAATTAAATCTTCTCCTACAAATGTTGGAGTAATAGGGAAACCGGAAAGACCAAGACAGGCAATAAAAAACACTAATGCTAAAATGGGATGCTCAAAAATATGCCCATGGTAATTCAATAAATCTACATCCTTCTCTTTGGAACGTATGTAACGAATGCATGCTAATCCTAAAATTCCGGAGACAATGATGCCACTTAAATAAACCAATGTTTGATCGTTTTTAAAATGTTCATTAAACGAAATAGCCAATGAAATCCAGCAGTGATTTAAAATAATTAATAACCATGCTGAAACCACATTTTCTTTTTCACGAAATGATTTTATTACCAGCATCATTCCTATTAATGTAAAAAAGATTGGGAGGTTTTCGATGAGTTGAGGAGCCAAAAGTTCTTCGTGAAATAATAAATACAAACCAATCATGTAAATAATAACAGAGAACAGAACTGTGCTTTTAACAGATATAAACTCTAATCGTTTTCCAATCTTTTCTAATGGCCCCCACACATATTTACTCATGAAATTATCCAGGTTAAATTCTTTTAAACTCCACATGTAGAAAGTAAATTCTAATCGGCGGGGCAAACTGTCTTCAATAGTTTTTTTGGATGGTACAGCATTGTAAAACTGATCTCTGATTAAATAACTTACCACCGAAGGAGAAATCAATAATTGATAGGTTCTTAATAGCGCGTTTGCAGAAAAATGTATTAAAGCAATGTTTAAAAAACCAAAAGCCATCTCAATAAAAATGATTCCGATTTGTGCAATGGAAGCGTAAGCAATTTTACTTTTAATGTTCGATTGCACTCTTGAAATACTTGTAGCAATAATAGCTGTAAGCGATCCAAGTAAAATTATCAATACACGAATGGAAGTTTGATATTCCCAGAAAGGATAGGTTCTTAACAAAATAAAAATTCCTAGATGAACAGATAATGATCCGTAGAAAATTGCACTTGATGGCGTTGGTCCTTCCATTGCTCTTGGCAACCATGCCGAGAAAGGAAATTGCGCCGACTTAACTAATGCCGCCAATAAGATTGCTAATGAAATAAATACTCCGATGTAACTATGAGTTTGCAAATGTTCATGCACAATTTCATAATTGGTCAGTTTTAAAAATGTTATGTTCTCATGCCATAAATGATGGTTCATCCAGATGGCCAATACCAAACCAACATCGCCAATGCGATAAATGGAAAACACTTTTACAGCATTGCGCACTGGCAAATAACGTTCGCGGTAAAATGCGATGAGTAAGAAAGAAGAAACGCCCAACACTTCCCAGCCAATGAAAAGTGTTTCTAAATTACCTGCCATCACAGCAATAGTATAGCCTAAATAAAACAACAAAATGGTTGAGTAAAAACGTTTGTAGCCTTTCTCGCGATGCAAATAATAACGACTGTACAATGTAACAATGAATGAAAGAAAAGCGCCAACCAAAATGAATACAGCGGTAATTTTATCAAAACAAAAATCAACGAAAAACTCAAAGGTGGAAGTTTTTAATAATACAGCATCTTTTACATCGAGTGTAATGTGATTATTCAAAAGCCATAAAATAAAAAAAACAAGCAGTGCTATGCCATGTGTTGCTGTTGATGCAATGGCAAATCCGGAAATTAATTTTTCTTTTTTTGAAGGAAGAAAAATGCTGATTAAATAACCTAATAATGGGATGATAATCAGCGATTGAAATAAGTAGTTCATGATTTATTTAATAATATAAACTGGTAAATTTTCGTTTGTAGAAACAATAACATCATCAATGTTTTTGGTGTATTGAGGATAACAACTTAATTCCCCGATAGGTTGAAACAATTCGTTTTTAAATATAAATTGTTCGTTTGTTTCAGGATGAATAGTAACAAGATTGATCCATTCATTTTTAAACCACTCGTAAGTTGCATCATTGCTTTGAATTGTTTTTAAAACAACATCAGGGAAATGTTCAACTATTACGAGTAAACGTAAAGGATCGTGCATCTCTGTCATTTGAATCGGAAGTCCTGGACGTAAATCTCCATCATAACCATTTGCCACGCCTATTAATCCCATCACATTATGTGGCAATTTACTTCCTGCACCTAATTTTTGTTTATCCACGCGTGAGAAAAAATATTCCAGATTTATGCCCCCACAAACAGGTGCAACTGCTTTTAAAATACCAAACAAATATTTTCCATCAGGATCAATATGATAATCATAAGAGTTCATAAATGATCTTCTATCTAAAAACAAATGGTCGGAAACGTTTCTTCTACCAACAATACAAAGTGTGTTGGTTGCATGATTTAATTCCGGACGAGGTTCAAACAAAGACACTGAGCGTTTAATAATATCCTGATGAATTTTTTTAGCCGAACGATTACTATTAATTGATTCTAATCTTCGTGAACGTTCGCGCGCATTTAAATCCAATGCCTTATTAAAAATCTGATTGTTGTTTGAATGCTGAATTTTATTTTTTTCATTTAGTAAATGAATATCGTAATAATAAATTGCATCACGTGTTGTGTCGTGCAATGCGCCCACAAACTGTGTTTGTTCAGGAATTACAATTCCTCTTTTGCTTAATTCATTTCTTACTTCTTTATTATTCAGCATCTGTGCTGCAACACGTGCATTCACAGAACCAGGTCTGCCACAACATGCCCCGCAATCGTAAGCTGAATAATGAGGATTGTTTGCACTGCTTGCACCGTGGCCGATAATATATACTATATCAGCAAAATGATTATTTAAGCCAATGCTTTTAAGTAACGCTTCCATTCTGTCGGTGGCTTGCGAAATTGAAAAACCGATTTGCAAATCATTAGCTGTTTCATTGTCCGAATTAAAAACAGTTAGCTCAGAATCATCATGCATGTGCTTTTCGGCATTTGTATTCATAGCATTTTCAGAAGGTTTTAAAACCGCTCCGACTAATTTTAATGCCGCCCAAAAACCAAGTGCCTGAGAAACCAACCAGCCACGCACTAATGTATTAGCGTGTTTGTGGTGAAAGATGTCTTTTTCCGGTTGCGTTTTACTTGCTTTTTCACGTATTAAAAAAGTTGGTGTAACAGGTGCCGGACAAAGTTTAGTTTTATTTTTTGCGCCTGATGGCTGAAAATAAAATTCAACACCAAAAAAACCTGGTGTTCCAAAAGTTTCAGCATATTGGTCCAATTGCTCAATGTATCTTCTGAAAGAACATTCACGATCATCAATACATAAAAGTGCCTGAAATGATTTTTTTGTAGTATTGAGATGTTCTGCTTCGCTCTTTTTTAATCTGATTCCTGAAAGCACTTGTTCGTAGTAAGTCCATTCCATCGCCTCCTGCCAGATTTCAATTACATCTGTTAATTCAGTGGATGGAACTTCTGCCAACACATCAACCGCTTTCATTTTTACTCCACTACCGATTGGCGACCAAATGGCTTCTCCAAAGTGTTTATCTAAAGCATCAATTTCCAATAACAATTCTAATTTAATAGCGTCTTCTAGTGTTATTTTTTTTGAATTGATTAATGAAGATGGTAAACTTTCAATTACTGCAACCATGCCCGACCAGCCCTGATGCGCAAATTGCTGATCAAACAAATATTGTTCGAATAAAGATTCATCACCTACCACAATCTCTAATAAATCTTTAATGGTAATTGTTACATCTTTCAATAATTCTTTTGCTCGAGTGGTTGAAAAAAAACTAGAATAGCTCACTCTTTCCATTTGTCGTATCGAAGACAAAAACCCTTTTTCCTCAACAGGAAAATCCCAAATGGAAATACCCTGATCTAAATAACTACAAAGAATTCGAAAAAATAATGGGTGCACTTTTACATCGATGTCAAAATCAAAACGAGATTTCCAGTGTGCGCGCAAACCACCTATTCGTGCTGCTACTTCTGTATCGTATGATTTATGAAGCAAATTGTTTTTCCACTGCTCAAGTTGTTCCACGCCTTTTTTTTCTTTGATGATTCGTTTTAAAACTTCATCTGAAATTTCACCTTTGCCATGTTTTTCCCTAAACTCTTTTAGTGAAAGCGTTACGCGGTATCCGAAAATTTTAGACGCTCTCCGTAATGATTCAAAAAAAGTATGATGCTGAAATGCATGCAATGTATTATGGTGGACAAAATCTTTTAATGGCGCCTGTGCAGGCAAATAATGTTTTATTTTTTGTAAAACCCATTCTCCATCAAATTGGGTTTCTATGTGATCAAGCGTGTGTCCGTCTGAATTAATATGAATGTTGCTCATGAACTAAAGATTATTAAATGAAAAAAAACTGTATGAAAATACACATTCAATTTTCAAATTCTCAGAATGCAATTTAGCTGAAGGAGTTCTTTGGTTGGAATAAAAAAACGAAAATTAGTAACATCAATTTGTTGAGTTAAATTAACATTTTCAAAAGATAAAGAGGAAAATAATTGAGTGGCTAAAAATGAAAACGAAGTACAATTTTTCTTTAACTCATTTTCCTTAATGTCTTCTTCCTCAATAAAAAAAGTTGTTAAATCAGTTAAAGCAGAAGAACCTGATTCGTCTTTTGAAACAGAGACGGATAATTTATGATGTTTGTTTGAAAAGCATAAATTACCTGAAAAATCAAGTGATCCAACAAGTATATAAAAAAATAAAAATCCGAAAATTAAATAGTTGATTGTATTTTTTATTGAAGCAAACAAGCGAAAAATATTTCAACAAATCTATAATCTATAAAAGTGAATTGCAAAAATTTTTTAATCTAAGCACAAATGAATACTTTTTAGTTTACATTTGTAACATGAAATTTTCAAAAAAATATATAAGCGTTTTATTACTTTCTTTATTTTTTATTTCTTTAATTTTTCAACTAGTTTACACATTCAACGCTTTAAGTGGTAAACAGATTCTCACGAAAAATCAAATCACTAATCTTATTCCTAACAAAAACAATACAGGAGATAATCTTCTCACAAATTTCATTGAGGAAGAAACTGAAGATGGCGATGAATTTGAATTTATAAGCATTAATGTTGATCTACTACTTTCTTTTTTACACATTGAATTTTTTAATGAAAATTTAAACCAAAAAATTGCTTATCATTCTTCACTAAGCAATTACACTCCAATTTTTCTGGAGATTCGAAATCTTCGTATCTGATTTTTTATAATTTATTTTTCAAGTAGTGTATTACTGCTTGACTTTTTGCATTCATTTTAAAATAAATTATTAAATCATGTCAAATAGTAAACATAAATTAAATCAGATTCCCAAAGATGGTTGGGAAGGATTAAAAGAAAATTTTAAAACAGAAGCCATTTCGGGCTTTATGGTATTCCTACTTGCTTTGCCTTTGAGCATTGGTATTGCTAAGGCAAGTGACTTTCCCGCAATTTTTGGAATTATAACAGCAATAATTGGTGGTATAGTTGTTTCATTCTTTGCAGGATCAAGAATTACAATTAAAGGTCCGGCAGCCGGATTAATTGTTATTGCATCAGGAGCCGTTTCTGCATTTGGTGGTGGTGATCAAGGGTGGCATCTTGCTTTGGCAACAGTTGTTGTAGCCGGTTTATTTCAAATTGTTTTTGGACTTTTAAAATTTGGGAAATTGAGTGATTTGTTTCCAAGCGCTGCAATTCACGGTATGTTGGCTGCAATCGGAATCATTATCATGTCAAAACAAATTCATACGCTGATGGGAATTCCACCTGCAGAATTAAAAGGCAAAGAACCGTTGGAATTATTAGCAATGATTCCATCAAGCATTATGCACGAAAATGCTCATATAACTGAAATCGGCATTGCATGTTTATTTATTTTAATCATACACAGTATTATTAAAAATCAGAAAGTCAAAAAAATACCTGCACCATTAGTAGTACTTGCAGTTTCCATTCCATTGGGACTTGCACTTCATATTAAAACAGAAGGTGCAGTTTCAAATTTTGCTTTGGTAAAAGTTGGAAATATTATTGAAACCTTAAAACAAGGTTTTATAAATGTTGATTTTTCAGGCATTTCATCTAATGTTGGAGTTTTTATTGAGTATGTAATTTTATTTGCCCTTATTGGAAGTATAGAATCTTTACTCACAGTTAAAGCAATGGACAACATTGATCCATACGAAAGAAAATCAGATGCGAATAAAGATTTAGTTGCTGTTGGAATTGGAAATACCTTATCCGGCATTATAGGCGGATTACCCATGATTAGTGAGGTTGCGCGTAGTTCTGCAAATATTGGCTATGGTGCAAAAACAAGATGGTCTAACTTTTTTCACGGATTATTTTTATTACTCGCAGTATTATTTGCAGTTCCTTTAATTGAGATGATTCCTAATGCTGCATTAGCCGCAATGCTCATTTTTGTTGGTTTCCGTTTGGCTCATCCACGCGAGTTTAAACATATGTATCAGATAGGAATTGATCAGTTAATAATTTTTGTTTCAACCATTATTACAACACTTGCAACCGATTTATTAATTGGTGTTGGAACCGGAATGGCAATGGAAGTCATTGTTAATTTCATTCACGGAATGAGTTTTAGTAAAATCTTTAAAGCAGATTATGTTGTAACACAAATGAACGAAAATCAAATTTATGTTGATGTAAAAAGTGAATTGGTTTTTACTAACTGTTATGGATTTAAGGAGAAATTAAATCAATTGCCGAAAGGAAAAATTATTGATGTTCATCTTGCACATGCTAAAGTTGTTGATCACAGTTCCATTGTATCATTGGAAGAATTTCAACGGAATTATGAACGCGAAGGTGGCCAAGTAAAAATTGGTAGGCACGACGATCATAAAAAAGTTTCTAATCACCCAAAAGCAACACGAAAAAAGAAAATGGCGGTATAAATTTTTTATCATGAGAAAAAAGATAATCATATTATACTTGTTGTCATTCTTCATAGTGGAGATGAATGGACAAAATAATCGGCTGAACATCTATGAGAACATTGGTTGGTATAATCTTTTTACAAGCATTAAACTATCTAACAAATTTGGAATTCATACTGAATATCAGTGGCGCAGAAGCAATTATGTAACAGATTGGCAACAAAGTTTACTTCGTGCAGGAATAAATTTTCAATTGAATTCGAAAATCCTATTCAGAGTTGGTTATGCTTGGGTTGAAACTTATCCTTATGGAGATATTACAATTAATTCTTATGGAAAACAATTTACGGAGCATCGTGTTTTTGAAATGATACAACTTTCCCACAAAGAAGGAAGGGTTGATTTTTCTCATCGCTACATCTTAGAGCAACGCTTTGTGGGCAAGTACAGTTCAGCAACACTTACTAGTGAAGATGCTTATCCTTTACTTAATAGAATTAGATACATGGCAAGAATGCAATTTCCTTTAAAAGGAAATGAAATAGTTGATAAAACTCTTTACTTTGCCATGTATGATGAAGTATTCATTGGTTTTGGAAAAAATGTAACTACAAATGTTTTCGATCAAAATAGAATTGGCGCTTTGCTTGGTTATCGTTTTAATTCAAAATTCAGAATTGAGGCAGGATATCTTAACCAAGTTGTTCAATTTGGAAGACAAATAAATGGGAAAAATATTTTCCAAAACAACAATGGAATTATTTTGAATTTACTGGAGTTTCCTGATTTTTTTAGTCAAAGTCAAATTTAAGCTGAAAAGTTTCATTTTCAAAGCATTGTTTAATTTTAGTGAATGGCTTATCACTCGATTTTAATAGATTATAAATACC
>Ga0172373_10004012_pt1 | contig 20987 bp, 13 predicted proteins | sample Lak10m_2_FD_114546 | JGI IMG/M metagenome (GOLD analysis project Ga0172373, IMG submission 114546) | Freshwater microbial communities from Kabuno Bay, South-Kivu, Congo - kab_092012_10m | ecosystem: Environmental > Aquatic > Freshwater > Lake | place: Democratic Republic of the Congo...
AACAACGCGGCGCAGTGGGATCGCAACAGTGAGGAGGCGTTGTTTGTGCGTCAGCTGGGGGCGCGTGAAGGGGTGGATTATGAAGCCTTTCGCGAATTCTTTGACACGCGTCCGGCGGAGGTGGTGGCCAACAATCTGATCTGCCTGATTCATCAGACGAATTATCTGCCGGACCAGCAGCTGCGGCGTCAGGAACAGGATTTTCTTGGGCAGGGTGGCCTGCGGGAACGCATGACACGCGCACGTCTGGACGCCCGGGACAGGAATGGCGGGGGTGGCCATGGCTGAGTGGTGTTGGGTGCGTGGGTGCGTGGGTGAGTGGTGGCAGATGGGACAAATGGGACCCATGGGACCAATGTGCAGAGCGGTTGCAGATGTGCGAAACCCCGAACACCGAAAACCGAACACCGAAAACCGAACACTGAAAACCATACGTCCCATTTGTCCCATTTGTCCCATAACACCCCTGCCCGCCGCACATGCACACGGCGACGGCGATGGGTGATGATGTGGCATTTCTGGACGACGAGATTGCCTTTTACGACGCACTGGCAACGAACGAATGGGCTCTGCTGCGATCTGCGTTTCGAATTTCCCGATCGATTTTTTCGGGGCTGAAACCGTCAGAGACATCAGTCTTCTCGGTTATCAATCCCGTTGATCAGCCCGCTGAGCATCCGCGCAATCTCTTCCAACTGTGATTTCAGGGCTTCGTGGTCGTCTGCGGTGAGCAGACCTCTGCGGCGGCCCAGTTCGAGCAGTGGGACGCATTCGTGGACGGAGCCGCGGGCGATGCCGAAGAAGTTTTTGCGGTCGGGCTTTGTAAAGCGGCCGTTGCCTTCGGCGATGTTGGCGGAAATGGACGAGGAGGCGCGGTTGAGTTGGTCGGCGAGGAAGCCGTAGCCGCGGGCGAAGTTTTCGGATCTCAAGCAGATCTGGTCTGCGAAATCGACGGACTTTTGGTAGACGACGAGCTTTTCGAACGCGAAGGACATCGGCGCGCGACAGGGGCGTTTTAGAGAGGAGAAAGTAGAGAGGAGACCGCAGTAGATGGGAGAAAGCTTCGAGTTTTCTACTCTCAACTTTCTCCCATCTACTGCTCTATTTTTTTGACGGCCTGGGGCCGTCAAAAAAATTGGAGAGCGGAAGTTTTGAAAGCTGACTGGCGGGTTGTGATCTTTCTGCGATGCTGGAGGAACTGGAAGCTGCCAGTTTCTTCCGCTTTGCAATCCGCCGGAGTCGCTGAGTTGTTGCCGGAGTCGTAGTATCTCTGTCTGAATTGGGTTCGCCGGCCTGCCGGCCCGTCGGACCTGCCAGCCACCGTCGTTGTAACTGCTGCATCAGCAGTGGTTTGCGCGTTTCCAAACCGGTGACAGTCCCTGTGAATTTGCGATCGGATGCGAATGAACAGCCGGACGGCGGTTGCGGAAATCCGGCCGTGTGGATGGCGTGGAGAGAACAAGTCGTGATTTCCCCTGATTCTGGGTGCTAAATCTCCGGTTGCAACGGTTTTAACGCCGATACGAATGCTGTGGTGGGGGACGGAGAGGGGGCAACCGGTGAGGCGGATACCGGGCTGCGGTCGCTGGATTTGGTCAAAAAGCAGTCGGGCTTGAGCGAATGGCGAGCGATTCAGGGTGGGGAAATCTGGCTGCCGGGATTCTTGCGGTGACGACGATGATCACCGCGGCTCGGGTCTCGGTGAGTGATTGGCAGCATCTTCGCGGTTGCTCTTCAGGAGCATCACGCAACTTTTCAGATAGTTGGCAATTCAGGACGGCCGAGACCTGTATTTTTCAAACTTCTGTGTCTGACTCCATCGCCGCTGTGGCTTTGCGAGAGTCTGGGCAACGGCAGCCTGTTATTCAGCGGCTTAAAATCGCTGCTGCATCGCTGATGGTTCTGCAGTCTCTGGACAGCAGTGGTACGCGGCACAAATTTCGTCTCCGGACGAGCAGCTGCCGGGGCGATGCTGACTCTGTCGGTCGAGTCAGTTCTGCCGGTGGCATTTCCGATCATCGCGGGTTGAGGCTGGCGATTTTTTCCGAGCGGTCGAGAGTGGCGGGGCCGGGAGTGGTCACTGGGTGTGCGTCCGATTTGTGCGGCGAGAAACTGGAAGCGCGGGCACCGTCACGGCGCGTGCTTTTGCCGCTTTTCACTGACATTGGGATCAGGGAAGTGGTCGTGGAGTGTCGCTGCATTTACCGCGGCGAGTCTGTGACGGTCTACGCTGGCCCGGACGCTATCCAGTCGGGCGACCTCAGCCCAGAGAATTCCGACTTGCTTTGTTTTTTTCTTGACAGGCATCTTCAGACGGACAATGGCACTCTGAGAACACTGATCGAGAGCTGTCTGGGGCCGATCGCTGATGTTGATGGCGACGGACATCTGGCAGTGGTGCTGACCAATCTGGATCGAAGGACTCAAAGCTCGTCAGATGTGGGCGGACGAATACCGGTTCTGGGCTGTGTCAGGGAAGCTGATTTTCTTGACGGCAGCGGCGACGAGGGGGGCGACATCCTTTATCTTTCGCCTCAGGGATTGCTGGCGGAGGATGGCAGATCGCTATTGGCGCATGAGTTAGCGCACGCGGCCGTGCATTCGCGACAGCGGGAGCGGTTGTTGATGGGGCGACCGAAGCTTGATCTTCCGGGCTGGTTTCACGAGTCACTGGCGCATGTTGCTGAGCATACCGCAGCGGGGCTGGGCGAGCTTTTCAGGGAGCGACTGCGGGAGTTTCAAATGCGACCGCAGTGCAGTCCGATCGTGCTGCCGGTTTCGACCAGCTGGAGTGAGGGTCGGGGCGGCTCGCGGGCGGCAGGGCTGTTGTTTCTGCACCATTCGCTGCGGCCGTCGGCGGACGTTGCGGAACTGCTCAGAGCCACAGCATCGTTTGAGGAGCTGCTTGAAGACGTGCTTGGCAGGTCATTTGCTGAAAGTCTGGCGGACTGGGGTCCGGCAGCAGCGGAGCAGATCCTTTTGACGGGGGGTGATACAGTTCCGAAGCTGAGTGTGGGTGAGGAACTGGAAGGGGAGTTGGCAGGAACGGCATTGCAGTGCTGGAGAACCGACAGCGAATCACTGACGATCGAGATTGAATCGGCCTTCGAGGCTGCTCTGCGAATTTCAGTAGTGCCAATCCGCGTCGAGAACTGTGTTACGGCTGGCCATTAGAAGGTTCAGTCCGAGCGAGCAGCTTTTCGAGCGAGCCAGTCATCGAGTGTGCAGATGACTTCTCGCGCATGGGCTCCATTGTATTCACCGACCACTCCATCGTCAGCCATGTAGTCGATCATCCGTGCGGCGCGACCGTAGCCGACACCGAGGGAACGCTGAAGCAGCGAAACGCTGCCGCGCCCTTCCCGAATCACAATTTCGACTGCCTGATCGTAAAGATCGTCCTGAATACGATTTTCGCCACTGGCATCGGTATTGGCGGCTCTGGCGGCCTGGGAAGTGAGTCGCATCAGGTCAGCACTGTACTCTGGTTCTGAATCGCTGTAGAAGTTGATCACAGCGTTAATCTCTTCATCGCTGACGTATGTTCCCTGGGCACGCGTGAGGTGGCTTGTGGCGGGAGCAAGATACAGCATGTCACCACTGCCCAGCAGGCGTTCGGCGCCGGATTCATCAAGCACCACGCGACTGTCCATCTTGCTGGCAACCTGGAAGGAAATTCGCGCGGGCAGATTTGATTTAATCAACCCTGTGATGACGTCCACGGTTGGCTTCTGAGTTGCGAGGACGAGATGGATTCCGACGGCCCGGGATTTTTGTGCGAGGCGGATAATGCAGGCTTCCACATCCTTGCCGGACGTCATCATCAGATCTGCCATTTCATCGGCGATGATGACGATATAGGGCATGCGTTCCGGAACGTCGGTTGCGTCGGCATCACCCGGAGCAATTCCGAGGCGATCGAGTACTTCGGCACGCCCCAGTCTGTTGTACTGTTCCAGATGCCGCACACCGACCCGCGCCAGCAGGTCATAGCGTTCTTCCATTTTATCCACGGCCCATGCCAGCACAGTCTCTGCTTTGCGCATGTCCGTAATCACCGGATGCATCAGGTGAGGTATTCGTTTGTACGGGCTGAGTTCGACCATTTTGGGGTCAATCATCAGCATTCGCACTTCGTCGGGCGTGCGCACCATCAGCAGTGACAGAATCAGGGTATTGAGGCACACGCTCTTGCCGGTGCCTGTTCGCCCGGCGATCAGTAAATGCGGCATTTTCGCGAGGTCCACTGCCAACGCTCGTCCACTCACATCCTTGCCGAGGAACAGTGGGAGTCGCAGGTCTTCGACAGACGACCCGATGCTCTGAAGCAACTCGCGGAGTCTGACCATTACCTGTTTGTCATTTGGCACTTCAACACCCACAGTGTTGCGGCCGGGGATTGGCGCAACAACGCGGACTGAAGGAACCCGAAGGGCGATTGCGAGGTCATCTTCGAGCGCCGTGATTCGGTTCAGTCGGAGGCCCTTTTCCAGTTCCAGTTCGAACTGGGTAACAACGGGGCCGGTATCAATTTCGGCGACCTTGACATTCAGTCCGAACTCGACAAAAGCACGTTCAAGCGTATTCGCGGCGAGCCGCGCTTTCTTTGCCAGCTGTTCATAAGGGAACTCTTCTGGTTCCTCAAGGATCTTCAGATCGGGCAAAGCGAAACCCTGTCGCGCGGCCACTTCGGTTGTTGTGGCATCCGGATTGTGCAGGGCGAGTGTTGCGGGGGCATTGATGCGGATCGAGCGATTCCCGGGAAGGCTCTCTTCAGATGTTACCGGCGGACAGGGGGGGGCTGGTGATGAGTGTGTGTCGGCTGCAGGGCGGACGAAGGGGATCAAAGCAGGTTCATCCGGAGATTCTGATGCTTCTTTCCGGTCCGCTGTGGTGGTTTGCGAGGCCACGCCTTCCGGGGCGGGAGTGGCTGCTGATGATGGGGCAGTGACCGGCGCAGGGGTCCGCAGGGCTCCGCGCTGCCGGGCGCGCGGGGCGACCCCCGATTCGGCAGCGGAGGCCACGGCCGGGATCGGGGAACGCGACCAGAGACGTTTGGCCACCCAGCCACCAGCGTCGGCAGTGAGCGTGACCGGCAACAGGGCAAACCGGAGTGTTGGGAAGAGCAGATCGGTGAGTGGCGTGAGCAGAAGTCCGGCAAGGAAGAGACTGACGGTCAGGATCAGAATTCCATGGGCGGAGAACTGTTCTGCAAGCAGCAACCCCAGCACTGCTCCGACTCTGCCACCACTGCCCCATACGGACCCGGTTGAGATGTGTGGGACGAGCAGGTGCAGCACGGTGGTCCCGGAAAGAACCACCAGGGCAGTACCGGCGAGTGTTGGTACCGTACCCCGCGATGGCTCACGCAGAAACAGTCGCAGGTCCCAGGAAATCAGGCAGGCGAGAAGCAGCCATGCCCCGCCTCCCATAAGTTGCAGAAGATGAAAGGCAAATGCGGCACCAGCAATCCCGCAAATGTTGATTGGGACTTCTCGCTGAGGAAACACGAGTGTTGATGGGGGATCAGCGGCGTCATAGCTGAGGAAACTCAGACCTGCAAAGACCACGAAAGCCAGCAGGCCGAGTGCAAGCAAATCGGTTTTCAGGCGGTCGAGGTCGATCATGGCAGAAATTCCAGGCGCCAGCAGACAGCAAAACCGACGAAGGCCGAAAACGAGCCCGCCAGAGTCATCCTTCAGGAACCTAGCACCAGCGTTGTGAGGTGCTGTTGCAAAAGAGCAGCGAACGCTGCGGATTTTCTTCATCCACGGTGTCGCCAACGATCCTGTCGATCCGGAAGAAGACAACGAGATTGCGGGCTGCAGCGGAGATTGGGATGTTCGCGATCCGTCAGACTCTTCGGAATCTCGAGCGGATTATCTGGCTCGACCTCAGGAAACGCGCTGACCTTCTCTGAAGGCAGCAAAGAGTATGGCGGCCACAAAATCGGCCGTTGTGCCGGGATTACGGCGGTGTCCGTCGGCGCGAAGGAACTGATCAAGCTGCAGGAAAGAGGTATGCGCGGCCGGAGCGGGCCAGCCGTTGTCGAGTGTCCGTCTGGCAAGGTGCTGTGCTGTGGTGGCAATTTCAGGCCCGCATTTACGCAGAATGAGTGAGTCAGGAGCATCAGCCATCAGCTGCAGTGCCAGCCATGTTATTTGTTCTGCGGAGTCAGTTGAAACCTGAGCAGCCTGCTGCAGCCAGTTGAGACCATGGCAGAGCACCCGCTGAAAGCCGCCGGAATATTCTGCGGCGATCAGGTCACGATCAGCAGCCAGGCGCATACAGTCCGTCAATGGAATTGTTGGTGGGTTGTCAACGTCCTGTTCAGCTGCCTTTCCCAGTCCGCCCGGGCTGGCCAGGCGAATCGCAGCATAGACGTTCCGGCTGTCCTCCGTTGTGGTACCCGCCAGCACTGCGGCAATGCCGTTTGCGAGTGATTGTGTTGGCCTGACGGCGGCGAGAGGAGCGATCAGCAGAAGGATACCGAGGTTAGTGTTATGCGATACGACGGCTCGAGTGGCGGTGACGGCATTGAGGATAGTCTGACCGACAGGCTGTGCTGGAGCCTGAGCGATGCTGGGGGCAGCTGCGGCAGCGGATTTGAGGAAATCATCGACAGTGGCATCGGCAAAGGAATGCCCGGGACTGACATTGCCGGGTTTGGGACTGAGCACTTCCAGACGGCAGGCAGTCTGGAACCAGTCAGCCAGCTGCCGCTGCCAGCCGGCAGGGTCGATTGTGTCAGACGAATCATTGAAGTCGGGTGAATGCAGCGCGGCCATACAGGCGAATCAGTCGACGAAGAGGAATTCGTTGGAGCAGAGCAGGATGTGGGCGAGCTGTTGCAGTGGCGTGAGTTCAGGGTTGGGTGGTTTGGGAAAATCCGCAGTGGAGGACCACGTGAGTTGGCTTGCGGGAGGCGTGGAGACGGCTTCCTGCACCACAATGGTCCAGAGAAACTGGTCACTGTTGAGCTGTTCGCGAATATCCACGAGGAAGTCCAAAGTTTCCCCGGCGACGACATGGATTTCGGCAACCGCAGGCTGTGTTTGCTGCTTGTGCACGACAGTGCTGGCGAGTATTCCGGAGCGGGAACTGACGATGAATGCGCGGATACCATCGCCGGGTTCGGGTTCGTGTGTGAGTGTCGACTGGATACTGATGGTGAGATCGCGCGGCGCGGTCCAGCGGCGGACACAGGCGTGTGCGATATTGTTGCCGGGGTGGCCTCCGGCAGCCGTGAGCTGAACCCAGCCGAGCGTGGGATCGGGGAATGTGGGGCCACCCTGCCATGCCGTTCCGGAAAAGTGGGGCAGTTTCTGGAAGTCGATCACTTTTCCGGCCGCTTCGTCGATACGCCCGAACCCGTAGCTCCATGCGGTGGCGGTATCGGGTGGAGATTCGGTGGCTGGAGCGGTCTGGTTGAGCAGTTCGAGGGCTGCGGAGTGCTCTGCAGGCAACGGAGCGCGTTGCAGGGCGAGTTGGAAGAGGTGCTGGATTTGATCTGTGGCTGATTCGGAATGCGCGGCTGCTTTTTCTGCGAAAACGCGGGCCTGTTGCAGGATGAACGGATGATTCATCAGAAACAGAGCCTGCTGAGGGACAGTGGTTTCGCTGCGTTGAGGGATATGCAGGTCGGGGTTGGCGAAATCGAAGATGCGGAGTGTGCCTGGGAGGAACTGGCGATCGACAAGGCCGTAGATGGTTCGGCATTTGGGATAGGGGGAAGCGAAAAGATCCTGAGGCTTACGGAGCGGTGTGGTGTCAAGTTGCCCGGAGGTTGCCAACAGTGAATCTCTGAGTTCTTCGAAGGAGAGTCGTCGGGTGTGCATGCGCCAGAGGAGACGGTTGGCGGGGTCACGGTTGAGTGCTGTCTGGAGTGCATCGGGGTTGGAGGGGCCGTTGGATTGCTGTCGCCAGACGGCGGAATTCAGGAGCAGTCGATGCAGTTTGCGGAGGCTGTAGCCTTCACGGATGAACCAGGCCGCGAGCCAGTCCAGCAGTTCCGGGTGTGAAGGGGCATCGGAGCGGAGTCCGAAATCTCCGGTGCTGGTGACCAGTCCGGTACCGAAGTGTCTTGCCCAGACACGATTGACGATGACACGGGCCGTGAGTGGATTGGCTGGGTCGATGATGGCCCTGGCAAGTTCGAGTCGGCCGCTGCCGTGTGAAAACGGACGGCGTTCGGGGCCGCTGAGCAGTGAGAGGAACTGTCGAGGCACTTCGTCGCCTTGTCGAGCGGGATCCCCGCGCTGAAAGATTCGCGGCAGTACAGGCACGGCGCGATCTTTGAGGATTACGGCAAATGCCGGCTGCGAGGGGTCGTTGAGGATCATGCGTTCAAGTTCGACCTGTTGTTTCCAGAGTTCATTGCATGTGCCTGTATCGAAATCGTACTCGGTGCTGACGACAGGTTCGTCGGGGACGAAGCAGGGACCAGCCGGGTTGTAGAGTAGCTGGCGGAGCGGTTCAGCGGCTGCGTCGGGATGTTGCGCTGGGGCTGGTTTTTGGGCGGACGTGGCGTCTTTGACAATCGTCTGCCATTCGTGGTCCACCTGCTGGAAGAGTTGTCCGTAGCGTTGAATGACGTCAGTGAAGGTGGCCGGGGGGGTGACGAACAGCGTTCGTACGCGCGCGTTGAGTCGTTCTGGTGGAAGCTGCATTAATTCAGAGTGAATAGAGGGGGCTTTGGCGGTGAATTCCTGATCAGAGAGTCCACGGAAGGCGTGCCATGCCGCAAACACGGGATCCTGAAGTCTGTCAGCCTGCTGCAGGGTGTCGCGCCAGCGATGTACGAAGGAAGGGAGCAGGTCGGTGGGGGCGAGGATCTGGTCGAACCCGGCTTCGGGGTATCGGGAGAGGTCGAGTTGTGCGGCGAGATAATCAGCAACGCGGCTGCGGATTCGGGCGGCGGTTGTATCGCGGCGAGCCTGCAGGACAGAGTTGGCAGCGTCTGCCTTCAGCTGCCATGTGCCGACGAATTCGGCGCGGACAGGGTCGGTGTCCGGGAGCGGCTGAAGGGCTTCGCGGGAACTGTCGAAGACACCAAAAAGAGAATAATAGTCAGCGGTGGGGATGGGATCGTATTTGTGATCATGACAACGGGCACAGCCGACGGTGAGCGCCATGGTTCCGCGGCAGACGACATCAATCTGGTCATCGATGATGTCTCGACGCACACCCAGAAATCTGCGACCGACTGTGAGGAAACCCATGGCAGCCAGATCCTCGGGGCGGCTGTCGGGGACCTGATCGGCGGCCAGCTGCAGGAGCAGAAAGCGGTCGTAGGGCAGGTCCTGGGCGAATGCGTCAATGACCCAGTTTCGGTAGTTCCATGCGTGCACCCAGAAACGCTCTTCACGGCCGTAGACGTAGCCTTTGGTGTCTGAGTATCGAGCGATATCGAGCCAGTGGCGAGCCGAGTGTTCGGCGTGAGCGCGTGATTCGAGCAGCCGGTCAATCAGCTTCTGCAGGGCCATTGGGTCAGGGTCGGCAGCGAATTGTTCAACCTCTGCGGGAGTGGGTGGGAGCCCTGTGAGCGAATAGCAGGCGCGGCGGATCAGTGTGCGACGGTCAGCTTCTGGAGACATGGACAGGCCAGCCTGCTGCAGACTCTGGTGGATGAAGGCATCAACAGGAGTTGCCGCGGGGTGATCAGGATTCCGAGGAACCACGGGGGCGCTGACAGGTTGAAAGGCCCAGTGGTGGACGGCCGCATCTGGCTGCAGCGGCGTTGCGTTTTCCGGCCAGGGAAGACCGCTCTGAATCCAGTGTCTGAGGGCTTTGGCATGGGCCGCGGGGAGCTGGCCGGTGGGAGGCATTTGAAGATCGCCGAGATATTCGATGGCGTGAACGATGCGGCTGTCATTGGGATTGCCGCTGATGGCTGCTGGTCCCGTTTCACCGCCCTTCAGGAGGGCGGCTTTGGAATCGAGCCGCAGGCTGCCTTCCTGGCGGCGCGGCCCGTGACAGGTGATGCAGTGTTCAGCGAGCAGTGGTCGGATTTGTGTTTCAAAAAAGTCTGCTTCATCCTGAGCCGCCCGGCAGGGTGAAGACGGGATTGTGAGCGCCGCTGTGCAGAGGAGCAGGGTGAGGGTGAGAGGTGCGAGGTGAGGGTGTCTCAAGGGAGTTGCTCCGGCTGGTGGTGGGCGGTGGTCGCGAGGAAGCGGGAAATCTGCAGGCGACCATCCTCAGAAATATGCACGGTAATTGCTCCGCAGGTGCTGGTGTGCAGGATTCTGGATCCAGGAAAGGTGGTTTTGAGCCTCGCGAGGTGGCGATCGTCGCGAGCACTGACGATCAGGTTCTGCGGCTGTGTGACAGCAGCCAGTGGTGGCGTGTTGGCCGCAGGACTGCCGTGGTGAGGACTGATCATCAGACTGCACATCGGAAGCAGTGGCAGCAGCTGTTGCTGTCCGGCACCTTCAAGGTCACCTGGAAAGCAGAGCTGATGTCCGGCGTAGCTGAGTACGGCAGTGAGGCTGGATTCGTTATCGGTGGATGCTGAGTATCGCGGGGGCGATACAGTTGGGGGTGTCGTGTGTGTGGATGTGGGTGAGGGCAGGCTGCTTTGGAGAAACCGCAGATCGAGTGAATTGACGTTGATGGAGTCTTCGTGGTGAGCGATGGAGATGGGTATTTGCAGTTGCTGGAGCTGGTTGATGAGTTGCCGCACTTCTGTGGATGGTGAGTCCATAAACTGCTGAGTGGTGATGATCTGTCCGACGGGAAGACGTTTGATCAGTCCGGCAGCCGCGTTGTAGTGGTCGGCATCCGGATGTGAGATGACGATGGCATCAATCATACGATAGCCACGATGCCAGAGAAACCCGGCGATCGTGGCAGCGGTGCGACCACCGCGGTTCATGGCACCGGCATCCAGCAGGATTACTCGGCGAGCCGTTTCGACGATGATGGCGTTGCCGTGCCCCACGCTGAGCACTGTGCAGGTGAGCCCTGGGCGGTCGGGAATGCGGCCGGCTGCTGAGAGTTGGTGGGCTGCGAGCAGCATCAGGAGCAGTCGCAGGACATGTCTGCGAGCGGGTGTTGAGGCGACAGCGGAGGCTGCGAGGGTGCCGTACCAGACCGGCAGGAACCAGTTCGGCAGATCCGGAATCATCACGAAACCACTGCGGAATTCGGCGGAAAACGCGACAGAACGGTTCATGAGTGTCAGGCAGAGGTCAAAGGGCCAGCTGACGCCGGGTGCGAGGAGCGGGAGCAACAGAGCGGTGGCCACAAAAAAGTAACCGGCGGCAAGCGTGAGCGTGGTGAAGGGCACAAGCAGCAGGTTGACAACCAGGCCGGTGATTGAGATGAGATGAAACTGTTGGGCGATGAGCGGCGCGGAGAGCAGGGTGACAGCGAACATCTGGCGATAGCTGTGAAGAAGCCAGCGGCAAAAGCTATTGGCCAGATCGAAACAGCGGTCGGTGATGCCTGGGGAATCGATGGGTACCGGACGTTTGGGTGGCGGTGGAGTCCGTTCGGATACCCAGCCTAGCGCCCCGACGGCGAGGAACGACAGCCAGGCACCAATATCGAAGGCGACGGATGGGTCGAAGATGGCCAGAACAATTGCCGTCAGTCCGATGGTTGCCCCCATGCGGATATCACGACAGCAGAACTGGGCACCGGCATTGAAAACGATGAACAGGGCGGCTCTGAGTACGGAGGGGCGCAGATCGGTTAAGCAGGCGTACAGCATACAGACAGTGGCGGCCAGCAGCAGAGCACGTCCGCGAGGAACAAGAAGAAGGTGCAGAAGTCGCAGGATGAAGACGTAGAGGATACCCACGTGAAGTCCGGAAATCGCGAGCAGATGCATGGTACCGCTGAAGATGAAGTCGTCTTCGAGGTGCGTTTCCATGCGTCCACGATTTCCCAGCAGCAGGGCTTCGGCGGTAGGCCGGTTAGCCGCGCTGAGACATCGCTGCAGCTGGGCGACCGTTTGCTGACGAAACCTGTTGAGCTGTCGACGGACGGACCAGAAACCCGCCCTCTGCCGAACCTCGATTGCCGCCGGATGTCGCAGAAACATCTGTGCGGAAATGCCGGTGCGGCTGAGATATCGCGCGTAGTCGAATTCACCCGGGTTGCGCGGCCCTTCGGGAAGACTCAGTCGGCCGATGAGTTCGACTGAGTCGCCCCAGCTGATGCGTTCTGCTGCGTCTCCGTCAACCCAGACGCGGCAGAGACCTCGTACCGGGAGGGGACGACGACCGGAGAGCAGCCAGGCGGACTGGAGCAGAAATGCGGTTCGTGGTCGGTTGAGTTCCGGGGAACTGACCGCGGAATCACGGACGGTATCGAGCGCAGGGATGCAGGCCACTGTGCCGCATAAGCGTACGGCTGATTCAGACCACGAGGGACGTTCCTGAAGCAGCAGGGCGAGGTCGCGTCCGTCCTGTGTGGTTGACCGGACCGACCAGAGTGCACCGCCGACAGACAGGATGGCCAGATGCAGGAGCGGCAAAGTGATGGCGGAAGGTGACGACTGAATGGGGACAGCCAGCAGCAGGCACCCGAGGGCCGCGGCCAGGCAGCTGCTCGGCTGCCAGTCAAATGCATCCGCGAGGCGAATGCCAAGAATGAGCAGGGCAGCGATGCGGAGCGGTCCTGGGAGCAGCCAGTGGCGCGTGGAAGGAGGGATTGCAGTTGACAATCCGGACATGGGGGGCGGCCTGATTTCAGTGCAGGGAATCGCGTCGACGCCCGTCCAGAATGGGCTGCAGCTCCTCGACAAAGTCATTCACGTCCTGAAACTCGCGGTAGACTGAGGCAAAGCGAACGAAGGCCACTTTGTCCAGCTCTCGAAGTGCATTGAAGACCAGTTCTCCGATGCGGCGGGACGAAACTTCGCGTTCTCCGTCTTCGTAGATGGTGGCTTCGACGTTACCGACCAGAGCATCGATCTGTTCGGGGCTGACAGGCCGTTTGTAGCAGGCCCTTTCCACTCCGAAACGAATTTTTTCGCGGTCGAAGGGACCCCGCGTGCAGTCCCTTTTGATAACCCGGATCGGAGATTCTTCGATCCGTTCGTACGTGGTGAAGCGGCGTTCGCAGCTGAGACATTCCCGGCGACGGCGAATGGACAGGTCCTGGCTGGTGCGGGAGTCAATGACTTTGGTTTCGTCGTGCCTGCAGTACGGACAACGCACGGCTGCGGCCCCCTGATGAACGCCGACTTTGACTGACCGGAACCACATCGCAGACCGGTCAGCCGAAAAAAAAGGTGCATTTCGAAGCATGTTATCCCTTTCGGTGCCGTCGGTTGCAAGCGTCCGCCGTGTGGTTTACGGGCAGACAACCCGGAAAGAGCACTAAAAAAACACAAGGATGGTATTGCCAGAATATTTAGTATTGTATATATTGGCACCCTGGTGAGCAAATAAAAATGCCCTGTATTCTGAAGAAAAGATCTGAACAGTCTTTCGGCCCCGGAATCGCTCGGATTTTTACCATGTCCCAATTAAGCTATCGGGGACACCGTGTTTTTCGTGGGTTCCGCAAACCGTGCCTTTTGGTCAGCCAGGCCTTCACCGCTATGACTGCAACGCCCCCAATCCGGTCCATGATTTTTCTGCTGCTGCAGGCCGTCACTGTTTTCATGTACAGCAGCGCCGCGCGTCACACTGCTGCTGCTGCGACTCCATCCGCACAGAATGCGCTGCCAAACGTGGTTATCTTTTTGGCTGACGACGCCGGCTGGGGAGACTACGGACACTCCGGCAACCTGCAGTTGCAGACCCCCGCAATCGACTCCATTGCAGATTCCGGCGTGTCTTTCGATCGTTTTTTTGTCTGTCCGGTCTGCGCGCCCACGCGTGCCGAATTTCTCACCGGCCGCTACCATCCGCGGGGTGGTGTTCGCGGCGTTTCCACGGGTCAGGAGCGTCTGGATCTGTCAGAAAAAACGCTTGCCGATTCCTTCCGCACCGCGGGCTACGCCACTGGTGTATTCGGCAAGTGGCACAATGGCAGTCAGTGGCCGTACCATCCACAGGCGCGCGGTTTCGACCACTTCTTCGGTCACTCCTCTGGTCACTGGGGCGAATACTTCAACGCACCTCTGGAAGACAACGGTCGGATGGTTCGAACTGAAGGCTATATTGTGGACGTCTGCACTGCCCGGGCCGAAGACTTCATTTCCCGAAATCGCAGTCGGCCATTCTTTTGTCTGATACCGTTCACGACGCCCCATTCTCCGTGGGCTGTGCCTGCGGCCGACTGGGACCGCTTTCGCACGTTCCCCATTACTCAAACCGGCCTGAATCCTGACCGCGAAAACATCGACGAAACGCGGTGCGTGCTGGCGATGATGGAACATCAGGATCGCAGTGTTGGTCGGATCCTGAATCTGCTGCAGCAGTTGTCACTGCGTGAAAACACAATCGTGCTTTATTTTTCTGACAACGGTCCCAACACGGCTCGGTGGAACGGGGGGATGCGGGGTCAGAAAGGCACAACAGACGAAGGAGGAACTCGCAGTGTCTGTTTTCTCCGCTGGCCAGCCCGAATCCCGGCAGGGCGGCGGATCACTCCGGTCGCCGGTGCCATCGATCTTCTGCCAACGCTCACAGCGCTTGCCGGCATTCCCCGCGTGGGTCAGCTGCCTCTGGACGGCCACGATCTTTCGGCACTCTGTCTTGGCACCACGGACAACCATCCTGATCGGACACTCTTCACACACTGGGCCGGCCGAATTTCTGCAAGGACTCAACAGTTTCGACTCGACGCAGAAGGCCGTCTCTACGATATGCACTCCGATCCCGGTCAGACCACAGCGGTGAACGACCGCCACCCCGAACAGGCAGCAGCGATGCAGCAGGCGGTCCGGGACTGGCGCCAGCAACTGCTCAGCGATGATTCGCTGCTCAGGCTGGCAAAACGCGCTGGCAATACTGTTGATCCGCGACCGTTTCCGGTTGGCTATCCTGAATTCCCGACGACCTTTCTGCCAGGTCGCGACGCAGAGCCTCTGGGGACCATCCGCCGCAGCAGCCCCGCTCCCAACTGTTCTTATTTCGTCAACTGGAAGTCACTCGACGATCGCATCGTCTGGCACATTCACGCTGAAACCTCCGGTACGTACGAAGTCTCTGTCGACTACACCTGCCCTGAAGCCGACGCTGGCTCGGTGATCGAACTCCGTTTTGGTGAATCCCGGCTCCGCGGTGTCGTGAAACGTGGCTGGGACCCGCCACTGTTCACCAACCAGGACACTCTGCCCCGTCCGCACGGAGAATCGCAGATGAAGGAGTTTCGAACGCTGGTACTGGGAGACATCGTTCTTTCCGCCGGCGACGGGGATTTGGTGCTGCAGGCCGTGCAGATTCCAGGTCAGTCAGTGATGGACCTCAGACGCCTCACACTGACGCTCAGGCAAGGTGTTTCCAAATGATTCATCGACACTGCCTTCAGCTGACTCGCCACCATATAAGTCTGCTCACTGCAGTGCTCATCAGCCTGTCCTGCATTCCTGCAACGGGGCAAATCAACGGGCTTGGCCTCAGCTATCTGCAGCGTGCTACGGTGCGAATTTCAGCAGCCGATGGGAACCTCTGTTCCGGCGTCTTTGTAACGCCTGCAGGACATCTGCTGACTGCCAGTCACGGGATTCCTGACGATACTGCTGAAGTTCGTGTCAGGTTGACAGATGGCACCATCGCAGACGCGGTATTTCTGGCTCGTGATGCCACGTCCGACGTTGCCCTGCTGCAACTCAGGATGCCATGTGAGTCGGCCACAGCGACAGCCACGGCCACGGCCACAGCGACCGATTCCGACTGCGCGTGGTTAAGCATCGCACCAACCGACGTTTCCCTGAACGAATCGCTGCTGGCGCTGGGATTTCCAGCGCGTGAAAAAGCCGTCGTGCAACCTGCCGTTCGGCTTGGCACTGTCCGAGCATCCAGTTCAGCGGTGCTGCGTTCCACCTGCATACTGACAGCCGGAGATTCCGGTGGTCCGCTCGTCAATCGCCTTGGGCAACTGGTGGGACTGCATCGACAGATCGGGGCGGGACCGGAATCCAATCTGCATGTGGGTCGGGCTGCCCTGCAAAGTCTGCTTGGCCGGGCTGGCGTGGTACAGCCACATCGGCATCTCGCCGTCGCACCGCTGTGGTCAGAGTCGCCTCATTGGCAGCCAGCGTCTCAGGCACTTCTCAATGTGGCCCTGTCCACGGTGGAACTCTGTGCAGCTCCCTCCGGGTCGGAATTGCTGGGGCTTGGTACACGACTGAACAATCGCCTGATTGCCGCGAAGCTCAGCGTGCTGAAGCCTGGCAGCCCGGTCTATTCCAGATTTTGTAATGGCGCGGTGAGGCAACTGCAGCGTGTGCACGACAACTCTGCCTTCGACCTTGCACTGCTTGCCTGCCCAGAATGGCAGACGCTGCCTGCCTGTCAGCCCCTGCCGCTGACGACGCTGGAAGCTGGTGAAATTGTCTTTGCTGTGGTCGGGCTGTCTTCAGAACAAGGCACTTCCCGCATCGCTGGTCCCGGCCTTGTTACGCGGACTGACCATGTCGAGCCCCCCGATACGGCCCGTCTTGGCGCGCGTCTTGTAGAGGTTTCGGGCCAGTCGGGGCTGCGGGTTCAGGACGTTGCCCCCAACGGTCCGGCAGCAACAGCGGGCATCGCATTCGGTGACATCCTCGCAGGGCTCGACGGGAGATCAACGCCGAATCCTGCAGCACTTGGTCAGGAATTACTTCGGTATCAACCGGGGGACTGGATGATGGTGGACGTTCTGAAATCCGGACAGGCCATGCGTGCGGCTCTGCTCGCGGGACACGACCCGGCTGCGCTGTTTGATCGGCTCGAATATCTCGATGGCCGTGCGGGGGCCATGAGTCTCCGCAGGACAGGCTTCCGGGGCGTGATACAGCACGACATCCCACTGCAACCGACGGAGTGCGGGGGACTGTTGATTTCAGCAACGGGAGAAATCGTCGGCTGGAACGTGGCTCGACGTGCCCGAGAGTCGTCCCTTGCTCTCCCCCTGCAGGTGCTCAGGGATCACCAGAAAAAAGTCGCAGAAACCGCCGAAGAATAGCATCGGGTGTTTGGGTTGAATGGGAGTTTTTTGCGGAGCTGTCAGCAACGGCTCATCAGGGAAACGTCGTGTGGTCGCGAAAACGGTGTAAGGTGGGAAGAACAGCAGACGATGGGCGCTGAGAGACCGGGTCACGTCAGCAGTTCTGGCAGAATGCTGCGTTGCTCAACGGAGGGTTTCGATCCGGGAAACAGCTGGAAGCTCATTGGGGACACCTTATGTTTGGTCTGCAGCCGGCCATCTTTCACGGAAGGCATCAATTGATCCCTTCGATCGCCGCCCTGCTCCTTGCCGCGGGCTCCGCAACAGCAGTCGAGTCCGGCCCGACCGCGTCCGAAAATGTCGATTCTGAGAGTGGAAGTTTGCAGGAGCAGGTGGAGTCTGAAGCGCGGCAGCAGGCTCAGTCCGGCCCGTCGGCTGCCGCAGCTCGGCAGCCTCCCGCAAACGCACAGCGCAGGCCGCGTCGAAGTGTGGACCAGTCAATCGGCACTTCTGGTCGTCGCCTGCAGCGAACTCCAAATGTCATTGGCGACCTTCCAGGGCTTGGCAACACCACTCAGTTCTTTGCTGATCCTGTGGAGTTTGGAAATCGCACCGTGTCGATTCATGGCGGGCCACTGGATCAGTTGCCGATTGACCGGACAAATGCCGCAGAGTTATTTGTAACGATTCCAGGCAACCGCATGGCGCTGGGGCAGCCATTTGGCAAGCCGTTGACGTTGAAGTTTGTATCCACGATACCCGGCGGCGATGCGACAGTGACGGGTCTGGAGGGTCTTTCGTCAGAGGATCGGCAGCGTCTCACTGATTTTCTCAGCCGACAGGGTTCGGACATCGCTCAGTACACGGGAACGACATCAACTGATGAACTGACGCGTCTGCAGGCGAGGGTCAGCCCCAATAGCGTCACCCAGCTGAACACGGCCGACGTGTTTCTCGATGACGCGCTGTTTTTCAAGGGTGGTTTTGCCCCCGAACAGTTGGTGTCACTTCCGCGTGGCGGTTCCATGATTTCTCAGCATAAAACTGCTGAGGGCAACAGCCCGATGCCGCGAGACCGAGTGTTTTTCCAGTACAATCAGTTCCAGTCGGTTCCGGGAACCGTTGGTCGGGGCAATGTGAGCCGCTTTGTACCGGGGTTCGAACGCACGCTGAATGACTCGTGGACATCAGTGGAAGTTCGCATGCCGTTTGCGGGGACTTTCGACAGCACGCAGACGCTGACTGAGACCGCTTCGCTGGCCGGGGGTTCGGCCGCGGAACTCGGAAATCTGGCATTTGTCTTCAAGCAGCTCCTTTACAGCGGTGACGGAGTGGGGCTTTCGGGTGGAATGTCGCTGGAATTGCCGACGGCCGACGACACTCAGATCAATACATCCGCCCTGACGATCACCCGAAGTGCGGAAAGTGTTACGGTCGCGCCGTATGTCGGACTTGTTTCTGCTCCCACGGATCGCTTGTTTTTTCAGGGATTCTGTCAGGTTCAGTTCGACACCAACGGGGAATCCGTGGAGATTCGGGATCGATTTCGTCAGGAATCAGTGAGTGGACGGTTGCAGGAGTCTTCGATTCTTTACGCGGACCTGCAGGGGGGATACTGGTTGTACAGAGGCGACGCGGAGTCGGTCGGATCTTCGCTCACAGGTGTGGCTGGTCTGCTTGAACTTCACCTGAATCAAACACTCCAGGGAACAGACGCTGTTCAAGCCGACCTGAATGGCGTGCCACTGGCATTTGGCACCGCCGGCAGCAGCTATGGTCTTGTCAATCTGACATCCGGTGTCACAGCTGAGTTTAACAGGAAAACCAACCTGACGATGGCCGTTGTGCTGCCGCTCACGGCTGGTGATCGTGTGTTCGATTCTGAGTTTCACGTAGGGCTGAACCATGCGTTTGGGAGTGGTGGAATGTTCCGCCAGCCATCCCAGCGGCGCAGGTGAGGGACGGGGCGGATGACATGAAAGTGGAATTGCTGCCGTCCACACTGGGCGGACCCTCAGCCATGCAGTTCAGTATGTCGCTCCTGATCAACGATGCGCTGGCCGTGGATGCCGGGACCCTTGGCTTCCTCTGGCCACTGGAGCGACAGCAACGCGTGCAGCATGTGTTTTTGTCGCACAGTCATGCCGATCATCTTGCTTCACTCCCAGTATTTCTCGATAACGTCTACGAACCGGTTGATGCCTGCCCGCAGATTTACGGTGGCCCGGAGACGCTTGAATGTCTGAGAAAGCACATCTTCAACGATGTGTTCTGGCCGGATTTCATTCGGCTCTCGGAGGAAGAAAAGGCATTCCTGATTTTACGCGAGCTGGAAACCGAAAAGCTGGTGCGTCTGCCTTCCGGAACCACGGTGACTCCTGTCCTGTTGAACCACACGGTGCCGACATTTGGCTTTATCGTTGATGATTCGACGGCCGTTGTGGCGTTTGTTTCGGATACGGGACCTGCGGAGCGGATTTGGGAGTTGCTGCAGTGTACGCCACGACTTGCAGCAATATTCCTCGAATGCAGTTTTCCCGACCGGCTTGAATGGCTGGCAGAGAAATCCGGTCATCTCTGCCCCCGGCTGTTCGGACGGGAATTGCAAAAACTGCCGCGGGACGTCCCTGTCTTTGTTTATCATCTGAAGCCCGCTCATCATCAGCAGATCCTGGCAGAACTGGAGTCACTTCAGCGTCCGGGACTGCAGTTGGCGATTTCCGGCCGTCTGTATGAGTTTCACTCGCGGGATGAAAAATAGGCAATCTGGAGCAAATGTGGGCCTTTTGTTGCTGTTCAGAATCAGGAATTGCGGACGGTTTTGTCTTTTTCGAGGCCTGAGCACGAAATAAACACCTTTTGCAGACCATCTCCTTTTATCATCCGGCGATCACACGAAACACAACTCGACCTTCACCTGCAACGCCCATGCCCATTCTGGCACGAGAACCCGATCTCTTTCCGGACGACCTGCTGTCGATGTCCATAGTGACACCGCAGGACGAGTCGTGGTTTGCCATGTACACGATGGCTCGTCGTGAAAAAGAGCTGATGCGGCAGCTCCGTCAACAGAAGATTTCGCACTACGGGCCACTGGTGGCCAATCGCTCTCGGTCACCCGCGGGGCGAATTCGCACCAGTTGGGTGCCCCTGTTTTCGGGATACGTTTTTGTCCGTGGTGATGAGGTCCAGCGACATGACGCCGTGTCAACGGGCTGCATTTCGCGGTGTCTGCGGGTGACAGAGCCTGAGCTGCTGGTTGCAGACCTGCAGCGAATCCGCCTGCTGCTGGAAAAGGGCGAAGACATCCACCCAGAGCCAAGGCCAGTGGTGGGAAGAACTGCTGTGATTCGCCGCGGCGCGATGGCAGGACTCAGGGGCACTGTGACAAAAGTTCAGTCCGGACACCGGCTGACAGTCATCGTCAATTTCATGCAGCAGGGCGCTTCGATGCTCATTGACGAAGCTGACGTGGATCTTGTGGACTGAGCCTGCGTCTGGGGCGATGAAATGGCGCAGAAATAAGCAGACTGGGCTGCTTCAGTCTTCCTGCCACTTGAGATCTCTAACGTCCATCAGGCGTTGCCAGGGCTGTTGATTACACGCAAAGGCGCCGAGACGCAAAGCAAGGTAAAAGCTGGGATGGTGTGGCGTTGGCAGGTGCCGTTTGCCGCAGGCTTCCGCCCAACCGCTGGTTAGCCGCATGGCGGCAGCCTGCGGGCAAAAGGCCACTGCAGACGCCCCAACAACGCCTTCGCCAGCGCTGCAGGTGCCATGCACCTCAGGGCCGTCAGGGGCACCGTTTTCCCGCCACGGCCCACCTCATTTCCCAAGTGTCTGCGACTGCGGGGACTGTCCCCGGCAACGGCGCAGTCGTTGCGATTTCTGTGGACTCTTCGGATTGTGACGATTCTACCGTCCAGCCAGCGGCCTCTGGT
>Ga0172373_10004014_pt1 | contig 20979 bp, 17 predicted proteins | sample Lak10m_2_FD_114546 | JGI IMG/M metagenome (GOLD analysis project Ga0172373, IMG submission 114546) | Freshwater microbial communities from Kabuno Bay, South-Kivu, Congo - kab_092012_10m | ecosystem: Environmental > Aquatic > Freshwater > Lake | place: Democratic Republic of the Congo...
AATCCTGTGAGACGGAGGACTCGATCCTTTTTCTCACGAATGTCTCGGTATCGTAACGCTTCCATCCCGCTAAGGTATGGTGCGCGTCATCTTATTTCTCTAATTCTGTATACTATCTATTTTTTAAATTGATTACTTTTGCGCCCGAATCAAAACATAATTGCGCGCAACAATTCACCTTTTTTCGCCTCTAATTTAAGTCGTACCTTCCGGCCCCGGTCAATTCCGAGGGTTTTGCGCTACCGGTATTGTTGCCGGCGGGACAGGTTCAGACGAACATACTATGGAAATTTTAATTGTTTTAGTACTCATTGTCCTGCACGGCTTCCTTGTGCTGGGAGAAATTGCTATTTTGACAGCCAAGCGTTCGCGACTGGAGGGAGAGCGGTTGAAGGGCAACAGGAATGCTGCCATTGCCATCGGATTGCTCGACAATATTGACCAGTACCTTTCGGCCATGCAAATCGGGATTACCCTGATTTCCATTATTGAAGGTGCTTACGCGGGGGTAGCTATTTCTCACCAGCTGGAGCCACTTCTGGCAATGATACCCTCTATTGCGCCTTATGCCGACCAGATTTCGCTGGCTGTTGTGGTAACACTCATTACCTACCTTTCGCTGATTGTTGGCGAACTCGCACCCAAGTATATAGGTATTCAGTATGCGGAGTCACTGGCACTGACATTTGCCCCGGCAATGGATCTGACTACCCGTATCACTGGTCCGATTTCGAGGTTCCTGAGCTGGTCAACCAAAATGTTCATGCGGATGCTTTTTATCAAGCCCAACGACCAGCAAAGCATTTCAGAAGACGAGATCAAACTGATGGTCAAAATGGCCAGGCAGCAGGGGGTACTGGAAGCCAAGGAAAGCGAATTCATTCAGAACATACTGCGTTTTGCTGATCGGGATGCATACACCATCATGACTCACCGCAACTCGGTTGAATGGCTGGACATCAACGCCTCTTCCGAGGAGAACGAGCGAATCATACAGGAAAGCGGTTATACAAAGTTTCTGGTTTGCGACGATACCATTGAGAATATCCTGGGGGTAGTGAAGTTGCGGGATTATGTTGACAACAGACAAAAATCCGGCTTCAGCCTGCGGAACATACTGACACAGCCACTTTTTGTGCCGGAAACGATGAACGCGCTGAAAATCCTGGAGCGGTTCAGAAAAGCACGGAACTACTTTGCAGTGGTGGTGGACGAATACGGTTCTACGCAGGGTATCATAACGCTGCACGACCTGACCGAGAATATATTCGGCACGTTGCCCGACATGGATGACGTGACGGATCCGGATATCGTAACCCGTGAGGATGGCAGTCTGCTGGTTGACGGAACCATTCCAATTGATGAGTTGCGGGAAACGGTAAATTTGAAGGCGTTCGACTTTGAGGATGCCGATTATTCAACGCTGGCCGGGTTCATCCTGTATCAATTGAGTGAAATACCCACGGTGGGCGATCATTTTGAAACGGAAGGTTACCGGTTCGAGATCATGGATATGGACAAGAGCAAGATAGACAAAGTACTGATAACACGCCTGCCTGTGGATGAGGAGGCTGACTGAGCCTGAATTTTGACCGATTAAATACAGAAAACAGAAGTGTGTGAAGAAAAACAGCAGCAGTAATTCGTGTAGAAGAAGTCGCCGGGTCGAGTTGTTCGTTGCGGTTGTTGGTTGCTCTTTAAAACTCGATTAAAAGACCAACAACGAACAACTCCGGGCAATTGCTCTTCGGGGCGTCAGGCGGCCAATTCCTCCACAATATTGGAGATGTGACCGAGCCTGCTTTTATCGAGAGAATAGTAAATGAACTTGCCGTTACGCTCTGTCTGTACAACCCCGGCGCGGCGAAGAATAGCCAGATGCTGGCTGGCAACACTCTGTTCGAGGCGTAATTTGACGTAAATGTCGGTAACTGTCATTTTTTTGTTCTCTTCGAGCAAATCTATCATGCGCTGTCTCAATTTGTGATTGATAGCACGCAAAATAGATGCCGCCTTTTTGAGCTCCATGTAGTCCAAAAGGGCATCAGCCTTCCCGTTTCGCAGGAAGACCGTTTCAGATTTTGTCTTCTTCATACTGATTGTTTTGATTATTGAACACTGGCTGTTTTCTGAAACAGTGTACCACCAAAATTATGCCAGTTTAATTACTAAAAAATTGAATAATATTTATTTTGTAGGCATAAAACTATGATAGCCATCGTTTAATATGCAAAAAGTATCCTCAAATTAAAAAAATACTTAACTACTTAAAATTAAAACAGAAACGGATTTTGTAAAGGCGGAAGCCGGGTTCAGAGCATATCTATTGAAACGGCACCTGCTTGCTGATGGTAATATTGGGCGGTTTCATATAAAAGGGCTCATAATATGCCACATCCTGAAACTCGCCTGCCAGAAAACAGTTTAAAGCGATTTCTCCCGCGTGCGCGGCCGAGCACCTGACCATTTCGGGAAATTCGGGGTTTCCTTCGAAGTGCTGGCCCTTAATTTTTGGGCTCCCATTACCGACCACTATAAGCTGACGTTCACAAGCATCGGGTACAAGACTGGCACAGTAATCCCAGACGGAGCCTTCATCGAGAATGAACGGCCGGGCGGGCAGGAGCAGCTTAAGATTTTCGTCATACAAAGCCATCCATACCTCCTGTCTGCGGGCGTCAAGTGCAGGGAGCAGCAGCAGTTTCCGGGTATCCGTCATTTTCCTGGCGGCGGCAGCCAGCGCAAGGAGGGTATCAAATACGACAAGCGGCTTGTCGAGAGCATAACACAATCCCTTTGCCACAGAAGCACCCACCCTGAGCGATGTGTATGCTCCGGGCCCACCACTTACCGCCACCGCATCGAGGTCTGCAAAGTTCAGGGAGGCTTTCTTCATGCAGTCGCTCACCAGCAGCGTGAGCTCGGCTGCATGGTTGGTGCAATGCTGATTTTCGCTGAGTGCAATAATGCGATTTTCTGAAAAAACCGCCACAGAGCAAACATCTGTGGCAGTTTCTAAAAGCAATATGTCGGGCATATCCGGTTGTACTATTTTTTTCCGGTTGAGTCGGCAGCAGTGAAGTACATCACCTTGGTGAGCCACTTTGAAGTATCCTGTTCTGTCGCGGGATCAGTCATGTAGCTTTCAATTACCAGTGAACTTTGTCTGAGATTATAAGCTGCACAATACTTTTCAATAGCCATATGAGCCTGATGGATGCTGTCGTAGGCACCATAAAAGGAAACAACCAGCGCCTTGCCTCCCGGAGCCCTGAACAACGAGAAATCTTTGGGAGCCTTCACTGCTTCCTCTTTCACAGGAATACCGACAGCCATTTCAGACACGCCGGCTGTCTGGTCAAACGACCAGTAGATACCGGAAGGAGGACCAGTAACCATCAATTTTTCTTCCGCTGCCTCACCCATTACCTTCATCAGATTGGGGCCGAAGAAACTCTGAATACTGTCGAGCCTGACCGTTCCCTTGGTACAGAAGTAGTTGGCTGCAGGTATTTCCTCTTCGAAAATTTCATATCCATTGTACTTTTTGTGTGCGATACTCTCGCAACGGCGCTTCAGGAAAGCCAGTCCGCGCTCATAATCGGTACCCATTGCCTTGTCAATATCGGTGAACATGGCCCATACATTGACAGGGAATGGCAGTTTGGGATCAAATCCCCACGACACCTTTGTTTTGAGGGTATCACCTGTTACATTGAAAAAGGCAGGAATTGTGGACTCAAATGGCTCAATAAACTGAAGTTCCAGATCAATCCGGTCGGCAGAAAGTGCTTTCAGTATTTCCTTCCCCTTTCCCACGTTTTCGTTTCCTGTCCAGGAATAGGAGGCACCAACCTCCCCATCCGTGCCTTCATACGTAACAGTTACGTTTGGGTCAAGTTTGAGCCACGGAGACCATTCATTAAAATTTTTGAAGAACCTGATTTGATCATAAACCAGTGCTTTGGGCGCATCTATTTCGATACTTCGTTCGATATGATAGGTTTTTTTGGCAAAAATGCCGAGCACACCAATCAGGGCAGCGAGGCCAAGAACGAAATAAAGGAGATACTTAATTAATTTCATGGCAATGAATTTTGTTTCGAGTGCAGTATTCATCCGTCCCTGATACGACAGGCACTTCAGAAGACATCACAAAAGTCTGAAAAACGAGGTATCTGATGCCTGTGACATCATTTTTTTATACGAAATCAGATAATTTCAGGACGAATCAGATCAGAAAAGTTCCAATTGCTCTTCACCGGGCAGTAATCTGAAACTTTTTCTGTGCCACGGACTCGGGCCAAACAGACGTATAGCCTCTCGGTGTGCCTCTGTCGGATAACCCTTGTTTTCAATCCAGCCGTACTGTGGAAACTGCGTATGGAGCCTGCGCATTGCCTCGTCGCGCCATGTTTTCGCCAGTATGGAGGCTGCGGCAATAGATGCATACTTTCCGTCGCCTTTTACTACGCACTCATGAGGGAGATCCTTGTAGGGCCGGAACCGGTTTCCGTCCACGACAACGAAGGCCGGAGCCAGCCTGTTCAGTCCATCGAGGGCCCTGTGCATAGCCAGAAAAGAAGCTTTCAGAATATTGATCTGGTCAATTTCAGCAGCGCTGACCTCAGCTACCGCCCAGTCGGCGGCTTCTTTTTCTATTACCTCACGCAGCAGATCACGACGGGCTTCCGTAAGTTTTTTGGAGTCGTTCAGCAACGGATGATGGAAATCTGCGGGCAGGATGACCGCCGCGGCAAAAACAGGGCCTGCCAGACATCCACGACCAGCCTCGTCACATCCGGCTTCTGTGTATTGTGTCTGGAAATGCGTAATCATAATCAGTGTACAAATAATTTCCAGACTCCTGCGATTATCAGAATCAGGCCGGATACAATTCCGGCGTTATGCTCCAGCTTGTGCCAGTTTCCAAGTCGGAGACCATGCCAGACAAGCCACACCCAAACAGCCATACCAGCCACCGTAGTCACAAAGTAAAATATACTCAGGGTAAGCACTACCGATGCACCGTGGGTACCGGCCATCAGAAAAAAGGCGCCAATTTCCAGGCAGGGCGAGAGAAACATGGCCAATGCCAGTGCTGTAATCAGTTCGCGTTCGCCCAGATGCTCGCGTACGGGCGCGTGCAGGTGAAAATGCCTGTGGTAGTAGTGCCGCCAGATAAAAACAAGTCCCAGACCGATGAGCAGCACCGGAGCAGCAACAGATGAAAAAATATCCATCCATTCGCTCATTTTCCAGCCCAGAATGCTCAGGGCCAGTCCGATCAGAACGGTACTTAGTGCGTGGGCACTACCGGCCAGTACCGTGATACGCACAGCTTTGGACACACTCCAGCCGTTTTTCTTCCCGATTGCGACAATCGGAAGCCAGTGGTTGGGTATGGCCGCGTGCAGCAGACTGACAGACAGACTTGCGGTAAGGACTTCGTACATAACAGTTTACCAGACAGATTCAGCTTAATGGTTGGGCAAAGATAATCTGTCTGGCGTACCTTTCGGCCTTCTAAACCTGTATTCACTGTGAGAATTGCGTTTGACGCCAAAAGATACTTCAACAATGCCACCGGTCTTGGATTTTACAGCCGGACGCTTGTGAACGGGCTTAGGGCTTTTTTCCCGGAGAACGAGTATCTGTTGTACACTCCCTATATCAGGAGAAATTATGCCGCGGATGACTCCGGCGCACGGTTTCCTGAGGGTGGCCTGAGCAAACTGATTCATCCGCTCTGGCGCAGCAGACTGATCACTTCCCAACTGAAACACGATGGAGTACAGGTATATCACGGACTCAGTCACGAGTTGCCGTCAGGTCTCTCACGGGCGGGTATCAGAAGTGTAGTTTCCATGCATGACCTTATTTTCATGCGTTATCCGGACTTGTATCCGGCCTCTGACCGCTTTTTTTACCAGTGGAAGTACCGGAAAGCAGCCCTCGAGGCAGATGTGGTGGTTGCCATCAGCGAACAGACCAAACGCGACCTGATTGATTATTTCGGAGTACCTGCATGGAAGATACGTGTCATCGGACAGTCCTGTGATCCAGCATTCAGTGAGTATAGTCTGGGGGCCATACCCGACAGAAATACCGTTCCGATTCCCTCCGATATCCGGGTGCCCGAAACCGGATTTATCATCGCTGCCGGAAGTCTCACGCCACGAAAAAACTGGGATGGCCTGCTCAGAGCACTGTCTGTCGCCAAAGAGAGCGGTCATGATATACCACTGGTAGCCATTGGAACAGGAAACAGCGACTATGCACGCTCCCTGCCAGCCCTTGCTGCGAGTCTCGGTGTATCTGTCGTGTGGATTAATCGCCATATTCCGTCGCGGGAGCTGGCAGCGCTCTACAGAAGGGCCTCTGCGCTGGTTTATCCGTCCATTTTTGAAGGATTTGGCATTCCGATACTGGAAGCACTGACAATCGGAATACCGGTTGTAACCAGTACAGGCAGCTGTTTCGGGGAGGTTGGCGGAGAGGCCGCGCTTTACGCCAATCCCAGATCGGCAGAAGATCTGGCTGAAAAGATAATACAGGTGATGGACGCCCGTACAAGAGACAGACTACTTGAGCAGGCACCCGGGCAGGTCAGAAAATTTGACCTGAAGCATATCTGTGAAATCTGGAACGGGCTCTATAACGATCTGGCCGGTATGTAACCCTGTCAGGCAGTACACCGGCCAGATCACTTGTTTTTTAGAGCTTATTCAGGATTGTCTGCCGTTGGCAAAAACGGCAGACAATCTAATTGCCCTTGACGAGTTTCTTGAGCAGCATACCACTCTCCCCCGGAATTTCAAGAGAGAGCGTATAAACACCCGGGAGCAGTGCTGGCACCTGCACAGAAACCGTCTGCGTACCTGAAAAAACGCTGACTGGCTGAATCAGGGAAGGTGCGCCGAGCATATCCCGCAGAATCAGTTTTGCCTGAAAGGGCCTCTTGCTGTCGAGTTTTACGGTCAGTACATCATGGAAGGGAGACGGGCTCACCTGAACTCCACTAACTTCATTAACAAGTTGAATATCAGACTGTTCCGGACAAGAAAGATTGCCTCGTCTGATTTGGCCGCGAATCTCCCCTTCCGGCCATGCTTCTGTGCGGAGAACCATGTACATGCCTCCGTTTTCAATTGTCACACCGTGTGTTGCGAGAATTTCGGCTTCACCGGGAATAACCGGCTTCTGTGCAGAAAGTGAATAAAGTGCATCGCCATTCTGGCCCGGAGGTGCCTGACAGATAAATCCGTCTGTCACATCACTGGTCAGTTTGTCGTAAATCACTTTATAATTGATATAACAGTTAGCCTGATCAACCGAAGCCATGGCAACACCATACCCGTTGGAACTGACAGGAGGCACTACCTGATTGCCACACAGATCAAACGCATAACCTTTACGGAGGCTGTTTTTCATTTGTCCCCGTATTTCTCCTGCCGGTTTGGCTGTAGTGGGCACATTAACGTACAGATTTCCTTCTACAAGAGCAGTCATACGGTCGGCATCCAGCGGATAAGTTTTGCTGTAAACACCCGGAGTTGATGTGAGGTCGAGTGTTTCGAGGAGTATGCCCATTGAACCGGGAGCCCCTTTTCTGATTTCCACAGCGGCGGGAGAAATCGTGCTGATATAGACCGTAGAGGTAAGGCTGTCGAGCGTCGCGTTGAGTACATTATGGCTGAAACCAAATCCGGTGGAGGGAGTGGAAGGAACGGCCTGAGCGGAATTTACAGGTGCAAAAGAGGTAAAATACCCGAGAAATCCGACTTGTCCGCGCAATTCACCATTGGGGTAAGCGGCAGTATTTACCTGAATATAGTATTTACCCTCCCGTGCATCGCGGAAAAAGTTGAGCGGCAACTCATCGAGCTCGATTTTTTCCTGGATAAAATTGAGGAAGAACTGTGTGAGACTGTGCACCAAAACTCCATTCTCACCCGGGTTACCGAAATAGATACCGGCTTCAGTGATAGGTCCACTGAGGCCATCCACCAAAAGAGCCACCACGACATCATCTGATCCGGTAGGGAAATGTATTCCGCCGAATCCGAAGCTGGATGAATTGACGGCTGGCACCACTTCAGATCCGGTGAGTACTGTGCGGTAATCGAGATCTGTTTCGCATATAAACTGGCCTCTGATTTCGCCCCCCGGATTGGCATTGGTACTGACAGTGGCATAAACCCGGTCGGGCAGCAGATTCTGGAGCAGCGTTGCGGGCACTTCTACCGAGCCATACAACCTCCTGAAGTTCAGCAGGGGCATAAGATCAACAATCAGATCGCCGGTTTCACCTGTCTTGCCAATGTGGAGCGACACATCGGTGATATCTCCTTCCATATCAACAAACAGACCAGCAACCGACACCTTTGTACGGTCGGGGCTGTACATAATGGTAATCAGACCGCGGGCAGGCGTACCTACAACCGGAATCTGTTCTGCGCCCCTCAGTTCGGCGTGAAAGATGAGATGAGGCAACTGGGCTGATACTTTCGGAGCGACGAGGAAAAGGGCCAAAAAAAGAAGTAGCAAGTGTTTCATGACAGCGGAAGATTGAATCAGTGAGCTTCGAGCCAGTTATTGCCCACTCCGATTTCGACCAGTACGGGTACTTTCAGATTGGGCATTGCAGTGGTCATTTTTTCAAAAACAAGCGATTTGACGACATCAAGTTCATCTTTTCTGACATCGAACAGCAATTCGTCGTGCACCTGCAGAATCATTTTTGAGCGGAGACCGTTTTTGATGAATGCCTCGCGGATATGAATCATGGCCAGTTTGATCAGATCGGCAGCCGAGCCCTGAACAGGCGTATTGACGGCCATTCGTTCGCTCGTGGATCGCATCATGCCATTGGCCGAGTTGATATCGCGAAGGTAGCGCCTCCTGCCGAGCATTGTTTCGACATATCCCTGTTTTCTGGCCTTTTCGACAATTCCTGTCATATACTGGCGCAATCCGGGGTATTGAGCGAAGTAATTTTCGATCAGTTCCTTTGCTTCTGTTCGCTTGATACCGAGTTGCTGACTCAGATTGGATGCGCCTGCTCCGTAAGTGATACTGAAATTAACCGTTTTGGCCGCCCTGCGCTGATCAGATGTTACCTGTTCGATAGGCACCCCAAATACCCGAGCTGCCGTTGCGTTGTGGATATCAAGCCCCTGCTGAAACGCCTCAATCATCGCTTCATCACCGCTTATCTCGGCAATCAGTCGCAGTTCGATCTGCGAATAGTCGGCAGACAGCAGCAGATAATTTTCATCGCAGGGGACGAATGCCTCCCGCACCTTTCTTCCCTCGGCAGTCCGGACGGGTATATTTTGCAGGTTTGGGCCCTGACTGCTCAGACGTCCGGAAGCCACCAGCGCCTGATTGAACGACGTATGGACACGACCCGTTCGGGGGTTAATCAGTGCCGGAAGGGCATCCACATACGTTGATTTCAGCTTCATCAGAGTTCGGTGCTGGAGAATATCGCTGCAAATCGTATTGGTTAATGCCAGTTCAGAAAGAATTTCTTCATCGGTGGAGTATTGTCCCGATTTCATCTTTTTTCCGGAGTAGGGAAGTTTGAGGTGATCAAAGAGCACCTCCCCTACCTGTTTGGGGCTGGCAATATTAAACTGGAAGCCCACCTCGTCGAGAATTTTCTTCTCCAGTCCGACTATCTGCTCTGCTATTTCTTTCGAATAATTTTTCAGGAAATCGGGATCAATACGCACTCCGGCGTGTTCGATATCGGCCAGCACCTTGACGAGTGGCGTTTCCACCTCCCGGAACAGCCTGACCAGTGCTTCGCCCCCCTCTTTCAGTTTGGGTTGAAGGACATCTCTGAGGCGCAGCGTAATATCGGCATCCTCGGCAGCGTATTCTTTAATCTGTTCAAGCGGAACATCGCGCATGCTGCGTTGCCGGGGCCCCTTGGGCCCAATCAGTTCCTCGATTTTAACAGGGGAGTAGTTGAGCAGTGTCTCAGCCATATAGTTCATGTTATGGCGGAGTTCGGGTTCGAGGAGATAGTGCGCCAGCATTGTATCCCAGTACGGCCCTTTCAGTTCACAGCCGTAATTTTTGAGAACGATGGCATCGTACTTGATATTCTGGCCGATTTTCTCGAGCGACTCGTCCTCAAACAGGGGTCTGAACTCCTCCACGATTTTCTGTGCCTCTGCCCGTTCGGGGGGGACAGGAACATACCAGGCTTCATGAGGAGTGATACTGAAAGAAAGGCCCACCAGATCTGCCTGCGTTGCATCGAGGGCTGTAGTTTCGGAGTCGAAGCAGAAATACCGTCTGGCACCGAGTTTGTCTATCAGTTCCCTGCGCTTCTCCTGCGTGTCGGCAAGATGGTACAAATGACTTGTATTATGGATATTATGAGCGCCTCTGGTGGCATTTCCTGTATCTGGCGACGGAGCAGGTGCCGGCGCATCTTCATCGCCGAAGAGACTCCCCTGTGTGGCGGAAGGCGATTTTGATCTGGGTTTGTCTGATTTGCTTGTGGAAGACGGGGTAGCGTTACCAGCCAGCTCACTTTTCAGAATAGTATCGGCGAGACTTTTGAATTCTAGTTCGCGGAAAATCTCCACCAGTTCTTCCCGCTTGAAGGGCTCAATTTCGAACGCTCGCTCATCGAACTGTATGGGCACATTCACATCAATCGTAGCGAGCCATTTGGATATTTCCGCCTTGTCGGTGTGATTCGACACAATTTCCTGCTGTTTGCCTTTCAGTTTGTTGCTGTTGGCGAGCAAATTTTCGAGTGAGTCGAATTCCGCGAGCAGTTTAGCGGCTGTTTTTTCGCCAATACCCGGGAGGCCGGGAATATTGTCAACAGCATCTCCCATAAGTGCCAGCATATCAATCACCTGCTCTACCCTGCTGATACCCCATCGTTCGCAAACCTCCCGGGGGCCCTGTATCTCGACTTCATTGCCGGCTCTGCCCGGCTTGTAGAGAAAGATATTTTCACTGACCAGTTGCCCATAGTCTTTATCCGGAGTGACCATATAAGTGGTGTACCCTGCCCTTTCTGCCTGTTTGGCCAAGGTTCCGATGACATCATCCGCTTCATAATTGGGGATAATCAGTACAGGAATGTTCATTGCCCGCACAATTTTCTCCACCCACGGGATACCGAAAGTAATATCCTCTGGCTGAGCCTCGCGGTTTGCCTTGTAAAATTCGTATTTTTCGTGCCTGAATGTTCCTCCTTTAGGATCAAATACCACTGCTATATGGCTTGGTTTCTGACTTTGCATCAAATCCCAGAGGAATCTGACGAACCCCTGAATAGCAGATACATTCCAGCCCTTTGAGTTAATCAGCGGACGGGAAATAAATGCGAAGTGCGCTCTGTAAACAAGCGCGTGACCATCGAGCAGAAACAGTTTTTTGTCAGTCATATCGTGTATGTCCGGTCAGTCAGGACACCTGCAAATATATGCTATCCTGTGTAATCGCCTATTTTTACCCGACAATCACCTTAAAATTTGTACCTTTGAGCCGATGTGTATTCTTCATTTCCGTATTGCCGGGCCAGTTCGGCATCTGACGAGTGTTTAATCCCGCTGTATTTTACCATCAACCGTTTTCGATTTTAAAGTGAAAAGAGTTCAAATCGCTGCCGTAACTGCGGCAGGACCAGAAGATAACCTGCTGATTCTTGCAGAAAAAGACGGACTGGACCTCCTGAAAGAATGGTTGTCGGCCCACGAATATGATTACCTTCTTCAGGGAGCCTCCCGGGGAACAGGTCATTTTTTCTTCGCGAGAGGGAGCAGTGCCGTTTTTGTAAAAATCCTGAAACAGGACAAAGACGAACATGCTGCGCGTGAAGATGCCCGTCTGGCGGGCAACGACATGCTGAAAGAGCTCCGGCACTACAAAACCGAGCGTGTCACCATTCGAAACGCCTGTGTTACCGATCGAAGTCTGGCTTTCGCGGAAGGAATGGCTTTGGGCAGCTACCAGTTTCTCAAATATTTTTCAGATCCCTCGAAAAAAGAGAAACCCTTGCGGGAAATACGAATTGAGGGCAGCAGCGACGGGCTGGCAGAACTAAACGTACTGCTTGATGCTGTTTTCATGGCACGCGATCTGGTGAACGAGCCGTGGTCGCACCTGAATACCCTTCAATTTGCCGGGGCCATGGAGGAAGCCGGAGCCCAATCCGGATTTTCCGTGGAAATTCTGGAGAAGGAAAAAATAGCTGCACTCAAGATGGGTGGATTACTGGCTGTAAACAAAGCAAGCAGCGTACCACCCCGTTTCTGCATACTGGAATGGAAACCTGTCAACTCCGAAAACGAAAAACCCGTAGTTCTGATAGGGAAAGGCGTGGTTTACGATACGGGTGGACTGAGTCTGAAGCCTTCAGACGGAATGGACTACATGAAATGCGATATGGCAGGCGCTGCCACCGTGGCCGGAGCCATATCGGCTGTCGCGCGCATGAACATGCCCCTGCACGTGATTGGACTGATTCCCGTTACCGACAACAAGATTGGCGAGAATGCCATAGCGCCGGGAGATGTAATAACCATGTCATCTGGCACCACCGTTGAGGTAGTCAACACAGATGCCGAGGGGCGTCTGATACTCGCAGATGCGTTGCATTTCGCCCGGCAATATGATCCTGCGCTGGTCATAGACATCGCCACACTGACAGGTTCGGCGGTACGCGCACTGGGCAATCAGGTAATCTGCTACATGGGTACCGCATCCAAAAAGACAAAGTCGGAACTGGAGAAAAGCGGCTTTCATACGTATGAGCGGCTTGTGGAATTACCCCTCTGGAGAGAATTTGGCGACGATCTGAAGAGCCATATTGCTGATTTGAAAAATGTGGGATCGAGTAATGCCGGGATGATAGCCGCCGGTAAATTTCTCGAACATTTCACCAAATTTCCGTGGTTACACCTTGACATTGCCGGCCCTGCCTATCTTCGCACCGCAAACGGATACCGCACAAAGGAAGGAACCGGCGTCGGCGTTCGTCTGATATATAATTTTCTGAAAAATTTTGTACATGAGTAACATCACTATCGGCATAACCTGTGGCGACATCAATGGTATCGGCCTTGAGGTCGTTTTGAAAGCGCTGGCTATCAAAAAGGCAGGACCAAATTTCAAAACTATCATTTACGGTAGTTCCAAGGTGGTAGCGTACCACAAAAACATCATCTCTGAAGAGAATGTACAATTTCATGTTGTAAACAGTCCGGCGGAAGCACAGGCCGGGCGCATCAACATCGTTAACTGCTGGGGCGACAATGTGAATATCACGCTCGGAAAGCCGAATGAAACAGGAGGCAAGTGCGCCGCAGATGCACTGGCTGCTGCTGTACGCGATCTGAAAAAAGGTGAACTGGATGCAATCGTCACAGCGCCAGTTAATAAAAAAGCCATGCAGATGGCCGGCTTTGCCCATATCGGCCATACTGAATATCTCAGCGCCGAATTCAAGGGACGCGATGCACTGATGCTCATGGTATCAGACAGTCTGCGCGTAGGATTAGTAACAAACCATCTCGCTATAAAAGACGTGGCTGCAGCTGTCACTCAGGAAAAAGTGCTGAGAAAAATCCTGATTATGGCAGAGACGCTGAAAGTTGACTTCAACATCAACAAACCGACCGTTGCAGTACTCGGACTGAATCCGCATGCAGGCGATGAGGGTGCCATTGGTCAGGAAGATGAGAAAATAATACGTGCAGCAGTAGAAGAAGCCAAGTTGAAGGGCGTTTTTGCATTTGGCCCCTTCCCGGCCGACGGTTTCTTCGGATCGGGTCAGTACAATAAATTCGACGGGATACTGGCTATGTACCACGACCAGGGACTCGTACCGTTCAAGGCGTTGTCATTCGGGGCAGGTGTAAATTACACTGCCGGACTGCAGATTGTGCGCACCTCACCCGATCACGGAACAGCTTACGACATTGCAGGCAAGGGAGAGGCCGATGAAATCTCATTTATCAAGGCACTTTATCTGGCGGCCGAAATTGTGCGCAACAGGAATGAATATCTGGATATGCATGCCAACTCGCTGGAGCGCCGGAAGCATAAACCACTCATCAGCGAAACTGGCGACGATGAAGAAGTAATCATGCCGGAGGAATAGTCCTTCTGAAACGAAAAACTGATCTTATGAATATACTCGGCATTGATGTAGGCGCCTCGGGCATCAAAGGCGCCCTTGTCAGTTTACAAAAAGGACAACTCTCCGGTGAGCGTTATCGCGTACCGACGCCACAGCCCTCCACTCCGCACGCAATGGCTCAGGCATTCTCGGAGATTGTCAGCTTTTTTGAATACAGCGGACCGGTCGGTTGTGGTTTCCCGGCCATCGTCAAAAATGGCACCGCCCATTCTGCCGCCAATATTGACAAAAGCTGGATCGGAGTCAATATTCAGGAGGTGTTCAGCGATGCGTGCGGCTGTCCGGTGTTTGCCACGAACGACGCCGACGCAGCGGGTATGGCTGAAATGCGGTTTGGCGTCGGCAAGGGAGAAAAAGGCCTTGTCATCATGATTACGATAGGAACCGGCCTCGGCAGTGTGTTATTTTATAATGGAGAGATGGTCCCCAATACAGAACTGGGGCACCTTATCTGGAAAAATGGAAATATTGCCGAACACTACTGTTCTTCCGGAGCGCGTTCCAGACTGAAAATAAGCAGAAAGGAATGGGCACGCAGATTCAACGAGTATCTTCAGCATCTCGAACTGCTCTTTTCTCCCGACCTCTTTATTCTCGGCGGCGGGGAGAGCAAACTCTTTGAACAGTTCAAGGAGCATCTTCACACCAGAGCGAGGATAACTCCCGCCCGGATGCTGAATAATGCGGGCATCATTGGCGCCGCCAGTTACGCCTCCGAAAGCAGATAGATACTTCGCATGGCACTCATTGCACTCGAAGGAATGAAATTTTACGCCTTTCACGGCGTGTACGAGGCCGAGCGGGTACTCGGCAATGACTACGTGGTTGATGTGACGGTGGAAACAGGTATTGCTGCCGCGTCGGCTTCCGACTCCATCGCCGATGCCATCATCAATTATGAAACAGTCTTCCAGATTTGTCTGGTGGAGATGTCAAAACCCAGAAATCTGCTGGAGGCAGTGGTTGGCAGTATCATCCGGAACATGAAGATACAGTTTCCCTTCATGAAATCAGTACGCGTGCGCGTACGAAAAATGAACCCTCCCGTTTACGGAAGACTGATGCAGGAGGGTAAAACGGCTCATGCAGTACCCGGACAGGCAGAAAGTGCCTGGGTAGAGGACGAGGTTAAACTCGTGAGTAATTGTCCTCGCTGCAAACTGGATTTTCTTTGTTACAAGGATGATACCTGCTGGTGCAAAACAGTCAGTGTTCATCCGGCTACTCTGGAGAATCTGAAAAGACAATTCGGCACCTCGTGCCTTTGCGGCGACTGTATGAAACTGTACAAGGGGTAAAATTGCAACAGCGACCCGTTGTCAGACGAATCGCTGTTGCCTTGTGCCGGAGTTTGGTGTTCAGAGCGAACGCCCCCAGGTTACACCCTCCTTCCCGTCTTTCACCTGAATTCCGATTGCGGACAGTGCGTCCCTGATTTTGTCACTGGCGGCCCAGTCCTTCTGAGTACGCGCCTGTGCACGCATGTCGAGTATCAGATCCATCAGACCGTCAACCACCCCGCTGTCGCCGCCAGGCGACGCATCATCGAGCAGTCCGAGAATATCGAACAGGAATGTGGTGAAGGTTACCTTCATTTTGTCGAGTACCCATGGCGACAGCGCGTCTGCCGGCAACTGCTTGTTGGCAATTTTATGTACATAACTGCCCATTTCGTTGAGTGCTGCGATAACCATAGCCGTATTGAAGTCATCATCCATACCCTGGTACGCCTCCTCCATGAGGCCCAGCACTGCGCGGTCGTGCTCGCTTTCAGAGCCATCGAACGCTGCTGAATCTACGGGCATGGCCTGAAGCAACCGATTGGTCTCCATCAGTTTATTATAGCCCTTTTCTGCTGCGAGGAGCGCATCATCGGTGATATCGAGCGTACTGCGATAATGAGCCATCAGCATGAAGAAACGAACAACCATAGGAGAATAAGCCTTGGTTGTATGGGGGCTGTTGCCGGAAAACAGTTCAGCCGGAGAAATCGTATTTCCGTCTGACTTCGACATCTTCTTGTTGTTCAGCAGCAGCATATTGGTGTGCATCCATGTGCGGGCGGGCGAGCATCCGCAGGCGCCATGATTTTGCGCCACTTCATTTTCGTGGTGGGGGAACTTCAGATCATTGCCTCCGCCGTGAATATCAAACGTTTTGCCCAGGTATTTGGTACTCATGGCACTGCATTCGAGGTGCCAGCCGGGGAATCCGACCGACCACGGGCTGTTCCAGACCATCAGGTCCTGAGGACGTCCCTTCATCCAGATAGCGAAATCGGCCGGGTGCTCCTTTTCATCCTGATTTTTCAGCTCCCTGGTTTCAGCGTACAGATCATCGAGTACCCGTCCGCTCACTGACCCGTACACCCCCGGATTTTCACCGGCGAACTTTGGGACATTGAAATATACCGAACCGTTTCGCTCGTAGGCGAGTCCACGGTCAAGGATACCCTGCACCATTTCGATTTGTTCGGGGATATGACCGGTGGCTCGTGGCTCGATGCTTGGTGGCAGGGTATTGAGGATGCGCATCATCTCATGGAAGCCGAGTGTATATTTCTGAGCCACCTCCATTGGTTCGAGCTGGGCCAGTTTGGAACCTTTGGCCATACGATCCTCCCCGTCGTCGGTCAGGTGACCCACATCGGTGATATTTCGGACATAACGGACCTTGTAGCCTATATGTCTGAAATAACGGTGAATCACATCAAAACTCACATAAGTACGGCAGTTGCCCAGGTGAGCATCGTTATAAACAGTGGGGCCACATACGTACATACCGACATAGCCGGGAGTAATTGGCTCGAATACGTCCTTCTTCCCGGTGAGCGTGTTGTATATTCTGAGTTTTCGTGTTTCTTGCAACATGTTGCGAAATTGAAAAATTGATTTTGTTATTCGGAAGCCCTGGAGGCTGCTTTAGCCTGGCGAGCTTTTTTTTGTTTTTCAGCGACGATATCCTTCACCACCACACTGGCCATGTGGAGTCCGAAAAGAGCCGGTATATATGAGCAGGTGCCATAGAAAGAGCGTTTGAATTTGCTGCCATCTGTGAGCATCATGGTGGAAATATCAACCAGTTCGGAGGAAAAAACCACCGTGACACCTCGTCTGACACCTTTTCGTTTAAGGCCCTTGCGTACCTGCTGGGCGAACGGACAGTTATAGGTTTCGGAGATATCGGCCACGCGTACCTGCGAGGGATCTATCCGTCCGCCGGCACCCATACTGCTAACCACGCGTATTCCTTTTTGTTTACAGGTAACGACAATATACTGCTTGGGCTGTATCGAATCAATACAGTCGAAAACATAATCGAACTCGGGGGTTATCAGTTCCTTTACCTCTTCAGGCCCGAGGAAAGTGTTTATCACGCGGAGATCAACGTCCGGATTGATATCACGGATACGAGTAGCCATTACATCTGCCTTTGCCTGACCGACAGTACTGTGAAGAGCAGGGAGTTGCCGGTTTGTATTGGTGATATCCACAGTATCACCATCCACAATTGTCATTCTCCCCACACCCGCGCGTGCGAGGAATTCGGCTGCATAACTGCCAACTCCGCCGAGCCCGATGACAAGAACGTGCAGATTTTTGAGCAGATCAATAGATTCCTCACCGAGCAGCAGTTGAGTTCTTTGCAGCCAGTGTGGCGAGGGAGAAGCAGACATATCGTTCACGATGATTCAGATTAATTGAGTTCAGAGTGCCTTCCTCAGTCTTGCGACCGGGATATTGAGCTGTTCGCGATATTTTGCAACCGTTCTGCGGGCGATGTTGTAGCCTTTTTTAAGCAGGATTGATTTCAGCTTCTCATCCGAGAGCGGTCTTCTTTTATTTTCTTCGCCAATTACCTCGGAGAGAATTTTTTTAACTTCCAGAGTTGACACCTCTTCACCATCCTGCGTACTGAGGCTTTCTGAGAAAAAGTCCTTGAGCCGTTTCGTGCCAAATTCCGTTTGAACATACTTGGAGTTGGCTACACGACTCACTGTAGAAATATCCAGACCGGTCGTATCGGCAATATCCTTCAGGATCATCGGTTTGATCTTCTTCTGATCGCCTGTAAGGAAAAACTCTTCCTGATGGCGCAGAATAGCCCCCATGGTGAGAGTCATAGTCTGGTGGCGCTGCTTGATGGCATCAATAAACCAGCGTGCGCTCTCGATTTTCTGCTTGATGAACAATACGGCCTCTTTTTCCTGGCGGGTTGGCTTTCGGGCAATCCGGCCGTCGTGGAAAGACTTCAGCATTTCGCGGTACTGATCATTGATACGAAGATCCGGGGCATTTCTCGCATTAAGGGAAAGTTCCAGTTCACCATCGCGGTTACTCACAATAAAATCGGGCAGCACATAATTCAGCACCCGGGTATCTCGGGTAGCGAATCCGCTGGCAGGCTTGGGATTCAACTTGAGAATTTCACTGATGGCCTCCTTCAGTTCTTCTTCCTCCAGATTGAGCTGACGGCACAATTTGGGGTAGTGTTTCTTGGTAAACTCGTCGAAGTACTGGCTGATAATCCGGATTGCGATCTGGATGGTATGTTTTTCATCGCCCGAGAGCGTTTCCTCCTCTTGCCGGAGTCTGGATTGGAGTTGAAGCAACAAACATTCCTGCAAATCCCGGGCACCGGTACCGGGAGGGTCGAACTGTTGAATGCGCGACAGGATTCGGTTAATTTCTTTCTCGTGGGTAGAGATATTCCGGCTGAAGAGAAGATCATCAACCATAGCCGACGGTTCGCGCCGCATATAGCCGTCGTCGTCAATAGAGCCGATAATCTGGAGTGCTATATCGTACTCGCGTTCATCAAGATCGAGCATGCCCAGTTGCTGCTCCAGGTACTCGTGAAAAGTGTTTTCGAACGCCAGCGGCATTGTTTTATCGTCTTCATCGCTGCCGCCTTCATCCCGGGTTTTATACGTTGCGGGATCATCTTCAATGAAATCCATCAGATAGTCATCGAGTTCCGGGCCATCGTCGTTACTGATGCTGACGGTTTCTTCATCGGCATATTCCTCGGCCGAGTCGCGGTCAATATCGTCGAGCGCGTCGCCGTTATCCTCTGTATCGTTCCCTTCCGATTCACTTTTTTCAGTTTCGTAGTAGGCTGTATCCGCATCGCTCTGTTCCAGTGTATCAGTCAGATCTGCCGTTTCATCCCCTTCTTCCAGTGCAGGGTTGGCCTCCAGTTCTTCCTGGATACGCTGCTCGAGCGTAGCCGTAGGAATCTGCAGCAGTTTCATGAGCTGAATCTGCTGTGGCGACAGTTTTTGCTGCAGTTTTTGACTGAGCGTTTGTTTCGGGCCAAAGGGAGATGCCATCGAGTAATCAGGGAGGTTAATTTCTCAGAGCCTCTGTCGGTGGAAATTGTCCGATCAAATTAAGGGCCAAGTTACGAAAGTTGCTTCTGAGCAATGTATTAAAGAATTCAAATCGTTTGTTTTTTGCTATGTAAAAAGCTGTAAACAAACGACTTGATGAAAAAAAACATGGATTAAAGGAAGTTATTTTATTCAAAAAAAGTTGGCAAGGATAAGGTAAATTTCAGAAATGGCGCTCAAAAAGTTATAAAAAAATATGAAATAGCCTCCTTCCTGAATGTGGTGGCTACCCTTTGTCTTTGTTGGCCAACTGTCCGCATGCGGCATCAATATCCTTTCCGCGGCTTCTTCTGACGGTGACGGTGACGCCTTCTTTTGCGAGATATGCCGCGAAAGCATTGAGCCTGTTTTCATCTGATTTGGCGAAGGAAACTCCGTCAACAGGATTATATTCGATGATGTTAACCCTGACCGGAAATTTCTTGCGACAGAGCTGTACGAGGCGGGCGGCATCAGCCGGGGTGTCATTAAATCGTTCGAAAGCAATGTATTCGTAGGAAATCCTTCCTTTTGTTTTCAGGTAGAAGTATTCCAGTGATTCCATCAGAGCGGCCAGGTTATTGGACTCATTAATGGGCATGATTTCATTTCGTTTGATATCATCGGCGGCGTGCAGACTCAGGGCCAGATTTGATCTGTACCCGTCGTCGGCGAGTTTGCGGATCATTTTGGCAATACCTGCTGTACTGACGGTAATGCGGCGGGCCCCCATCCCGAGTCCCATGGGTACGGCCGATGTAAGAAGCTCCACGCTGCGCATCGTATTTGCGTAAGTAAGCAGTGGTTCCCCCATGCCCATATAGACCACATTGGTAAGGGGGCGGCCGAAGGCTTCGATACACTGCCGGTTTACTCCTGCCACCTGATCGAAAATTTCGTAGGGTTCCAGATTTCGCTTCCTGCCCATTTTCCCTGTTGCACAGAAGGAACACGTCAGGCTGCAGCCAACCTGTGTGCTTACGCAGACGGTGAAGCGATTATCGTCGGGAACTGGAATGAGTACACTTTCAATTCTGTGACCATCATGTGTCAGCCATCTGGTTTTGATAGTACCGTCGAGGCTGTGTTGCACCTTGTCTTCAAAAAGCGTATTGAACTCGAACTGCTCCGATAGTTTACTGCGAAGCGGTTTGGAGAGATTACTCATGCTTTCATAATCGGTTGCACATTTGCTCCAGAGCCATTCATACAATTGTCGGGCTCTGAAGCGGGGCTCACCCCACTCAGCAAACAGGCGTTCGGTTTCGGGCAGGGTTAGAGATCTGATATCTGGCATGGTGCAAAATTAAGAGCTTGTTCAGGATTCTCTGCCGTTGGCAAAAACAGGCTGATTTTTTGTCAGTTTTTGCGTTTTTGAAGGCGCATAGCTGGTGCTACGTAACTGAAAAAAGGTGAAAAATGGCGAAAA
>Ga0172373_10004015_pt1 | contig 20971 bp, 16 predicted proteins | sample Lak10m_2_FD_114546 | JGI IMG/M metagenome (GOLD analysis project Ga0172373, IMG submission 114546) | Freshwater microbial communities from Kabuno Bay, South-Kivu, Congo - kab_092012_10m | ecosystem: Environmental > Aquatic > Freshwater > Lake | place: Democratic Republic of the Congo...
GGGCTGAGCAATGCCACCTTCCGCGTGATCATGGACCGCGTCGGGGCCAGCACCCAATCCAGCGTCGCGATCAATCTGGAGCATCGGTTCTGAGCGAAGAAAACCGCGCAACTTACTGACAATGAATATGAAAACCCCCGGCCTTATGGCCGGAGGTTTCTTTTGATGCCGAAGGGGGCCATCAGGCCACCACGCCAAACCTAAGACCCTGGAAGAAGCGGCCCTACGTAGGACCCGGAGCAATTAGGATTCGAACTGCAGATGCGGTTACCGTATGTTGATAAACGACAACTTGGTCAGATGTGACGCGAGTGATTGAAAATCAATTGCACATATTTCGCACACAACCAAAACTAAGATACTGTTTTATAATATTATTAGTAAACTCCGGCGGGGGTATTTAAGGTCAAGATGAAAGACCATCTTTTTCATCTTGGTAAAAATACCCCGCAGGGTGAATGGCCGCAGGCCAGAGGGGGCGCGAAGCCCCCTTACGCCTCTGGCCTCTGGCGCTGCCCTCCGGCATCGGGCAAAAAGGGGCAAACGGTGGGGGTGGGCATGATTTCAGCTCAGGCAATTCAGGCGGGCGACCGGCGGGCATTGGCGCGGGCGATCACACTTGTCGAAAGCGCGCGGCCGGATCATAGGGCGGCAGCGCAGGCCTTGCTTTCGGCCCTTGGGGGCGACCGGCAGGCGTTGCGGATCGGGCTTTCCGGCACACCGGGGGTGGGTAAATCCACCTTCATCGAAGCCTTTGGCAAGATGTTGACGGGCTTGGGCAAACGGGTGGCGGTGCTGGCGGTTGACCCATCTTCGGCGCGTTCGGGCGGCTCCATTTTGGGCGACAAGACCCGGATGGAGGAATTGTCGCGCGATCCCATGGCTTTCATCCGCCCTTCCCCCAGTCAGGCGCAGATGGGCGGCGTGGCGCGGCGCACGCGCGAGGCGGTGGCACTTTGTGAAGCGGCGGGCTTTGACGTGGTTTTGATTGAAACCGTCGGCGTTGGCCAATCGGAAACCGTGGTGGCCGAAATGTGCGACCTGTTTTTATTGCTTCTGGCCCCGGCGGGCGGCGATGAGTTGCAAGGCGTCAAGCGCGGCATCATGGAGATGGCCGATCTGGTCGTGGTGAACAAGGCCGATGGCGATCTGAAACCCGCGGCAACGCGCACTTGCGCCGATTATGCCGGTGCCCTGCGGCTGCTTCGCCGCCGCCCGCAAGACCCCGAAGGCTTTCCCAAAGCGATGATGGTTTCCGCCGTCGAACGCGCCGGGCTGGGCGACATCTGGGCTGAAATGCAGACCCTTGCGGCATGGCGGCGCGGGTCGGGCCATTGGCAGGCGCGCCGGGCCGCACAAGCCCGTCATTGGTTTGAAGAAGAGGTGCGGCAGGGCTTGCTGGCAGCCCTTGGCCGCGAGCCTGCACGCGCGATTATGGCACGGCTGGGCGAAAGCGTCGCCGCAGGCGCGGCGACACCCGAAGTCGCCGCGGCTGAAATGTTGCAGCTTTTGGGCAAATAACCCGCCAAATGCGCGCCGGATCAGACCCAGCGGCCTTCGAAATCATCGGGCACCAGCACATGTTCGCGTGACAGATCGGTGGCCTTTTGCACCCCGCAAAGCGCCATGGAAATATCAAGCTCGTTGCGGATCAGTTCCAGCGCCTTTGTCACCCCTGCCTGCCCCATGGCGCCAAGCCCATAAAGATAGCTGCGACCGATGAAGGTGCCTTTGGCCCCCAAGGCCAGCGCCTTCAGCACGTCCTGACCTGACCGGATACCGCTGTCGAGATGCACTTCGGTACGATCTCCCACCGCCTTGACGATTGAGGGCAAGACCCGGATCGAAGACAGCGCCCCATCAAGCTGCCGCCCGCCATGGTTTGACACGATAATGCCATCGGCCCCGGTATCGGCGGCTATGCGTGCGTCATCGGCATCCAAAATCCCCTTGAGGATCAGCTTGCCGCCCCATTGATCACGAATCCGCATGACCTTTTTCCAGTCAAGCAACGGATCGAACTGTTCATTGGTCCAGGAATTCAGGCTGGCCAGATCGCCCACACCTTTGGCATGGCCCACGATATTGCGGAAGGTGCGGCGCGGGGTGGCCAGCATTCCCATCGCCCATTGCGGTTTGGTCATGATGTTCAAAAGATTGGGCAAAGTCAGGCGCGGCGGCGTGGACAGGCCGTTTTTCAGATCCTTGTGGCGTTGGCCAAGGATCTGCAAATCCAGCGTGATAACCAAGGCCGAGCATTTCGCCTTGCGCGCCCGTTCGATCAGCGCATCGACGAAATCTTCGTCGCGCATGACGTAAAGCTGAAACCAGAACGGGGTAGAGGAATGTTCGGCCACGTCTTCGATGGAACAGACCGACATGGTTGACATGGTGAACGGCACACCAAAGGCCGCGGCGGCGCGGGCGGCCTTGATCTCGCCATCGGGTGATTGCATTCCACAAGAGCCAACCGGCGACAGCGCGACCGGCATTGCCACCTTCTCTCCGATCATGGTGCTTTCGGTCGAACGCCCTGTCAGATCGCGCGCCACACGCTGACGCAGGCGGATCTTGGCGAAATCGGTGACATTTTCGCGGAAAGTTTGTTCGGTGTAGCTGCCCGATTCAGCGTAATCGTAAAACATTTTCGGGGTCTTCTTGGCGTAAAGCGCCTTCAGATCGTCGATGCAGGTGATAACGGGCATGGCATACCTTTGGATTTTGGTAAAAACATATTACCAATTCGCGCCATCAAAGCAAGCGCGCAGATGGCAATTGGTCAAACGAAAACCGCGGGGTTGCCCCCGCGGCTGCAAATCGCGCAAACGGTTGAAATCACGCCGAATGGGCGCCTTTGGCCAGATCCGCAACGAAGGCCAGCACTTGCTCTGCCGATTTGCCGGTGCTGATTTCCTTCACAATGGCCGAGCCGACGACACAGCCATCGGCCACGCCGGCAATCGTTTTAGCGGCCTCAGCCGTGGTGATGCCAAAGCCCACGATCACCGGCAGATCGGTCGATTGTTTGATACGGGCCACTTCGGGGGCCACATCGCCCGCCTGTGCCGCCGCCGCGCCGGTGATACCGGTGACCGAGACGTAATAGACAAAGCCAGAGGTATTTTGCAGCACTTTTGGCAGGCGCTTGGCATCGGTGGTGGGGGTCGCAAGGCGGATGAAGTTCATCCCGGCCTTTTGCGCCGGAATGCACAGCTCGTCATCTTCTTCGGGTGGCAGATCGACGATGATCAGCCCGTCGATGCCGGCGGCGGTGGCCTCTGTCAGAAAACGATCGACACCGCGCGAATAGATCGGGTTGTAATAGCCCATCAGCACGATCGGGGTCTTTTGGTCGCCCGCGCGGAAATCACGCACCATTTGCAGCGTGGCATCTACGGTCATGCCCCCTTCCAGCGCGCGCTGGCCTGCGGCCTGAATGGTGGGGCCGTCTGCCATTGGGTCGGTGAAGGGCAGGCCAAGTTCAATGATGTCAACGCCCGCGCCCGGCAGGCCCTTCATCACGGCAAGCGCGCGCGGCACATCGGGATCGCCGGCCATGATATAGGACACAAATGCCTTTTTGCCTTCGGCTTTCAGCCGCGCGAATGTGTCGTCAATTCTGGTCATGGCCACCCCCAAGATTCTTTGAACCGGGTTTGCACGGTGGGCCGGGGAAAATCAATGGCCCTTGGGGGCCAAGGGCACCCGGCGTGGCCCCGGCGCGGCACGGTTCGGCTTGATCCTTCGGCCCATCCCCCCTATCAAGCGCGCCAGTCAACCGAAGGAGCGGGATCATGGGTTTCAAGATGGGCATTGTGGGCTTGCCGAATGTTGGCAAATCGACGCTCTTCAACGCGCTGACCCGCACGGCAGCGGCGCAGGCTGCGAACTTTCCCTTTTGCACCATCGAGCCCAATGTGGGCGAAGTGGCCGTTCCCGACCCGCGGCTGGAAAAGCTGGCCGAAATCGCCGGATCAAAGCAGATCATCCCGACGCGGATGACCTTTGTCGATATTGCCGGCCTCGTGCGCGGGGCTTCAAAGGGCGAAGGGCTGGGCAACCAGTTTCTTGCCAATATCCGCGAATGCGATGCCATTGCCCATGTTCTGCGCTGTTTTGAAGATGGCGACATCACCCATGTCGAAGGCCGGATCGACCCGGTCGCAGATGCCGAAACCATCGAAACCGAGTTGATGCTGGCCGATATGGAATCGATCGAGCGCCGTTTGGCGGCGCTGGCCAAGAAAATGCGCGGTGGCGATCAGGAAACGCTGGACCAGGACCGGCTCTTGCGCGCTGCCCTTGCCGCGCTGAACGAAGGCAAACCCGCCCGCAGCGTGAAAGTGGCCGAGGAAGACCGCAAACAATGGCGGATGTTGCAGCTTTTGACGGCAAAGGCCGTGCTTTATGTCTGCAATGTCGAAGAAGCCTGCGCCGCCACGGGCAACAGCCAATCGGCGCGTGTGGCCGAAATGGCTGCCACGCAAGGCGCTGCAACCGTGGTGATTTCGGCCAAGATCGAAGAAGAAATCAGCCAGCTTGCCGATGACGAAGCCGCAATGTTCCTTGAGGAAATGGGGCTGGAGGAAGCCGGGCTTGACCGGCTGATCCGCGCCGGCCATGAGCTTTTGGGCCTGCAAACCTATTTCACCGTCGGCCCGAAAGAGGCCCGCGCCTGGACCATCGCCAAGGGCACGCTGGCGCCGCAGGCCGCCGGTGTCATTCACGGCGATTTCGAAAAGGGCTTTATCCGGGCCGAAACCGTTGGCTTTGCCGATTATGTCGCCTGCAAGGGCGAGGTTGGCGCCAAAGAGGCCGGCAAGTTCCGCGTCGAGGGCAAGACCTATGAGGTCAAGGACGGCGACGTCCTGCATTTCCTGTTCAACGCCTGATCTTGAGACCAGTTCAGCCGTCGCGATGGGCGGCCAGAAGGTTTTCGCTGACGACCGAAAGCGCCAGCGCCGCCGCGCCATGCGCCCATAACAGATCGCCCCAGGCGTGAATTTCGATCGGCGGGCGCGGCCTGCCGGTCTGGATGGCCAGATTGTCCATTTCAGCCAGGGTTTCGGCGGCGTAGAGATAATCGTATCGCATCCGTTCCCCCGACAAGATCACAAGTTCGGGGTCGAAAAGATTGACCACATTCGACAAGCCCACCGCCAGATAGCGCCCGGCCCGGCGAAAGATGGAACGCGCGGTGGCATTGCCGGCCTTGGCATGGTCATAAAGGCTTTCCAGCAGGGCATTGATCGAAAGCGTATCGGTGGCGGGCCGGTTCAGGGCGGTGGTTGCCTCGCGCGCAAGGGCGTAATCGGCCACATAAGCCTCCAGACAGCCGCGCTGACCACAGCGGCACAGCGCCCCGTCAAGCTGCACCTTGGTATGGCCAAGCTCCATCCCCAGCCGGCCAGAGCCGCGAAAGATGCGGTGGTTCATCACAAAGCCCATGCCAACGCCATGTTCAATGGTGACAACGGCAAAATCCGAAAGCCCCCGCCCTGCCCCGAACCACAATTCGGCCAAGGCCACCAGATTGGCATCATTGTCGATCGTGACCGGCACACCGATGCGGGCGCTGGCAGCGGCGGCAAGCGGCACTTCGCGATCATGCAAAACCGAGGACCAATGCACCATGCCCAGCGCCACATCGACGAAACCCGGCACACCGATGCCGATGGCGCTAAGGGCTGCCGGGGTGATGCCCGCTTTGGCGCAGACCTGCGCCAGAAGGGTGGAAATCGCTTCCAAAAGACCTTCCAGCGTCATCGGGCCGGGTTGGCGCGGCACCGCCTCATCGGCAATTAGATTGCCGGCAAAATCCACGATCACCGCGGTATGTTCGCGGTCTGACAGCTTCATCCCCGCCACCAGATGCGCCGAGGCGCGCACCCCCAGCGCCACAGCCGGGCGACCGCGGGCAGTTTCCGCATCACGCGGGGCGGCAACTTCTTCGATCAGGCCAGCGTCGATCAGTTCGGCGCAAATCGTGGTGACAGAAGCGGGCGAGACATCCAGCTCGCGCGCCAGCGTAACGCGCGGGATCTGCCCGGCAGCGCGAATCCGTTCAAATATCTGCTGGCGCAGCGGGCGCTGGGTTTCGGTCAGCGGCGGAATAAGCGGCCCAACACCCTTTGGCCGTTCTTGTGCAGATGCACCGCTGCCGAGATGGTCCATTTATTCAGCCCTCAAAATAAAACTTCCGAATTTCACAACATATTCACGAATATGCGGTCGTTACGCCGTATCCCAGCGCGAAACCCGGACAAAACGCAGCTTGAACCGTGAAATATATTTTGACAACTGAAATTATTAAGCGCAGCCTTGTTGCGTACCGGCGAATCCGCCGGACCGGCTTTTTGCGGGCCGACATCCATGGGAGGATAAAGATGCAAAAGGTTATGCTTGCTGCGGTCATCGCCGCGGTTGGCTTTTCGTCGGCAGCGCTGGCGGAAGGCAAGAAAATCGGCGTGAGCTGGGCGCAATTTCAAGAAGAACGCTGGAAAATTGACGAATCTGCTATGAAGGCCGCTATCGAGGCCGCCGGCAACGAATATATTTCGGCCGACGCGCAGTCTTCGGCGGAAAAGCAATTGTCGGATATTGATGCGCTGATCAGCCAAGGGGTTGACGCGCTGATCGTCAATGCATGGGACAAAGACGCCATCGGCCCGGCCATCGAAAAAGCCGCCGCCGAAGGCATTCCGGTTGTGGGCTATGACCGCCTGATCGAAGACAACCGCACCTTCTATCTGACCTTCGACAACGTCGGCGTGGGCCGCATCATTGCCGAAGAAGTCACCAAGGCCAAGCCCGACGGCAATTATGCCATCATTCTGGGCGATCCGGGCGATCCGAACGTCAAGTTCCTGCGTCAGGGCATGGAAGAAGTGATCGGCGCGGCGGTTTCGGCCGGCACCATCAAGATCGTTGGCGAAGCCAATTCGGATGGCTGGAAACCGGAAAATGCCCAAAAGAACATGGAGCAGATCCTGACCGCCAACAACAACGCCGTTGACGCCGTTCTGTCGGAAAATGACGGTATGGCCGGTGGTGCGGCGGCGGCTTTGGCGGCACAGGGCATGAACGTGCCTTTGGGCGGGCAAGACGGCGATATGGCCGCAATCAACCGCGTAGCACGGGGCACCCAGACGGTTTCGGTCTGGAAAAACAGCCGCGATCTGGGCAAGGCCGCGGGCGAAATTGCCGGCCTTTTGGCAGACGGCACCGCACTTGATGCCATCCCCGGCGCGACCAAGTTTTCGGGCGGCGAAAAGGGTGTTGAGATGAACGCCATCTTGCTGAACCCGACCCCGATCACCAAGGACACGCTGAACCTGGCAATCGACGCGGGCCACATTTCGAAAGAGGCGGCTTGCGAAGGCGCGATGGACGGCGTCGCGGCCTGCCAGTGAGCCTGTAACCAAAGCCGGCGCTGCCCAAAGGGGTGGCGCCGGTCCCCTCCCGGCCTATTTGACCCTTGTGCCTGATTTGACACGCGCGCCCCAAAGCGGCAGGCGCCGGCAAAGCGGTCTTGGCCCAATTTCAAAGACAGGTTGGACGCGGACATGAGCGACACCCCAAACACCCAGAGCGATACCCACAATCCGCGCCGCGCCAGTCGTGAAAGCGCCATCGCCCGTTTTCTGCGCGCAACCGAAATCGACCCACGGCTTTTGGGCATGGTGGGTGCGCTTTTGCTAATCTGGATCGGCTTTCACGCCTATGGCGCGCTGGTTTTGGGCGAAGGATCCTTCCTGACCCCACGCAACCTGTGGAACCTGTCGGTGCAGGCCGCCTCTATCGGGATCATGGCCACGGGCATGGTTTTGGTCATCATCACCCGCAACATTGATCTGTCGGTAGGCTCCATCGTGGGGGTCGTTGGCATGTATGCCGGGCTTTTGCAGGTGGAATGGCTGCCGCCGCTGATGGGGCTTGGCCATCCGGCGATCTGGATCATTGCCGTGGCTTTCGGCATTGCGCTTGGCGCGCTGATCGGGGCCGTTCAGGGCACGCTGATCGCCTATCTGTCGATCCCGTCCTTTATTGTGACCTTGGGCGGGCTGATGCTGTGGCGCGGCATGGCCTTTCTGGCCTCAAGCGGGCGCACCATTTCGCCGGTGGACAGCAATTTCGCGCTTTTGGGGGGTGGGCCATACGGGGCCATCGGCGCCACCGGAAGCTGGATTGTGTGCGCGCTTGCCTCAGCCGGGGTGATCTGGATGATGACGCGCGGCCGCGCGGCGCGCAAGCTGCATGGTTTTGCGCTGCGGCCGATCTGGGCCGAATATGTAGTCGGCGGGCTAAGCTGCGGCGTCATCCTTATCGCAACGCTGGTGGTGAACGCCTATCCATGGCCCAAGGGCATTTTGAAGGATTACTACGCAAAACTTGGCCAGGAAGTGCCGGAAGGCGCCTTCATTTCCCATGGCTTTGCCTATCCGGTGCTGATTATGGCGGCGGTGGTGCTGGTGATGACCGTGCTGATGACGCGCACGCGCTTTGGCCGCTATGTCTTTGCCATTGGCGGCAACCCCGAAGCGGCGGCGCTTTCGGGCATCAATACCCGCGCCATGACCGTGAAAATCTTTGCCCTGATGGGCGGGCTGGCCGGGATTGCCGCGGTTATTGCCTCGGCCCGACTGAACAGCGCCACCAATGCCTTGGGCGATCTGGATGAACTGATGGTCATCGCCGCGGCCGTGGTTGGGGGCACATCGCTGGCGGGGGGCGTCGGCACGATTTACGGCGCGATCATCGGCGCCCTGGTGCTGGTTTCGTTGCAAACCGGCATGGTTCTGATCGGTTTTGGCGACGGGTCTTACCGCAAGATCGTGATCGGTCTGGCGCTGGTTCTGGCCGTCTATCTGGACATCATCTACCGCAAGCGCATCAAGTAAGGGGGCTATCATGTCAAATCCGAACACCGGCACGCCCCTTGTCGAGATGCGCGACATCTCAATCGCCTTTGGCGGCATCAAGGCGGTAGATCACGTCAGCCTTGATCTTTACCCCGGCGAGGTGGTGGGGCTTCTGGGCCATAATGGCGCAGGAAAATCCACACTTATCAAATGCTTGTCTGGCGCATATCACAAGGATGCGGGCCAGATCCTGATCAATGGCCAAGAGGTTGAAATTGACGACCCGCGTGATGCCCGCGCGCATAATATTGAAACAATCTATCAGACACTGGCCTTGGCTGATAATCTCGACGCGGCATCCAACCTGTTTTTGGGGCGCGAGCTGGTCAACAGTTTCGGCTTTGTCGATGAAACCCGGATGGAGGCCGAAACCCGCAAGATCATGGGGCGGCTGAACCCGAATTTCAAAAAGTTCAACGTGCCGGTTTCAGCCCTCTCGGGCGGGCAGCGCCAATCGGTTGCCATTGCGCGGGCGGTTTATTTCAACGCCAAGATCCTGATCATGGATGAACCCACCGCCGCCCTTGGCCCGCATGAAACCCAGATGGTGGCCGAGCTTATTCAAGAGTTAAAGGCGCAGGGGCTGGGTATTTTCCTGATCGAACATGACATCCATTCAGTGATGAAACTGTGCGACCGGGCCGTCGTGATGAAAAACGGCCAGCGCGTTGGCTGCGTGAATGTGGCCGATGTCAGCGATGACGACATCTTGGGCATGATCATCATGGGCAAGAAGCCCCCGCAGGCCTATTGAAATGTATATCGGGCTGGATCTGGGCACTTCGGGGCTGAAGGGCGTCTTGATAAACGACGCCCAAGAGGTGTTGGCCGAAGCCAGCGCGCCCCTGACCGTCAGCCGCCCGGCAGAGGGCTGGTCGGAACAAGAACCGTCGCATTGGATCGCGGCGGCCGAGGCGGTGCTGGACCGGCTTTCGGCGCGGGGCTTGGGCGCGGTCAAGGGCATCGGGCTTTCGGGGCATATGCATGGCGCAACGCTTCTGGATGCGGCGGATAATGTGCTCAGGCCTTGCATCTTATGGAACGACACCCGCAGCCACGCCGAAGCCGCGCGGCTGGATGGCGACCCGCGTTTTCGCGCGATTTCGGGAAATATCGTCTTTCCCGGCTTTACCGCGCCCAAGCTTGACTGGGTGCGCGTGCATGAACCGCAGATCTGGGCCAAAGTGGCCAAGGTTCTGTTGCCGAAGGATTATCTGCGCCTTTGGCTGGTGGGCGCGCATGTCGCGGAAATGTCGGATGCGTCGGGCACGGCTTGGCTTGATACCGGCAAACGCGATTGGTCTGATGAACTGCTGGCCGCCACGGGGCTGAGCCGCGCGCAGATGCCACGGCTGGTCGAGGGCTCCTCCGTGTCAGGCCAGTTGCGCGAGACGCTGGCTGCGCGTTGGGGGCTGCCCAAGGCTTGCGTCGTGGCCGGCGGCGGTGGCGACAATGCGGCCTCGGGTGTGGGTGTGGGTGTGGTGCGCGCGGGCGAAGCCTTTGTTTCGCTTGGCACTTCGGGTGTGCTTTTTGCCGCCAATGACGGCTATCAACCCGCGCCGGAAACGGCGGTGCATAGCTTTTGCCATGCGCTGCCCGGTGCGTGGCACCAGATGGGGGTTATCCTTGCCGCAACCGATGCGCTGAACTGGTTTGGCCGCTTTGTCGGGCAAGATGCCGCCGGGCTGACGGCGGGGCTTGGGGCTTTGAACGCGCCCGGCAAACCGCTGTTCCTGCCCTATCTGGGCGGCGAGCGCACGCCGCTGAACGATGCCGCCATCCGCGGCAGTTTCATGGGGCTGGAACATGCCACCGATACTGCCGCCGGCACCCGTGCAGTGCTGGAAGGCGTGACCTTTGCCATCCGCGATTGTCGCGATGCGCTGGCCGCCACCGGCACCCGCATTGACCGGCTTTTGGCCGTCGGCGGGGGCGCGCGTTCTGACTACTGGCTTTCGGCCATTGCCACCGCGCTGAACGTGCCGGTTGATCTGCCCGTCGCCGGTGATTTCGGCGGCGCCTTTGGCGCGGCGCGGCTCGGCATGATGGCCGCCACCGGCGCCGGGGCCGAAATTGCCACGCGGCCAAAGATCGCCCGCTCGCTCGATCCGGTTGCCGCGCTGACCGATGCCTTTGACGCGGGCCATGCCCGGTTCCGCGCCGCCCAAACCGCCCTTCGGGGCCTGACGATTTAAGGAAAACCCATGGGTTATTTCGACACCATCCCCGCCATTCGCTACGAAGGCCCCGAAAGCCAGAACGAATTTGCCTTCCGCCATTACAACCCTGACGAGGTGGTGCTGGGCAAGCGGATGGAAGACCACCTGCGCTTTGCCGTGGCCTATTGGCATTCCTTTGCCTATCAGGGCGGCGATCCCTTTGGCGGGCAGACGCTGGATCGGCCGTGGTTTGAGGGGAGCATGGCGGCGGCCCGCGCCAAGGCCGATGCGGCCTTTGAACTGTTCGATATTCTGGGCGTGCCCTTCTATTGTTTCCACGATGCCGATGTGCGCCCCGAAGGCGCGACATTTGCCGAAAGCAAACGCAATCTGGATGAGATCGTCGAATATTTCGCGGAAAAACAGGCCAGCCATAAGGCAAGACTTTTGTGGGGCACCGCCAATATGTTCAGCCACAAGCGCTGGATGTCAGGCGCGGCTACCAACCCTGACCCCGATGTTTACGCCTATGCCGCAGCTTCGGTGAAAGCCAACCTAGACGCCACCCACCGCCTTGGCGGCGCGAATTATGTGCTTTGGGGCGGGCGCGAAGGTTATGAGACGCTTTTGAACACCAATCTTGCCGCTGAACGCGCCCATGCCGGGCGGTTCTTGCAACAGGTGGTGGAATACAAGCACAAAATCGGCTTCAAGGGCACCATCCTGATCGAACCGAAACCGCAAGAGCCGTCAAAGCATCAGTATGATTATGACGTGGCGACGGTTTACGGCTTTTTGAAAGACTTTGGCCTTGAAAGCGAAGTGAAGGTCAATATCGAACAGGGCCATGCCATTCTGGCCGGCCATTCCTTTGAACATGAAATCGCTACGGCGGCGGCCTTGGGGATCTTCGGATCAATCGACATGAACCGGAATGACTATCAATCCGGCTGGGATACGGACCAGTTCCCCAACAATCACGCAGAAAAGGCACTGGCCTTTTATGAAATTCTGAAGGCAGGCGGCTATACGACCGGCGGCACCAATTTTGACGCCAAGATCCGGCGGCAATCGCTGGACGGCGAAGATCTGGTCCTGGCCCATGTTGGCGGCATGGATACCTGCGCCCGCGCGCTGAAAGCCGCCGCCGCCTTGCTGCAAAGTGGCGCATTGGAAGCTGCGCGCGATGCCCGCTATGCTGGCTGGCAAAGCGACAAGGCCAAGGCCATGCTGGCCGGAAGCCTTGAAGCCGCCGCCGCCCGTGTCACCGATGAATCCCTTGAACCAACGCCGAAATCCGGCCGACAAGAGCGATTGGAAAACCTGTGGAACCGCTACATCTGACATCAGCCCGCCCGACACGCCGCGCCGTTCTGAAGGCAGGGGTTGCCGCTTGTTTCATGGCCGCCCCCCTGCCCGCTTTCGCCGCAATGGGGCGGGCGGAAAAGGTGTTGGAGAACTGGTATAAGCTGCTTTTGGAGCTGATCCGCCACACGGCCACCTATTCGCCGCCGGTGGCCAGCCGATCCTTCGCCTATCTGGGCATCACGGTGTTTGAGGCCTTGGCCACCGGCAATGCCAGTCTCCGCAGCCTTGCAGGCCAGTTGCGCGACCTGCCACCGCTGCCCGCGCGTGAAAATGCGCCCCATGACGAGGCCTGCGTGCTGCAAGCGGCCCTGTCCCATGCGATGCAAGCCCATTTCGGCAATACCGGCCCCACCGGCCAGCGCGCCATGGCGGCCATGGCCGAAAAGATGGCCGCGCTGGCGGGCGCGGGCGTGGTCGATGACATCGCCCAGCGCAGTCATGCGCATGGGCTGGCAGTATCGGAACATATCCTGCGCTGGTCGGCCAGCGATGGCGGGGCCGTGATTGAAAACATGGGCTTTCCCGAGGATTACCCCCTGAAAGCAGGGCCAGCCCATTGGGTGCCGACCAGCACCATCGCCGTGCAGCAAAAGCCACTTTTGCCGGCATGGGGGCAAAACCGGCCCTTCGCCATTCCCGCCGAGGGGCCTTGTGGCCTGCCCCCGCCCCTGGCCTATAGCGAAGATCCGGCCTCGGACTTCTACGCGCAGGCGATGGAAGTTTATCAAACCTCCAAGACCTTGACCGCAGAGCAGGACACCATCGCCCGCTTCTGGTCGGATGACCCGATGCTGTCGCCCACCCCGCCCGGCCATTGGGTTTCCATCCTGCTTCAGATCTTTGCCCGTGACGGCACGCCGATTGACCGGCAAGCCGAACTTCTGGCCATGCTGGGCATGGGCATTGCCGATGGGTTCATCCAGTGCTGGCGGTCGAAATTTGAACATGATCTGCTGCGCCCGCTGACCTATATTCGCCGGGTGATCGACGCGAACTGGGAGCCTTTGCTCATCACCCCGCCCTTCCCGGAATACCCGTCAGGCCATTCCACCCAAACCGGGGCTGCCGCGGCGGTTCTCGAAGGGCTGATCGGCCAGAATTTCGCCTTTGACGATGCCACGCATGAAGATGACGGGCTGGGCGTGCGCCACTTTGAAAGTTTCTGGCAAGCGGCAGAGGAGGCGGCAGCCTCCCGGCTTTATGGCGGCATCCATTTCCGCGCGGCCAATGAAAACGGGCTGGCGCAGGGGCGTTGCGTGGCCGAACATATCTTGCGGTTGCAGACCCGTGTCTAGGGCGGCAGCGGCAGCGGTCCTTCTGGCCCTGATGGCCCTCCCGGCCTTGGCACAAGAGCCTGCCATGCCGCATTTCCACGCCGAGGACAGCGGCATCACCACCGCCTATATGGGCGCATGGCAATATATGGTTGGCGGTGGTGCGGCGGTGTTTGACTGCAACGCCGATAACCTGCCCGACGTCTTTATTGCCGGCGGCGAAGGGCCGGCCGGGCTTTATCGCAATATCTCGGCACCGGGCGGAGCCTTGCGCTTTGAACCCGTGGCGAGGATGGCAGAGACCGCCGTGACCGGGGCCTATCCCTTGGACATCGACGGCGACGGAAACACCGATCTGGCGGTGCTGCGGGTGGGGGAAAACCACCTGATGCGGGGCCTTGGCGATTGTCGGTTTGAAAATGCCAATGCGGCATGGGGTTTTGACGGCGGCGACGGCTGGTCAACCGCCTTCGCTGCCACTTGGGAGCCGGGGCAGGATTGGCCGACGCTGGCCGTGGGCAATTACATCGACCGCAAGGAAGAAGCCTTCCCTTGGGGGTCATGCACCGAAAACTGGCTGCATCGCCCAGGCGCGGCCAAGGGCTTTGCGCCCCCCCTGCCCCTGACGCCCAGCTATTGCGCCCTTTCGATGCTGTTCACCGATTGGTCAGGCAAAGGCACCCGCGATCTGCGGGTGTCGAATGACCGCGAATATTACAAGGGCGGGCAGGAACAGCTTTGGCATATGGAGGCCACGCCGCGCCTGTGGACCGAGGATGAGGGCTGGAAGCGTTTGCGCATCTGGGGCATGGGAATTGCCGCGCGCGATCTGGATGCCGACGGGGCAAATGAATTCTTCCTGACTTCGATGGCCGATAACAAATTGCAGGTGCTGGCCCCGGCAAAAGGCGCGGTCTTGCCGCAATATGCCGATCAGGCCCTGAAACGCGGTATCACCGCACACCGACCCTTTACCGGCGGCGATCTGCGGCCCTCAACCGCGTGGCACGCCCAGTTTGAAGATGTGAACAATGACGGGCTGACGGATCTTTTCATTATCAAGGGCAATGTCCATGCCATGCCGGATTTTGCCGCAAAAGACCCCAACAACCTGTTTCTTGGCCGCCCCGATGGCAGTTTCACCGAAGCTGCCGACCTTGCCGGGGCGCTAAGCTTCAAGACCGGGCGCGGTGGGGCGGTGGCGGATTTCAACGCCGATGGCAAACTGGACCTTCTGGTCGTCAACCGCTGGGATCCGCCCGAGGTCTGGCGCAATGATGCCGAAGGATTGGGGGGCTTTGTGACCGTGCGGTTGCAGGACAAAGGCGGCAATCGCGACGGGATCGGCGCCTGGATTGAACTCAGGACGGCTGCCGGATTGCAGCGGCGCGAAATCACCTTGGGCGGGGGGCATATGTCAGGCCAGCTTGTGCCATGGCATTTCGGGATCGGAACGGCAAAATCGGCCGATGTCCGGGTGATCTGGCCAGATGGGCAGGCTTCGGGCTGGGTGCCAGCCCTGCCGGGTGCCGCGATCACCTTGCAAAGATAGGGCGATTTCCGAAGCGGAAATCGCAGGCGGAAAATGCCCGCATTTTCCGGGCACGGAGTTTGCGCCAAACTCCGGCTGGCGCGCGGGTTGCCCCACGCGCCAGCTTTTGCGTCACAGATCGGTGCGGCCGAGGTTCATCACCTTGGCCCAGGCGGCAGCAAAGTCAGCCACGAATTTGCCCGCGTTATCCGACTGGGCATAAACCTCGGCCAACGCCCGCAGTTGCGAGTTCGAGCCAAAGACCAGATCCACCCGGCTTGCGGTTGCCTTGACCTTGCCGGTCTTGGCATCACGGCCTTCGAAGCTTTGGGCATCAGCATCAACCGGCGACCAAACCGTGCCCATATCCAGAAGCGCGGTAAAGAAATCGGGCGTCAGTGCCCCGGTGCGGGCGCTGAAAAGCCCCTGTTGCGAACCACCGGCATTGGCCCCAAGCGCCCGCATACCGCCGACCAGCACCGTCATTTCCGGGGCAGAAAGGGTCAGCAGTTGCGCGCGGTCCACCAGCATTTCCTCAGCCGTCACGCGGTAGCTTTGCTTTTGCCAATTGCGGAAACCATCCGCGACCGGCTCCATCGGCTCAAAGCTGGCCGCGTCGGTCTGTTCGGCGCTGGCATCCATCCGGCCGGGGGTGAAGGGCACCGCAACCGGATGCCCCGCCGCGACTGCGGCCTGCTCCACCGCCGCCGTGCCGCCCAGAACGATCAGGTCAGCCAAAGACACCTTCTTGCCGCCGGTCGCCGTGGCATTGAAGGCCGCCTGCACGCCTTCCAGTGCCTTCAGCACCTTGGCCAGCGAAGCCGGATCGTTCACCGCCCAGTCCTTCTGCGGTGCCAGACGCACACGCGCCCCGTTCGAACCACCGCGCTTGTCTGACCCGCGATAGGACGCGGCCGAAGCCCAGGCTGCCAGCACCAGTTCCTGCGCCGAGGGGCCAGACGCAAGGATTTTCGCCTTGAGATCCGCGATGTCGGTCGCGTCGATCAGCGTATGGTCGCGCGCCGGGATCGGGTCTTGCCAGATCAGATCCTCAGCCGGCACTTCCGGCCCCAGATACAGCGCCTTCGGCCCCATGTCGCGGTGGGTCAGCTTGAACCAGGCGCGGGCGTAGGCATCGGCAAAGGCGGCCGGATCGTTCAGGAAACGGCGCGAGATCGGGCCATAGATCGGGTCAAACCGCAGCGACAGATCGGCCGTGGTCATCATCGGGCGGTGCTTGATCGCGGGGTCATGCGCATCGGGGATCATGTCTTGCGGCTCAACATCCTTGGCCAGCCAGACGATCGCACCCGCCGGTGTCGGAACCTGTTCCCATTCATATTTGAACAGCATGGTGAAATAGCCGTGGTCCCAAGTGGTGGGATTCGGCTTCCATGCGCCCTCAAAGCCCGAAGTGGTGGTATGAATGCCCTTGCCGGTGCCAAAGGAGTTGTGCCAGCCAAAGCCCATCGCTTCCAGCGGGGCAGCTTCGGGATCGGGGCCGACAAGCGCGGCATCGCCCGCGCCATGGCCTTTGCCAAAAGTATGGCCCCCGGCAACCAGCGCCACGGTTTCTTCATCGTCCATTGCCATGCGGCCAAAGGTTTCGCGCACATCGCGCCCCGAGGCGACCGGATCAGGCGTCCCATCAGGCCCTTGGGGGTTCACATAGATCAGGCCCATTTGCACGGCGGCCAGCGGGTTATCCAGCTCGCGCTCCCCCGAATAGCGGCTGTTCGGCTTATCAGATGTGGCAAGCCATTCCGCCTCGGCGCCCCAATAGATGTCTTCTTCCGGCGCCCAGAGGTCTTCGCGGCCCGCACCGAAACCAAAGGTCTTGAAGCCCATGGTTTCCATGGCGACATTGCCGGCAAGGATCATCAGATCGGCCCAGGAAATGCCGTTGCCGTATTTCTGCTTCACGGGCCACAGAAGGCGGCGGGCCTTGTCGAGGTTGCCGTTATCGGGCCAGGAATTCAACGGCGCAAAACGCTGGGTGCCGGTCGAGGCCCCGCCGCGCCCATCCGCCGTGCGGTAGGTGCCGGCCGAATGCCAGGCCATGCGCACCATCAGGCCGCCGTAATGGCCCCAATCTGCCGGCCACCATTCCTGACTGTCGGTCATCACCTTGGCAATGTCGGCTTTCAGCGCGGCAAAATCAATCTTTTCAAAGGCTTTGGCATAGCAAAACTCCGCGCCCAAAGGGTTAGAGGCGGGGCTGTGCTGATGCAGGATGCCAAGGTTCAACTGGTTCGGCCACCAGTCTTTATTGCCGCGCCCGCCATGGGTGGCGGCCTTGGCCCCCATTGCGCCGCCATGCATCACCGGGCATTTGCCCGCGCTGTTATCTGCCATGGTCATCTCCTTGAAACGATTGAAACGGAATGCCGGCAAGCGCTGAGTCTTACCTTCTGGAATCGTTCTAACAGGGTTTTGCCATTCGATGAACTTGCATTTGCTGATTGCCTTGATAAGAAATTCTGATGGTAAGCCTAACCCTGAAACAACTTCGCTACTTCGATGCCCTGTCGCGCACCGGCCATTTCGGCCGCGCGGCCGAACTATCTGCCATTTCGCAACCCGCCCTTTCGATGCAGATCAAGGAATTGGAGGCCGGTCTTGGCACCCCCCTGTTCGACCGCAGCGCAAGGCAAATCCGGCTGACCGCCTTTGGCGAAGAATTCGCCACCCGTGCGCGCGAAGTTTTGCGCCTGAGCGACGAGCTTGAAGATCTTGGCCGCATGTCCCGCACACAGCTTGCAGGGCGGCTGCGCATCGGGGTTATTCCCACGGTGGCGCCCTATCTCTTGCCGCAACTCATTACCCGCGTCAGCGTGGCCTATCCTGACCTTGATCTTCACCTGCGCGAAACCATCACGCCCAAACTGTTGCAAGAACTGTCTGACGGGCGGCTGGATTGCGCCATCGTCGCCTTGCCGGTTTCAGAACCCACGCTGACCGAAACCGCCCTGTTTTCCGAAGATTTCGTTCTGGTGCGCCCGCTTTGCGATGCTGGCCTGCCGGTGCCAAGCCCTGACCGGCTGCGCGAGATGCGTCTTTTGCTGCTGGAAGAAGGCCATTGTTTCCGCGATCAGGCGCTGGCCTTTTGCAAGACCCGCAACTTGCAACCACGCGAATTGCTGGATGGGTCATCGCTGACCACCTTGGTGCAGATGGTCGGGGCGGGCATTGGCGTGACCCTTATTCCGGAAATGGCCGTGGCAGTGGAAACCCGGCTGGCCCCGGTTGCCGTGGCGGCCTTTCCCGCCCCGCGCCCCTCGCGTCAGATCGGGATGGTCTGGCGGCGCAGTTCACCCTTGGCGCGTCAGTTGTTGCAACTGACCGAGGTTGTGAAAGCCTGTGGCACCGCCACCGAGCAAAGCCCAGCGCCTTAACGCCCGCCTTCACGCTGTTTGGCCACAGCCACCGCCAACGAAATGGCCATGGCAAGCGTAGCTGAAAGCGAACGGAAGGCCCCGAAATCCACCTCGGGCACCGTAAGAGCGGCATCGGTCAGGCGCGCAAGCGGGCTGGTGATTGCATCGGTCAGCGCAACAACCGGCAGGCCGCGCGCCCGTGCGTCTTCGGCCAAGCCAAGGGTTTCGGCGGAATATGGCGCAAAGCTGATGGCAAAAAGCGCATCACCCGGCCGCAGCGCATGGCGATGGTCCAACCCACCGGACCCTTCATGCAAAATCGCCGGAACCTGCATTTTTTCAAATACATAAGCCAGATAACTTGCCACAGGATAGGCCCGCCGCACCCCAATCAGATGCAGGGTATCGGCCCGCGACAAGGCCGAAACCGCCCGATCCAGCGCCGCCTCATCCAAGCCGGTGACCAATGCCTCAAGCGAAAGCCGGCCGGCTTCGACAAACTCAGCCAAAAGACTGGCGGGGCGATCTCCGCCCTTCAGATTGGCAAGACGCGTCGCATAATCGGGGAAACCCTGCGCCAAGGCCGCGCGAAACAAGCGCTGCATTTCGGAATAGCCCGAAAACCCCATGATCTGACAAAACCGCATCACCGCCGAAGGCGGCACCCCTGCTCCGGCAGCAATTTCCGCCACGGTCGACACCGCGATCCGGTCAATATTCGCCGCAATATGATCCGCGCATTGGCGCAGGCGTTTCGGAAGGCCATCCGCCAGCAAGCCAAGCCGGGCGCGAAATGCCTCAACCGTCTGGGGCGCAGGGCCTGCATCATGATCGGCGTCAGGCTTTGGCATGGTCTTTCCCTGATTTCAGCGCATCCGCGGCACATCGGCCCGCAATTTTGGCCGAAGCTAACACATGGAACAAATATTCCAAACCCAAACGCAAAATTCCAAATACGCAAACAAATGCCCGCCACGCGCTGATGACATGACAAAGCACCAATATCCACGAAATCAAACAAGCTTCCCCCTTGCCCCCGCCTGTCCTTACCCTTAAACGGGTCGGCGGAGTGGTGGCCGAGTGGTCGAAGGCACACCCCTGCTAAGGGTGCAGGCGGGGAACCGTCTCGAGGGTTCGAATCCCTTCCACTCCGCCACTTGCACATCGCAAACCCGAGATGAGGTCCCTTATGGGGCCTTTTTTCTTTTGGTTTCAAAGGGGTTTAGCCATGCCATCCGACTTTCAGAGACTGGCGTTTCCGCCGAAATCGGTCTCTGAACGCCCCGGGTCTCTTTCCATCCGCCCTTCACCAAAATCGAGACGGATTCAAAAGATCGCGCGATTTCAGCATGTTGGCGAAATCGAACTACGCCGCAGTTGAAGCGGGTTCGTCTGCTCTCGATGCGAACAGAGACACCCGAAGGCGGCGTGGTCGTGCGGGTTGGTGGGCATTTCGGCGCAGGTTGTGTCGTGCATTTGGTTGACGCAAAGGGCGGAAAGCCGACCGACGCTGGCTTCGGGGGCCAAGCTATTCCATCAGGAAAGCGGCCATTCAAAGGACATGTCGGGCGACGGCAATCATTTCGATGGTCTGTCCGTTCACAATTCGAGCTGAACCTTGAGCGCTCCTCTAGGAACCCCGCCATTGAACGCGGCCTCGATCTCTTCGAAAGGCACTCGATGACTCACCAACCGGGCCGCTTCCGCCCCATGGGTTAGCAACAGCGGTAAGGTATCCGGAATGTTCGCGTTCAGCGAATGGGTCCCGAACAATGAAAGCTGTCGGCGGAACATTTCGAACGGCGAGATCTGAATCCGCGCGGGCTGCGGGCAGACGCCGAAGAACAGCGCTGCGCCACCATCGCGCACATATCCAGGCATCGCTTCGGCCACTGCGGGGACCCCTGTAGCGTCCGCAACGAAGTCCTGACGGCGGCTCATCCCGAGAAGGGCATCGGATCCTGCTGCCACGGGCAGAAGCCCGAAGCTTTCCGCAAGACGCAGCCGATCTTCGGAAAGATCGACCATCGTGACCGTATTCGTTCCGTGCCATTTCAAGGCAAGCGCCATCAGCAGGCCGATCGGTCCCGCGCCGAAGATCATCGCGGTCTCGCGCTCTTGTCCGTCGAGTGTCGAAAGACCGTTCAGAACACACCCCAGCGGTTCGGCAAGGGCCGCGACATGCCATTCCATGTCACCGATCGGGTGGACATGGTCAGCGGTAGCGTCCACGGACGTGGTGTAAATTCAGCGCCGTCTTCGGTGTGATCTCAGGTGGCCATCGAGATGTATGGTCGAGGTGGAGTTTGGCGACTTCAACCACGAACCACACGGAGACCCC
>Ga0172373_10004017_pt1 | contig 20958 bp, 14 predicted proteins | sample Lak10m_2_FD_114546 | JGI IMG/M metagenome (GOLD analysis project Ga0172373, IMG submission 114546) | Freshwater microbial communities from Kabuno Bay, South-Kivu, Congo - kab_092012_10m | ecosystem: Environmental > Aquatic > Freshwater > Lake | place: Democratic Republic of the Congo...
GAAATGTTTCTCTTTTGATATTAAATTCCATTTTAACCCTCATCCTTTCTGTCTCTTTATTGTAAATATTTTTTAAGAGATTTTTTATAAAGAAAAACAGTAATAGTAGTAGGTCATGTTAAGGCTGTTGATAAATAGCTTATTTTGCATTTTTCTTATACTTTTATAAATAACAAACTGTTAACAAAAGAAGAACAAAAGGCTAGTTGTTCTTGGTAATAATGTTTCTAATTTTTTCCACCATTTCTATCAACTGTTTATCAGATTGTAGTTTCTTTTTTATCTTGTTAAACGAATAAATAACCGTGGAATGATCCCTTCCTCCTATCTTTTCTCCTATATCAGGAAAGGAGGAATTTGTCATCTCTCTTGCCAAAAACATTGCAATCTGACGCGCTTCCACTATGTTCTTGCTTTTCTTATTTGACTTTATCTCGGGAAGTTTTACGCTCAATTGAGAACAGACGACCTTTGTTATATCTTCAATAGACAGTTCTTTCTTTTCTGTTTTGTATAAAAGTTGTTTTAAAACCTCTTTAGTAAGATCAATATCTATGGCCCTTGAGGTCAAAGAGGAATATGCGGAAACCCTAATCAAATATCCCTCCAACTCTCTTATGTTTGATTCCGATTGGGTAGCCAGGAAAAGAGAAACTTCTCCAGGCAGGGAAATATTGTTTTCAATAGCTTTCTTTTCCAGGATGGCGATGCGCGTCTCTATATCGGGAGGTTGGATATCTGCAATCAACCCCCATTCAAACCGAGAACGCAGTCTTCCCTCTAAATTCGGTATATCTTTGGGAAATTTATCACTCGTAACCACAATTTGCTTTCCTGCATCATGAAGGGTGTTGAAGGTGTGAAAAAATTCCTCCTGCGTCCTTTCTTTGCCAGCTATAAACTGTATATCATCCATGAGTAGGCAATCGATATTTCTAAATCTTTCCCTAAATTTTTGCATCTTGTCGTAGCGGATGCAGTTTATTAGGTCGTTCATAAACACCTCCGCTGAGACATAAACTACATTCATACCGGGAAAAAGCTGAATCGCCTTTAATCCAATAGCGTTAACCAGGTGGGTTTTTCCCAGTCCAACACCGCCATAGATAAATAGTGGATTATAATTTTTGGCTGGCTGTTCGGCAACAGCAAAGGCGGCGGCATGGGCGAATTGATTGCTGGAACCGACCACAAAACGGTCAAAGCTATAGTTGGAATTCAAGGTCTTATGGAGTTTTTCTCGGGAAGGCTTGGTTTTGCTATTATCCACAATCAATTCATTGGTTTTCACAAAAGGCGCACTTTTTTTGGCTGATTCAGTGTTAATGATGAAATCAATATTATAAATTATACCAGTTTCTGACAGCAGCGATTCGCGGATCAGTGATAAATAATGTTCCTGCAACCAGTCACGGAAGAAACGATTGGGTACATTTAAGGCAATACGGCCATCTTCAATAGACTGCAAGTGGACAGGATTTATCCAGGTATCAAAATTCTGTTGGGTTATTTTTTCCTTTATTCTTTTAACTACTTTATTCCAAAGCATTTAGATAAAACTCATTTCTATCAACATGGTTATCAACAGTTGTTGATAAGTTTTATGAAATTTTTTTCATCGTTCCAGAAGAAAACGGACGAGACGATCCAATTCTCCGGGATTTGCATATCTTATTTCGATAGCGCCGGAGCTTTTGCGATTTTTTATGTTAACAGGCGCAAGCAAATGAGCAGATAGCTCCTTCTGTAACGCTTCAATGTATTTGTCAAGGGATTGTTTTTTCTTTTTTTCGGGGTTTGTTTTAAGTCTTTTTACTAAATTTTCCGTTTCGCGTACATTTAAATCCCTTTTTTGGATCATTTTAAAGGCTTTGATCTGCGATTCCGGAAGATCCAGGGAAAGAAGCGCCCTGGCATGACCGGCAGATATTTTTTTCCCGATTATGCCCTTTTGTATTTCTTCCGGAAGCTTGAGGAGTCTGATGGCATTAGCGACGGTGGAGCGGTCCTTCCCAACTCGTGCCGAAATATCATCCTGGGAAAGAGAAAATGTCCCAGCAAGGACAGTATAGGCCCGGGCCTCTTCTATGGGATTGAGTGATTCGCGTTGGATATTTTCCACAAGTGAAAGTTCTGCCAGTTCCCGGTCGCTAGCTTGACGAATGATAACAGGAACTTCCTTCATTCCAGATGCCTGGGCAGCCCGCCAGCGCCTTTCACCGGCTATTATCTCATACCCGTTTTTGGTCTTGCGAACGACGATTGGCTGGATAACGCCATTTTTTTTAACGGACGCTATCAACTCTTGTTGGGCTTCGTCGTTAAAATCAACGCGAGGCTGAAAACGGTTGGGTTCAAGCTCCTCAATTCCGCACATTACAAAGGAAGGTTGATCACGATCTCCCGCGGGATTGATAAGATCGGGAAACATTGCGCCAAGGCCCTTGCCCAGGGAATTTGTTCGCGGCATTAAAACCTCCCATTATCGATTATTTCTTTTGCCAAGTCCATATAAGACACCGCTCCCCGGGATTTGATATCATAAAGGATGATGGGAAGGCCATGGCTCGGGCTTTCCGATAGGCGCACATTCCTGGGAATAAGCGTTTTAAAAACAAGATCTCCGAAATGAGCGCGCACATCGTCACTTACACGCCTTGAAAGTAAATTTCGTGAATCGTACATGGTAAGTAAAATGCCCGCCAAATAAAGCGTTGGGTTTAAACGTTTTCTTATCAACTCCATAGTATTGAGCAGATGACCCAATCCTTCCATTGCGAAATATTCGCATTGCAGGGGAATCAAAAGACAATCCGAGGCCACCAGCGCATTGACTGTAAGAAAGCCAAGGGAGGGGGGACAATCTATAATTATATAATCATATTCAGTATCCAGGTTCCGTAGGAGATTTTTCAATCTCTTTTCCCGGTCCGCCAAAGAGACGAATTCAAGTTCCACCCCGATCAGATCCTGATTGGCCGGAATTATATCCAAGTACGGCATCTGGGTCCCGATGGCGGCCAAGTCTAAAGGATAATTGTCAATCAAACAGTGGTAAAGATTTTTATCGTTTATATTTTCAGTGGTTATGCCAATTCCACTAGAGGCGTTTCCCTGAGAATCCGCATCTATCAGCAAGGTTTTTTTTTCGGCTGCGGCCAGAGAAGCAGATAAATTTATCGCTGTCGTGGTTTTTCCGACACCGCCCTTCTGGTTGGCAACGCTTATTATTTTTCTCATAACACCCCAAACGAGAACATAAATAAACCCTCAATTCAGCAGGCTGACTGCTAACACAAAACGATCTCCCTTGACAACGATTTTTAAAAAAGACAAAAATTATAGTCGCTTATAAATGACTATTTTTTTTAGTGAATTATTTGTTGATGCGGCTTGCGGAGCGTCAGCGGAAAAAGTCATTCCAACAGCCGCGGCTGTTGCTTCAGCAGTCTTGATTTCCGCTGTCACGTCGGCGCCTCTCAGGGCGACAAGCTGACCAGTATTTTTAAGAAAAAAAGCAGAAAAAACAAGTAGTTGATCTAATTTAAAGGCCGCTCTGGAGATTACTGTGTCAAATTGTCCCTTAAAATCGTCTCTCGTGGCCAACCCTTCTATCCGTTCCCGGAGAACGCTTATGTCCGTGAGATCAAGCATTCTCACCACGTGGGAGAGGAAAGAGGTCTTTTTTCTGGAAGCATCGACAAGAAATACGTGCATTTTCGGCAGCATGATCTTCAACGGCAGGCCCGGGAAACCGCCCCCGCTTCCCAAATCCAGAAGGCACCCGCCTACTCGCTGAAGCAGGGGAAGCGGAGTAAGGGAATCTACGAAATGGCGATCGATTATCTCACCCAGGGAGCGATCGGAGACCAGATTTATCAGCCGATTCCAAAAAACCAATTCTTGATAATACAGCCCAAAAAGGCGGAGTTGTGGCCGATCGATATTAACTCCTATTTTTGCGGCTTTTTTGTGAAGTTCCGCAGTGAACTCTGATATCGGCGCGGCATTTATTGCATGGTGAACGGCTCTATTCATACGCAGCTTTCGCTTTTGGTCAGATGTAAGGGCAAGATATTACGGCTTGACTGGTACACTAAGCGGAGGGATGTGGTCAAGAGTAATTTGAATTTAATGGTTATTTGAGTTAAGCACATACTTATTGCATTTTTATGTCAAAAAGCGTCTATTAAGACACGTAAAGGAGGATATGGGGGGAGAATGAGCGGTTCGGGCATCCGTAGTTTCGAAGAAATGGATACACTGCATGCAATCGCGAGGATTCTGGCAAAGCCGGGCGATCTGAAGGAACAGATTACACAGGTTCTGCAGGAGATGAGCGTGCGCCTGGGGATGCAGCGCGGGATGATCTCCCTTTTGGACAGTGAAACCAAAGAAGCGTGGTTGGATGTTGTGTATGGCGCCGATATCAAGAACACGAAGATCACCTACCTGCCCGGAGAAGGGATTACCGGCAAGGTTGCACAGACAGGAAGGCCGCTTGCCATTGAGAATCTGGGGCAAGAGCTGCATTTTTTGGATAGAACCGGTGCCCGCCGCCTTCTGAACCGTGAAGAATTATCCTTCATTTGTGTTCCGATAAACTATGGTTCTCAGGTTGTGGGGGTGTTGTCGGCGGACAAGGCTGTAAAAAAAGTCGATGATATGGAAAAGGAGGTGGCGATTCTCTCCGCGGTAGCCGAACTGCTTGCCAAAGAAGTACACAATAGGGCGATGGAAGAAGAAAACCGGCGCCTGCACGATTTGCTGGATCGCGAGCGGATCCCCGCCTTTGACATTATCGGCCGATCCCGGGCGATGCAGGCGATTTTTAAAATGATAGCCCAAGTAGCCGATTCTAACACAACGGTGCTGCTTCAGGGTGAAACCGGTACCGGTAAGGAGCTGGTTTCACGGGCGATTCATAACAACAGTCCCCGCATGAAGGGACGTCTTGTGCAGGTGAATTGTGCCGCGATTCCTGAGACATTGCTCGAAAGCGAGCTGTTCGGTCATGAGCGGGGCGCCTTTTCCGGTGCCATGGCGAGTCGGAGGGGACGCTTTGAGGAGGCCAACGGGGGCACTATCTTACTCGATGAAATAGGCGAACTCTCCCTTTCGTCTCAGGCCAAGCTTCTGCGGGTGCTGCAGGAACGGCAGGTCCAGCCCTTGGGTTCTTCCCGACTGATAAAGGTAGATGTGCGGATCATTGCGGCTACCAATCGCAATCTGGAAAGGGATGTTTCGTTGGGACTTTTCCGTTCCGATCTTTTTTATCGGTTGAATGTTTTTCCCGTATATCTGCCGCCGCTGCGGGAAAGGGGAGCCGATATCCTGCTGCTGGCCGATTACTTTGTAATGAAATATGTCAGCGCAAAGGGTGCCCCGGCGCAAAAAATTTCTCCAGCAGTGGCCAATATTTTCATGTCCTATAATTGGCCCGGAAATGTCCGGGAACTGGAAAACTGCATCGAGCGTGCGGTGCTTGTCTCCAATGGCGCAGTTATCACACCGGAACATCTGCCGCTTTCGCTGCAAAGCGCCATCCGGGGAGCCACCGGAACCGCATTCAGCAGGCTCGATGCGGTGGTGCAATCAGAGGAGCGTGCGATGATAGTGGGCGCCCTGCGGGAAACAGACGGGAATCAGACCAAGGCCGCCAAACTGTTGGGCACTACAAAACGAATCATGCAATACCGTATAAAAAAACTGGGAATAGATTATCGTTCCTTCCACAAGTAATGGTACATTTTTGTTCGCTTCTTGAAAAATGATACATTTTTGTCATTCTGCGGAAGGCCTCATTACCGTTATGCCGGACACCTGCTGTTGAAAACAGGCGCACTGTCGTGCCTGTCCGGGATTATTCGGATTTTGGCATGATTATAGCAAATCAGTGTATTGCCGTAATCTGGGAAAAGGCGCAGGGGGTTGTTTGCCGGCAAATAGCCTCCGGGAATTGCAAGCGCCGCTGACAAATCAAGGGTTTTTAAAAAAGGAAAGGTAGGACGTTATGTGCAGACTGTTTGCCGTCACGAGTCAAGAACCGCTGTCGCCGATGGTGGCGATCCGTGCCCTCAATGTTATGAAGGAGGGGCATGACGGTTCAGGAATTGGGCTCTTCATGACCGATCTGGGGGGAGATTTCGAGCAATTCAAGGGCGGACCGATTTTATCCGGCATTTTTTCCAATGAAGGCATAAAACTCCTCGATCGTTATATGCTCGACATGGATTTTATGACCAAATACAAACTTTCGTTCCGTCCCTCGAAACGGCCACCCGAGGGGACGCCGCGCCGGGATAATTATCTTATTCGCGTTTACGAGTACCCTGTCTCCTGGGAGAACATTTCCGATGAAGAAAGGGAGCGTCGGCTGATGCTTTGCAGGCTCCAGCTGGGCGAGCTGGGCGAAAAAGATGGGTCAATGACGGTATTCAGCTTCTGGCCGGATGTTATCATGATCAAAGAGATTGGCGATCCGCTTGCGATTGCTGATTATCTTGGGCTGGAGCGCAAGGAGTTACAGGCGCGGATTGTCATGGCCCAGGGGCGGCAAAATACCAATTATGCAATCGACGTTGACGCCTGCCACCCGTTTTTTCTGCAGGGGATAGCTACCATGACCAACGGGGAGAACACGGCTTTTGTCCCAATCCGGGAGTTTCTGATGTCGCGGAAGGATCCGGGCTATGTCGGCTACAAATCCGATTCCGAGGTGTTTACCCACCTGCTGCACTATACTTACCGGCACCTTCATCTGGGGCTGGCAGAGTACAAGCATATTATCACCCCTCTTAAAGACGAGGAGCTGGCGCAGCACCCCGACGGCCTCTGGCTCCGGAGGCTCAAGCAGAGCTGCCGGCCGATGATTATCGACGGGCCGAACTGCGTTATCGGCTGTTTGCCGGACAGAACCCTTTTCATGCTACAAGATGCGAAAAAGCTGCGACCGGGCATCGTGGGCGGCCAAGCGGGGATGTATGCATTTTCTTCGGAGATGTGCGGTCTCGACGAAGCGCTGCCGACACGCGAAAAAAACAAGGATTTTCAACCGATGAAATACGATACAGTATTTGTCGAAGCAAAACGTCAGGAGGTTGGGCGATGGAACCAGATGGCCAGCTTAAGCCGTCTTCATTAGGACTGAAGGATCTGCCCTGGCAGATTGTCTGGAATAAGGAAAAATGCACCCTGTGCGGTCAGTGTACCGCTGTTTGTCCGGTACAGGCGATTGAAATAGGGGTGCATCGCAAAAGGGTTCTGCAGGTGCCGCCGGGGCTTGTCGAAAAACCTTCCAATGTGTTCGGCGTCTATCATGGTGTTCGCCAGAGAACCGATGTTTCTCATGCCTGCACCGGCTGCGGGATGTGTGCGCTGGTCTGTCCGAACGGAGCAGTCGTGCCGGTTCATAATGACGAGCCCGACAAGCTGCGCTTTCACATCAATCAGGGAGGCGTCCCCAGGCGGCGGGGCGGTCGCAGGAATTCCCAGGAAAGCCTCTTGGACGCGATCAAGTTTGTCCGTATTTCTATGCTGACCGATCCGGCGCTGGATGCGGGCCGTCATGAATTCGAATTGCGGACGCTGCTGGGGCGCATACTCCCTCCGGAAGAGGCCATGGGGCAGACAGGCTGGCAGCCGCCGGTCCGGGAGATATATCCACTCATCATCGGCGGCATGTCTTTCGGGTCATTGTCTCCGACGATGTGGGAAGGGCTCCAGATGGGGGTTGCCTATCTGAACGAGGAGCTGGGGATTCCGGTTCGGATTGGCACGGGCGAGGGAGGTTGCCCTCCCCGGCTACTACGGTCGCGTTTTCTTAAGTATGTAATTTTACAAATAGCCAGTGGTTATTTCGGTTGGGACGAAATCATTCACGCCCTGCCGGAGATGAAGGAGGACCCCTGCGCGATTGAGATCAAGTACGGGCAGGGCGCTAAACCTGGAGACGGCGGCCTTTTAATGTGGTACAAGGTGAACAAGATGATCGCCGCAATCCGGGGAGTGCCCGCGGGTATCAACCTGCCCAGTCCTCCTACCCACCAGACCAAGTATTCCATCGAGGAGTCGGTTGCCAAGATGATTCAGTCCATGTCGATGGCCTGGGGATTCCGCGTTCCTGTTTATCCTAAAATATCGGCAACTTCGACATCGCTTGCAGTTTTGAACAACCTGGCCCGCAATCCTTTTGCGTCCGCGCTCGCCATGGATGGCGAAGATGGCGGTACCGGGGCGGCCTACAATATCTCAATGAATCACATGGGGCATCCAATTGCCAGCAATGTCCGGGATGCCTATCTCAATCTGGTCAAGATCGGCAAGCAGAACGAGATACCGATTATCGCCGGCGGCGGGATAGGGAAAAACGGCAATCTCGCGGCCAACGCCGCCGCGTTGATCATGCTGGGGGCGAGCGCCGTGCAGGCAGGCAAGCACATCCTGCAGGCGGCAGGAGGATGCATAGGTTCGGAGACCGACCGCTGCAATGTCTGCAATATAGGTGTCTGTCCGAAAGGAATCACGTCTCAGGATCCACGTCTCTATAGAAGGCTCGATCCGGAAAAAGTTGCCGAGCGCCTTGTCGAGGTTGTGATCAGTTTCGATACGGAATTAAAGAAGATTGTGGCCCCGCTTGGCCGCTCCACATCGCTGCCGATCGGTATGTCGGACGCGCTCGGGATCGCCGATTACAGGGCCGCCGAACGCCTTGGAATACGTTATGTGTTGTAATATGGTGGGGCGGGACGGTAAAACAGGAGAAGCTGTTATTAGAGGAAGAGGAACGAGATATAAGGAGTTTTCATGTCAAACGAACCGACAATAGTTATAGATGGTATGGAAAATGGCGCTCGGGTCGATTCCCGCATCCTTGAGGGAAGAATTCAGCAGGCCGTTCTTGCAGGGGCCCGGAGCATTGAGGTCATTGCCTATGGCCAGCACGGCCTCGGCGGTCGGCTCTGGAGTGCCGGAAACGAGCCGGTGCATTTGCGGATCAAAGGTTCCTCGGGACAGCGCGTCGGCTCCATGGGTTTTCCGGGAACGAGGATCGATATCGAAGGTCCCGCCTCCGATGATCTGGGGTGGCTGAACGCCGGCGCGTGCATTGCCGTTCGGGGGCATGCGACCAACGGCGTCGCCAATGCGATGGCCCAGGGGAAGATCTATGTGGGGGGTGATATCGGGGCGCGGGGCATGACTATGACAAAGCACAACCCCCGTTTTGAGCCGCCGGAGCTATGGGTGTTGGGGGGCGTGGGGGATTTCTTTGGCGAATTCATGGCGGGCGGCATCGCCGTGGTTTGCGGATATGAAGCCCATGAAAAGGACAACGTGCTCGGCTACCGTCCCTGTGTGGGGATGGTGGGCGGGAAGGTCTTTTTCCGGGGCCCCCACAAGGGTTTCAGCGAACGAGATGCCTATATGCGGGCTCCCAACGACGAAGAGTGGAACTGGCTGAAGGGAGGCATGGCAGATTTTCTGGAGGCGACGTGCCGGCCGGCGCTGCTGCCGAAGCTTAAAATCTTGCCGAAGCTTACTGGAGACCGGGGTGAATGGCAGGTTATCGTTGCGAGAAAGCCTTACGAAAAAGCGGATGGCGCAATACATGTCAAAAAGTTCCGGGAGGAGTGCTGGGATCGAGAACTGGGCAAAGGCGGCCTGATCGGCGATCTGGCGGCCGGCGATCGGACCCAGATCCCGGTGCTGACTACCGGGGAACTGCGCCGCTTCGTTCCTGTCTGGGAAAATGAAAAGTATCTGCCGCCCTGCCAGGCGTCTTGTCCGACCGGCATCCCCGTCCGGAAGCGTTGGGATTTGATCCGGAAGGGTAAAATTCAGGAAGCGGTTGATTTGGCTCTGCAATATACGCCGTTTCCGGCAACGGTCTGCGGGTATCTGTGCCCCAATCTCTGCAAGCAGAACTGCACCCGTCAGCAATCCGATCTCGAGGCGATTGACACGATGATTCTGGGCCGGGCCAGCCTGAATGCCACGGTTCCGAAAGCCCCGCCTGCGTCCGGCAAAAGGATTGCGGTTATTGGGGGGGGGCCGTCGGGACTGTCGGTTGCATGGCAACTGCGGATGAAGGGGCATGAAGCGGTGATCCACGACGCCCGGGGGAAAACTGGCGGAAAAATTACGGCGACGATTCCCCGCAGCCGGATTCCGGACGAAGTGGTGGAGCATGAACTTAAACGCATGGGGGAGGAGCTTGCCTTTGTTGGTCTCAAACATCCGCTGACCAAGGAAGAATTCATAAAAATGCGTGAGAAGTTCGATGTCGTGGTGATTGCCGTAGGCGCCCAGAAGGGACGGGTGATCCCGGTCCCCGGCCACGAAAGGGTGATTCCGGCTCTCTATTTCCTTCGCGACAGCCGGCGCGATTGTGCCGAAGTTGGCAAGAAGGTTGTGATCATCGGTGCAGGTAACGTTGGTTGCGACGCCGCAGCGGAGGCCTTTCGCTTGGGCGCCGAATCGGTTGTCCTGATAGATGTTCAGAAGCCGGCGTCGTCGGGCAAGGAGCGAAAAAACGCGGAAGAGGCAGGGGCGACTTTTCTGTGGCCCCGATTCACAAAACAGATCACCGAGGTCGGTGTGGAGCTGCAGGATGGGGAGGTTCTCCCGGCGGATACGGTGATCATGGCTGTCGGCGATCAGCCCGAACTCTCATTTCTGCCGGGAGAGATAAAAACCGAACGGGGTTTTATCTCGGTTGATGGAAACTATCAGACAACCATGCCCGGTGTCTATGCGGTAGGCGATGCTGCGCGCCTGGGGCTTATAACCGACGCAATCGGTTCCGGCCGCAGGGCGGCGACGGCGATTGACGACATGCTGCAGGGTCGGGAAGAAACATACGATCAGATTCCCACGATTGCGGTAGAACGGGTAAAGCTCCAATACTATGATCCGCGGCCGCAGAATTTTGCTGATATCAATGCATGCGCCGCCAATTGCGCCTCCTGCGGCGGATGCCGGGATTGCGGAATGTGCGAGACCGCCTGTCCGCGGAACGCGATTTCCCGCAACGAATCCGAAGCAGGTCACTTTGAGTATCTGGTTGATGAAAATCTTTGTATCGGCTGCGGAACCTGTGCAGGCGTCTGTCCGACGGGGGTATGGAATATTGTTGCCAATGCTCCGCTGGATTAGCTGGCGGCTGAGCGGTTTTATTGTCTCTGCCTTGACAATTATTTGAGGGAGAAAGGAAAAAAGCCATGTACGATTTAAAAACCAGCAAGGATGTATTGAAGGTCGTGAAAGAGAGAAACGTCAGTTTCATTCAGTTCTGGTTTACCGATGTGCTGGGGGTGCAGAAGATTTTCAGCATTACCCCCGATGAGCTGGAGATTGGTATGGAGGAGGGGATGGGATTTGATGGTTCCTCCATCGCCGGTTTCTGCCGGATCGAGGAAAGCGACATGATCGCGATGCCCGATCCGACGACGTTCCAGATTATTCCCTGGCGGCCGACCGATCGTCCTGTTGCGCGGATGATCTGCGATATTCAGACTCCGGATGGAAAGCCGTACGAAGGAGATCCTCGTTATGTGTTGAAGAAAACATTGAAAAAGGTGACCGACCAGGGATACACCTTCTATGTTGGTCCGGAACTGGAATTTTTCTATTTTGCCAACGACAAGGTGCCGGAGTTTCTGGATATGGGCGGCTATTTCGACGGTTTGCCGGTGGACAGGGCGACCGATCTGCGCCGCCAGACCATCTTCACCCTTCAGGATATGGGGATCAGGGTCGAGTACAGTCATCACGAGGTTGCCCCGAGCCAGCACGAAATCGATCTCCGCTACGACGAGGCGTTACGAATGGCCGATAAGGTTATGACCTATCGCACCGCCGTCAAGGAGATTGCAAGGCTCAACGGCGTGTACGCGACCTTTATGCCGAAACCTATTTTTGGACAGAACGGCAGCGGCATGCATGTCCATCAATCCCTGTTCAAGGGCGGCAAGAACACCTTTTTTGACGGCAAGGACAAGTACAATCTTTCGAAGACGGCCAAGCAGTATATCGCCGGTATCATGACTCATGCACCGGAAATAACGGCGGTCTGCAACCAGTGGGTCAACTCGTATAAACGTCTGGTTCCCGGCTATGAGGCACCGGTGTATGTGGCTTGGGCAAGACGCAACCGCTCAGCGATGGTGCGCGTGCCGATGTACAAGCCCGGCAAGGAGAAGGCAACCCGTATGGAGTACCGTTCACCGGATCCGGCGTGCAATCCGTACCTGGCCTTTGCGGTAATGCTTGCGGCGGGCCTCAAGGGGATTGAAAAGGGCTACAAGCTACCCGAACCGGTAGAGACCGACATCTTCGAGATGGACGAGAAGGCCCGCGCCGAGGCCGGAATCACCTCCCTGCCCGGGAGTCTGCATGAGGCCTTGCAGATTGTCCAGCAAAGCGCTCTGGTGCGCGAAACGCTTGGTGGGCACATTTTTGAAAAATTTGTCGAGAACAAGAAGTTGGAGTGGGACCGCTTCCGAATACATGTAAGTCAGTACGAGATCGACCGTTATCTGCCGATGCTGTAAGCGAAACACATGCCATACGGGGGAGTTATTCTGAAATTTTCTTTACGGGCAGGGAACTTTCTGATAACTCCCCCTCTTCATTTGCTGTCCTTTTGCCCGGGATGCTAAAGCTTGTTCTCCCCTGTGCGAGGGCGTACGCGAGGAGTTACCGAGTATGTTGGGAAAAACATCCAGAACGGCGCTGCTTGTGCTGGACGACGGAAGTGTTTACCGGGGCGAGGCCTTTGCGGGCACCGGCGAAATGCTGGGAGAGGTCGTCTTCAATACCGGGATGACCGGTTATCAGGAGGTGATCACCGATCCCTCGTACAAGGGGCAGATCGTTGCCATGACCTACCCGCTGATCGGCAATACCGGCATTAATCCCGAAGACATGGAATCATCGGCCATCCATCTGGAGGGTTTTGTCGTCCGGGAGTATCAGGCCATGCCCAGCAACTGGCGATCCCGCGAGGATTTGAAGGAATTCCTCGAGCGCCACGGCAAGCTCGGGGTGGAGGGAATCGACACCCGCGCCCTGACCCGCCGGATCCGCACCTCCGGGGTGATGCGGGGGATTCTTTCCACCGAAACTGCCGATGTTGGGCTACTGCTGCAACGGGTTAGGGATTATCCGGGGCTGGTCGGCCGGGATCTGGTGAGGGCGGTGAGCTGTCGAATTCCCTATCTCTGGAAAAACGGTCATCCCCAAAGCCTGGCAGCCAGTCGAGACGGCTCGCTTTTGCGCACAAACACAAAGGAATCGGCGGGTGCTACGGGCCATGCTTTTTGCCGACGCGTTGCGGTTCTCGACTGCGGGGTAAAATACAACATATTGAGAAATTTGGAGAAACGGGGTTGTGAGGTGTTTGTCCTGCCGGCCGTAACGCCGCCCGACGAGATTTTTGCCCTGCGGCCGGATGGGGTGCTCCTGTCCAATGGCCCCGGTGATCCAGCGGCCTTGCCCTATATAGTGGAGACGGTGAAGGGTCTGGTGGGGAAGGTGCCCATCTTCGGCATCTGTCTCGGCCATCAGATTCTGGGGCAGGCCGTTGGCGGCCGGACGGCGAAGCTCAAATTCGGTCATCACGGGATCAATCAGCCGGTGCGTAACCTGCAAACCGGAAGGGTGGAAATAACCTCGCAAAATCACGGGTTTGTGGTGCTCCCGGAGTCGTTCCCCGCAAGCAAAACAAATCGCCATGAAAACCTCAACGATTGCACGTCGGAAGGACTCATGTATCCGGAACTGGCCGCATTCAGCGTCCAGTATCATCCGGAAGCGGCCCCCGGTCCCCAAGATGCCTCCTATCTGTTTGACGAGTTCATCAGCCTCATGGAAAGGGAAAGAAAAAAATGATTCTTATCATAGATTTCGGATCCCAGTACAACCAGCTTATCGCCCGGCGCGTCCGCGAGCATCAGGTGTACTGCCAGATCGAACCGCCTGATATCGCGCTTGAGAAGGTTCGGGCCTTAAAACCCGCGGGAGTTATTCTCTCCGGCGGGCCGGCAAGTATCTACGAAAAGCATGCCCCGCGTGTCGATAAGGGCATATTTTCACTGGGAGTTCCGGTGCTGGGGATTTGCTACGGTTTGCAGTTCATGGTGGATGCGCTCGGCTGCGAGGTAATCCCCTCTCAAAAACGGGAGTACGGGCTGGCCGAGTTGAGGGTGGCGGCAAGCGGCGGGAAGCTGTTGGCCGGGATTGCCGGTCAATCCAATTCCTGGATGAGCCACGGCGATCGGATCGGGCGTCTGCCGAGGGGCTTCAGCGTTACCGCCGGCACGGAGAACACGGAGGTCGCTGCCGCAGAAGACACAAAACGCCACCTCTACGGCCTGCAGTTTCACCCCGAGGTCGTCCACACCGCGCACGGAAAAAAGATCATTGAAAACTTCCTGTTCGGTATCTGCCGCTGCGAAAAGAGTTGGACGATGAACGCCTTTATCCGCGAGGCGATCGAGGATATCCAAAAGACGGTCGGAGACAAAAGGGTGGTACTCGGTCTGTCCGGAGGGGTCGATTCCTCGGTCGCGGCTGTCTTGCTGCACCGGGCGATCGGTCGCCACCTTACCTGCGTTTTCGTTGACAACGGACTGCTGCGTCTCGACGAGGGGAAAAAGGTGCGGGAGGTTTTCGGGAAGCATTTTCGGATGGACCTGCGCTATGCCCGGGAGGGGAAGACTTTTGTGGCAAGGCTGAAGGGAGTGACCGATCCGGAACGTAAACGCAAGATTATCGGTCGCACCTTTATCGAGATTTTTGACCGGGAGGCTGGTTCTATCCCGGATGCGGAATTTTTGGCTCAGGGAACCCTCTATCCCGATCTTATCGACTCGCGGTCGGCCTTTGGCGGGCCGAGCGCCGTCATCAAATGCCACCACAACGTGGGCGGATTGCCGAAGCACATGAAGCTGAAACTTGTCGAACCGCTGAAACACCTCTTCAAGGATGAGGTACGGCTGCTGGGCAAGGAACTCGGGATGTCCGATGAATTGATCTGGCGACAGCCTTTTCCCGGACCGGGGCTGGCGGTGCGGATTGTTGGCGAGGTTACCGCCAAAAGGCTTGCGGTGTTGCGCAATGCCGATGCGGTGCTGATGGAAGAGATCAAGGCGGGGGGGCTGTATCGGGATCTCTGGCAGTCGTTTGCCGTGCTGCTGCCGATCCGCAGCGTCGGGATCATGGGCGATAAGAGAACCTACGAGCAGGCGGTCGCGATTCGGGCGGTGACAAGCGAGGACGCTATGACCGCCGATTGGGCAAAACTCCCCCATGATCTGTTGGGGCGCATTTCCAACCGGATCATCAACGAGGTGCGCGGTGTGAATAGAGTCGTCTATGACATCAGCTCAAAACCCCCCGCCACCATCGAATGGGAGTGATATGCCGAAACGAACGGATCTGAAAAAAATTCTGATCATTGGCTCCGGGCCCATCATCATCAGCCAGGCCTGCGAGTTTGACTATTCCGGCACCCAGGCTTGCAAGGCGCTGAAGGAAGAGGGCTACGAGGTGGTGCTGGTCAACTCCAATCCGGCGACGATCATGACCGACCCGGAGACGGCGGACCGTACATATATAGAACCTATCACACCAGAAATCCTGGAAAAGATTATTGTGCAAGAAAGGCCCGACGCACTGCTTCCGACCCTCGGCGGCCAGACCGGACTGAACACGGCGGTTGCGGTGGCAGAGTCGGGGGTATTGGAGAAATACGGTGTCGAGATGATCGGGGCGTCGCTTGCGGCGATCCACAAGGCGGAAGACCGGCAGCTTTTCCGGGAGGCGATGGCGAAGATTGGTCTGAGGGTTCCCCGCAGCGGCTTTGCCCGGACGATGGACGAGGTGTTTCAGGTTGCCGCCGATATAGGGTTTCCTATTATTGTCCGCCCTTCGTTTACCCTCGGCGGGACGGGAAGCGGGGTTGCCTACAATCGGGAAGAGCTTGCCTTCATTGCCAAGGGCGGTCTCGATGCATCGCTCATCCACGAGATCATGCTGGAGCAGTCCGCCCTCGGCTGGAAGGAATACGAACTCGAGGTGATGCGCGATCGAGCAGACAACGTTGTAATAATCTGTTCGATTGAAAATCTCGATCCGATGGGGGTGCACACTGGCGAATCGATTACCGTAGCCCCCGCCCAGACGCTGACCGACGTCGAGTATCAGCTCATGAGGAACGCGGCAATTGCCGTCATCCGGGAGATCGGCGTGGAAACGGGGGGGTCGAACGTCCAGTTTGCGATCAATCCCGAAAACGGCGAGATGATCGTCATCGAAATGAATCCCCGCGTTTCCCGTTCGTCCGCCCTTGCCTCGAAGGCGACGGGATTTCCGATCGCAAAGATTGCCGCGAAGCTGGCCGTCGGCTACACGCTCGCCGAACTTCCCAACGACATCACCCGCGAAACGAGGGCGTCGTTCGAGCCGACGCTCGATTACTGCGTGGTCAAAATTCCCCGCTGGACATTCGAGAAGTTTCCCGAGGCGGAGGATTTTTTGACGACATCGATGAAATCGGTCGGCGAGACAATGGCGATTGGCCGCACCTTTCGCGAGGCGCTGCTGAAGGCGATCCGTTCGCTGGAGATCAAGCGGTTTGGGCTGCTGGATGGTCCGGCAGAGGAAAAAGCCTGTTCCGACGGTGATTTGGAACAGAAACTGCAAAAACCGAATTCACTGCGGCTCTTCTATATTGCCCTGGCGCTCAGCCGCAAGCTGACCGTGGAACGAATTCATCAGCTTACGATGATCGATCCCTGGTTTTTGCGCCAGATACAATCGCTTGTGGAGGCGGAAGGGTATCTGCGGAGGGAAGGTTTTTCGACCGGGAACCTCCGCGCCGCAAAACGTCTTGGCTTTGCCGATCGCGACCTCGGTGCCTTCTGGAATCTTTCCGAGGAAGAAATTCGCGCTCGTCGCCAGTCAGCCGGGATTTTTCCCGTTTACCAGCTAGTGGACACCTGTGCCGCGGAATTCGAGGCAGTCACTCCATATTATTACTCGACCTATGAGACCGAAACGGAGACGCGCGGCTCCGCGAAAAAGAAGATCATGATCCTCGGCGGCGGTCCGAACAGGATCGGCCAAGGGATCGAATTCGATTACTGCTGCGTGCATGCCTCCTACGCGATCCGTGAGGAGGGGTTGGAGAGCATCATGGTCAACTCCAATCCGGAGACGGTCAGCACCGACTACGACACCTCGGATCGGCTCTTTTTCGAGCCGGTAACGCTTGAAGATGTTTTGCATATTCTGCAAGAGGAAAAACCCGCAGGGGTAATCGTGCAGTTCGGGGGGCAGACTCCGTTGAACTTGGCCCGCAGCCTGGAGAAGGCGGGTGCGCCGATTCTGGGAACCTCCCCCGACTCTATCGACCGCGCGGAGGACCGCAAGCGTTTTCAGGAAATTGTGCGGCGTCTGGAGCTGCTCCAGCCGGACAACGACACGGCGATGAGCGAAGAGGAGGCGGTCAGCGCCGCCGGCCGGATTGGCTATCCGGTACTGGTGCGCCCCTCGTATGTCCTCGGCGGGCGTTCAATGGAGATCATCTATGACGAAGCAAGCCTCCGGCAGTTCATGGGGCGGGCGCTGGAGGTTTCCGCCGGTCATCCGGTGCTGCTCGACAAGTTTCTCGAGGATGCTATCGAGGCCGACGTGGACGCGATCAGCGACGGTAAAACAACGATAGTCGCCGGGATCATGGAGCATATCGAGGAGGCGGGGATTCACTCCGGAGACAGCGCCTGCGCCTTGCCGACGATGACCTTTTCCCCGGATATTCTGGAGAGGATCGAGAGCCAGACCAAGGCGATAGCCAGGGAACTCCAGGTCGTCGGGCTGATGAACATCCAGTATGCGATCAAGGACGACGCCTTGTACCTTCTTGAGGTCAACCCCCGGGCCTCGCGGACGGTGCCTTTTGTCAGCAAGGCGATCGGAGTGCCGCTGGCCAAGCTGGCGACGAAGGTCATGTTGGGGAAAACACTCGATGAACTGGGGTTTACAGCCCCGGTGCGGCCCCGCTATATCTCGGTAAAGGAGGCGGTCTTTCCGTTCAATCGCTTCCCCGACGTCGATATCCTGCTCGGGCCGGAGATGAAATCAACGGGGGAGGTAATGGGGATCGGCCGCTCGTTCGGTCTGGCCTTCGCCAAATCCCAGATGGCCGCGGGATTCAGGATTCCCCTTGCGGGAAAGGTGTTTTTGAGTGTGCACGATTTCTACAAGGAAAGACTCGTGCCCATTGCGCAATCCTTTGCCGCCCTGGGATTCCAGATCGTCGCGACCGCCGGTACAGCGGCAACGCTGCGCAGGCATGGAGTTTTGGTTGAATCAGTCAAAAAGGTCAGTGAGGGACGCCCCCATGTTGTCGATCATATCAAGAACGGCGAACTCCAGATTGTGATTAATGTCAGCCTTGGACGACGTTCCTCCCTGGATGCCTACCATATAAGGCGCGGAGCGCTCCTGTATAATGTTCTCTACACGACTACCCTGTCCGGCGCCCGGGCGCTCGCCGAGGCGGTGCACGCGCTGCAGCAGGAGCCGTTGGAGGTGACGCCACTGCAGGAGCACCATGAAGGGGCGAAGCGGCAAGTGCGGCCGAAAACCCCGGAATTATAAGGAGAAAGCTGAGCATGTACAACAGCGAAGAAGCTGATGGGCCGCGCGAAGAGTGCGGAGTCTTTGCGGTTTACGGCCATCAGGATGCGGCGCGGGTTGCCTTTTTCGGCCTTTTTGCCCTTCAGCATCGCGGGCAGGAAAGCGCGGGGATTACCTCTGCCGACGGCTGCCATGTCTGGGAGCACAAGGGTATGGGACTGGCCTCGGAGGTTTTTCACGAGGATGTCCTCTCGAAACTTCCCGGTAACCTGGCCATCGGCCATGTCCGCTATTCTACCACGGGTTCTTCCGTGCTTTCCAACGCCCAGCCGTTTTTGGTGCATCACGCCGAGGAGTATTACGCGCTTGCCCATAACGGCAATATTGTCAATGCCCTGGCGCTGAAATCGGAGCTGGAAGAGAAGGGGGCGATTTTCCAGTCCACGATGGATAGCGAGGTGATCGTCCATCTGATGGCGCCTTACCTGAAGGAAGGTCTGGAGGTGGCCCTGACGAAGGCTCTGTCCCGTGTTGAGGGAGCCTACAGCATCGTGATGCTGACCAGAAACAGGGTTGTCGCCATCCGCGATCCCCGGGGCTTCCGACCGCTGTCGCTGGGAACCATCAATGGCGGCTGGGCCGTGGCGTCCGAGACCTGCGCGTTTGATCTGGTTGGGGCGAAGTACGTCCGCGACATAGAGCCGGGAGAGTTGGTGTTCATTGATGAAACCGGGCTGCACAGCTCGAAGCCGTTTGTCCCGGTCAAGCCGGCTCATTGTATCTTCGAACTGATTTATTTCTCCCGTCCCGACAGCAACGTCTTCGGCAGGAACGTCTACATGTGCCGCAAACGGCTGGGACGCAATCTGGCGAGGGAGTACCGCCCGGATGTCGATCTAGTGATGCCGTTTCCCGATTCGGGGAATTACGCGGCGATCGGCTATGCGGAGGAAAGCAAAATTCCCTTTGAGATGGGAATGATAAGAAATCATTATGTCGGCAGAACCTTCATCCAGCCCAGTCAGATCATGCGGGATTTTGGCGTGCAGGTCAAACTCAACCCGGTAACGCCGTTGCTAAAAGGCAAAAAGATCCTGATCATCGAAGATTCCGTCATCAGGGGGACGACCAGCAGAAACCGGGTGCGCCGCCTGCGCGAATGCGGGGTTAAGGAAATCCACATGGCGGTGAGCTGTCCGCCGACCCGCCATCCCTGCCCCTACGGGATCGATTTTTCGGTGCGCGGCGAACTGATTGCTGTCGGGAAGGCGATCGAACAGGAAATTGCGGCGTTTATCGGTCTCGACAGCATTCACTATCTGTCCAGCGAAGGGATGATCGATGCGATGGAGCTGCCGGGGGATAATTTTTGTCTGGCCTGTTACAACGGTGCCTACCCCCTCCCCCCGCCTGAAAAATTCGGGAAGTTCTGTATGGAGGATGTCCACTAAACCGTAATCAGCTTGATTTGTTTGGGAAAAGGCGGGCGAATCGGCTGGTCAAAGACGATCGGCACAGCGCCTGAGGCGAGGGTTTAAACGGTGCTGGCAAAACTCGATAACATCACGATTGTCCTGAAGGGGCCCAAATTTTCCGGAAATGTCGGGTCGGTGGCGCGGTGCGCCAAAAATATGGGGATAGCGAACCTGATTGTGGTGGGCAACCGCGAGCTCGATGATGAGGAACTCCGCAAGATGGCTACCCATGTTGCGGGGGACATTGTCGCAGGCATTCGCCATTGCGATACGCTTGCCGAGGCGCTGGCCGATTTTAACTGGGTGGTCGGGACGACCGCGCGACATGGGTGGGGGCGCGGGCCGGTCATCTCGCCGCGGCAAATGGGCGAACAGGTAGCTGGTTTGACACAGAAAAACCGGGTTGCCCTGCTCTTCGGCCCGGAGGACACGGGGTTGACCAACGACGATTTGCGCTTCTGTCAGACGCTGGTCTCCATTCCCACGGCCGGCTTTAAATCGCTGAACCTCTCTCAGGCGGTGATGGTCGTCTGCTACGAAATATTCGTCGCCCGGAGTGAAGAAGAGCCCAGATTCAAACAGAAACTTGCCGAAGCAAGGGAACTCGACGGGATGTACGCCCACATGCAGGCTACCCTGTCGGCAATTGGCTTTCTGCTCCCGGAGAACCCTGATTACTGGATGACCCATATCCGCCGCCTCTTTTCCCGCACCACCCTCCTGGCGCGGGAGGTAAAAATAATTCGGGGCATCTGCCGCCAGATCGAGTGGTACGGCGACCACAAAGAACGTAAGACAACATGACGAAAATACTAATCATCTATCACTCGCAGACGGGAAA
>Ga0172373_10004018_pt1 | contig 20955 bp, 30 predicted proteins | sample Lak10m_2_FD_114546 | JGI IMG/M metagenome (GOLD analysis project Ga0172373, IMG submission 114546) | Freshwater microbial communities from Kabuno Bay, South-Kivu, Congo - kab_092012_10m | ecosystem: Environmental > Aquatic > Freshwater > Lake | place: Democratic Republic of the Congo...
TGGATAAAGAAAGTATAAAAGGAACTAATCCTGAAACAGGAGAAGAAATTTCTCGTAAACCAGATGCAAAAGAACCATTTACAGCTTTAGCATTTAAAATTGCTACAGATCCTTTTGTAGGTCGTTTAGCATTCTTCCGTGCATACGCTGGTCGTTTAGATGCAGGCTCTTATGTTTTAAATACGCGTTCAGGAAATAAAGAGCGTATTTCTCGTATATTCCAAATGCATGCTAATAAACAAAACCCAATCGAGTTTATCGAAGCTGGTGATATTGGTGCAGCAGTTGGTTTTAAAGATATTCGTACTGGTGATACATTATGTGATGAAAAAGCACCTATTGTATTAGAAGCTATGAAATTCCCTGAACCTGTAATTGGTTTAGCTATTGAGCCAAAAACACAAGGAGATTTAGATCGTTTAGGAGTTGGTTTGAATAAATTAGCAGAAGAGGATCCTACTTTCCGTGTACATACTGATGAGGATTCAGGACAAACTATTATCTCTGGTATGGGTGAATTACATTTAGAGATTATCATTGACCGTTTAAAACGTGAATTTAAAGTTGAGGTTAACCAAGGTGCACCTCAAGTTTCTTACAAAGAGTCTATTTCTGCTACTTATGAACACCGTGAAGTATACAAAAAACAAACTGGTGGTCGTGGTAAATTTGCTGATATTAAAGTTGTTTTAGGTCCTGTGGATGCTGATTTTGATAGAGAAAAAGCAAAATCAGATTTACAATTTGTAAATGAAATTACCGGTGGTTCAATTCCTCGTGAGTTTATACCTTCTGTTGAAAAAGGATTTAAAGCTTCTATGTTAAATGGTGTACTAGCCGGTTATCCTTTAGATAACTTAAAAGTACGTTTAATTGATGGTTCATTCCATGCAGTGGATTCTGATTCATTATCATTTGAAATCTGTGCTCGTTCAGCTTACCGTGAGGCATTAGGAAAATGTAAACCAGTTTTAATGGAGCCTATCATGAAAGTGGAAGTGTTAACTCCAGAACAAAATATGGGTGATGTTGTAGGTGACTTAAATCGTCGTCGTGGACAAATCGAAGGGATGGACTCTAAAAATAACTCTCAAGTTATTAAAGCAAAAGTTCCTTTATCAGAAATGTTTGGTTACGTAACTCAATTACGTACTTTAACTTCTGGTCGCGCAACTTCAACAATGGAATTTTCTCATTATGCAGATGCTCCCGCTAACGTAGCAGCTGATGTAATAGCAAAAGCAAAAGGTAAAAAAGAAAACGCATAAACCTATTATAAATATAACATGAGCCAAAGAATTAGAATAAAATTAAAATCTTATGATTACAACTTAGTTGATAAATCCGCTGAGAAGATTGTTAAAACAGTAAAAATGACAGGAGCTGTAGTTAATGGCCCAATTCCATTACCTACAAATAAAAGAATCTTTACTGTATTACGTTCACCACATGTCAATAAAAAGGCACGTGAACAATTCCAAGTTTGTGCATACAAGCGCTTATTAGACATTTACAGTTCTTCTTCAAAAACAGTAGATGCTTTAATGAAATTAGAATTGCCTAGTGGAGTTGAGGTAGAAATCAAAGTTTAATCATCTGTTTACAGTGATTCAATTAAATAAATAAATAATAATAATTAATATAATTAAATTAAAATGTCTGGAATTATTGGTAAAAAAATAGGAATGACTAGCTTTTTCGATGCCAATGGTAAATATGTGCCATGCACAGTTATTGAAGCAGGTCCTTGCGTTGTAACGCAAGTAAAAACCAATGAAAAAGACGGTTACGCATCTTTACAGTTAGCATTCGAAGATAAAAAAGAAAAACATACATCGGCTGCTATGAAGGGTCATTTTGCTTTAGCAAAAACTACACCAAAACGTAAAATTGTTGAGTTCCGTTCTTTTGAAGAAGAAAAAAATTTAGGTGATGTAGTTACATTGGATATATTCTCTGAGGGAGATTTCGTTGATGTAGTGGGTACGTCAAAAGGTAAAGGTTTTCAAGGTGTTGTTAAACGTCATGGCTTTGGTGGTGTAGGAGGTTCTACTCATGGTCAACACGATCGTCAAAGAGCTCCCGGTTCATTAGGAGCGTCTTCAGATCCTTCTCGTGTATTTAAAGGTATGCGTATGGCAGGAAGAACAGGTGGAGATAGAAAAAAAATCCAAAATTTGGTAGTTGTTAAAATAATGGCAGAAAAGAATGTCCTTTTGATTAAAGGGTCTGTTCCTGGTGCTAAAGGGTCTTACGTTATAATCGAGAAGTAATCATGCAAGTAGAAGTATTAAACATAAGCGGAAAAAAAACTGCTAAAAAAGTAGAATTAGCAGATGTGATTTATGGTTTAGAACCTAATGATCATAGTATATATTTAGATGTTAAGCATTATTTAGCTGCACAACGTCAAGGAACGCACAAATCAAAAGAACGTGCTGAGATTTCAAGAACTACTAAAAAATTGAAAAAACAAAAAGGTACTGGTGGTGCTCGTGCTGGTTCTATGAAATCACCTGTTTTTGTTGGAGGTGGTCGTGCATTTGGTCCTAAACCTCGTGATTATTCGTTTAAATTAAACAAAAAAGTTAAAGTATTAGCGCGTGCTTCAGCTTTAACTTATAAAGCTAAAGAAAATGCTATAACAGTTTTAGAAGATTTCACATTTGAAGCACCTAAGACTAAAAATTACATTGATTTATTGAAAAACTTAAATCTAACTGATAAAAAGACAGTTTTAGTTTTGGGTGATACAAATAATAACGTATATTTGTCGTCCCGAAATTTGGAAGGCGCGAAAGTTGTCAAAGCGTCTGATTTAAACACTTATGATATTGTTAATGCCCAGTCATTAATTTTATTAGAAAGTTCGGTAAAAGTATTAGAATCATTATTAAATAAATAAAATGGAAATATTAATTAAACCAATCATCACCGAAAAGATGACTTCTTTGGCAGAGAAGTTGAATCGCTATGGTTTTGTGGTTGATAGAAACGCCAACAAAGTACAAATTAAACAAGCTGTTGAAAAAATGTACGGTGTGAAAGTTGAATCTGTTAACACTCAACAATACGTAGGTAAAGTTAAAACTCGTAATACCACTCGTGGTATTGCAATAGGCCGCGTAAACCGTTCAAAAAGAGCTTTTGTCACTTTAAAGAATGGCGAAGCTATTGATTTTTACGCTAATATTTAATTTGATAAAAAGTAAAAGAAATGGCATTAAAAAAATTCAGACCGTTAACTCCAAGTCAACGTTTTAAAATAGCAACTGATAACTCCGATATTACGACAAATGTACCTGAAAAAAGTTTGTTAACTTCGGTTAAAAATAGTGGTGGTCGTGATAATACCGGTAAAATGACTATTCGTAACATTGGTGGTGGTCACAAAAAACAATACCGTATCATTGATTTCAAACGTAATAAAGATGGTATCGAAGGAACAGTAGCATCAATTGAGTACGATCCTAATCGTACTTCTCGTATTGCTTTAGTAGTATATAAAGATGGTGAAAAACGTTATATTATCGCTCCTCAAGGTTTAGAAGTTGGGAAAAAAATCATGTCTGGTTCAACAGCTACTCCTGAAGTAGGTAATTGTATGTTTTTATCAGATATCCCCTTAGGTACAATAATTCATAATATTGAATTACGTCCAGGTCAAGGTGGAGCAATGGCACGTAGTGCTGGAACATATGCTCAATTAACTGCTCGTGATGGGAAATATGCTGTATTGCGTATGCCTTCAGGTGAAGTACGCATGATTTTAGTTACTTGCAAAGCTACTATTGGTGCAACTTCGAATCCTGATCATAGCTTAGAAATTTCTGGTAAAGCTGGTCGTTCTCGTTGGTTAGGTCGTCGTTCTCGTACTCGTCCGGTGGCTATGAATCCAGTTGATCATCCAATGGGTGGTGGGGAAGGTCGTGCATCAGGTGGACAACCTCGTTCTAGAAATGGTATTCCTGCTAAAGGTTATAAAACTCGTTATAAAGCGAAGTCTTCTAACCAACATATCATTAAAAAAAGAAGTAAATAATAATTAATGTTTAATGGCTCATCGCGAGGCGAGTTTCAAAACTAAAAAACAAAAAAATGGCAAGATCATTAAAAAAAGGTCCTTTTATAGACCACAATTTAGAAAAAAAAGTTACTCAAATGAATGAGAGTAACAAAAAAGTAGTACTAAAAACTTGGGCAAGACGTTCTGTTATTTATCCTGAAATGGTTGGTCACACTTTCGCTGTTCATAATGGGAACAAATTTATACCTGTTTATGTTACCGAAAATATGGTAGGACATAAACTAGGCGAATTCTCAGCAACACGTTCATTTAAAGGTCATTCAGGTAATAACAAGAAATAATTGTCTATAAAGATATTTAGTCATGGGTAAAAGAAAAAGATTAGCAGCCGAGGCTCGTAAAGAAGCAAATAAAGGTGTTTATTTTGCTAAATTAAATAGTTGTCCAACTTCACCTCGTAAAATGCGTCAAGTAGCGGATTTAGTGAGAGGTATGGAAGCTTACAAGGCTTTAAATGTGTTGAAATTTAACACACGAGAGGCTTCTACACGTTTAGAGAAATTATTAAAATCTGCCATAGCTAATTATGAAGCTAAAACTGGTACTCGTCCAGAGGAGAACACTTTATTTGTTACCTCTGTAATGGTTGATAGTGCTATGATGGCTAAACGTCTTCGTACAGCACCACAAGGTAGAGGTTATAGAATAAGAAAGCGTTCTAATCATGTAACTTTAGAAGTGGGTACTACTGCACCAAATTCAGAGAAAAAAAATAGAAATACAGCTTCATTAAATAAACTAGAAAATTAATAATATACAGGAAATGGGACAAAAAGCAAATCCAATAGGTTTACGTTTAGGTGTAATTAAAGGTTGGGATTCAAATTGGTTTGGCGGCAGAGACTACGCTGACAAATTAGTTGAAGACACTCAAATACGTAATTATTTAAAAGTTCGTTTGCCAAAAGGTAGTATATCTAAGATTGTGATTGAAAGAACTTTAAAACTTATAACGGTTACAATAAATACTGCTCGACCTGGTATTATTATTGGTAAAGGAGGAAAAGAAGTTGATAAATTAAGAGAAGAGTTAAAGAAAATTACTAAGAAAGAAATCCAAATTAATATTTTCGAAATTAAAAGACCAGAGTTAGATGCTCGTTTGGTAGCTGACAGTATAGCACGACAAATTGAAGGTCGTATTTCTTTTCGTAGAGCAGCTAAAATGTCAATTGCCTCTACAATGCGCATGGGAGCAGAGGGTATTAAAATTTTAGTATCAGGACGTTTAGGTGGAGCTGAAATGGCTAGAAGTGAAGGTTATAAAGAAGGACGTACTCCTTTACAAACTCTTCGTGCAGATATAGATTATGCTATTGCTGAAGCTCATACAACTTACGGACGTATAGGAATCAAAGTTTGGATATGCAAAGGTGAAATTTATGGTAAAAGAGATTTATCACCAAATTTTGGCTTAGATAAAGATAAAAAAGTTGCAAATTCAGCTTCCGCACCCAAGTTTTCTGGTCGTGGTCCTAAAAGGGATTCTAAAAGAAACGATAAATAATTATTAATTAGTGAATTACTATTGTAAGTAAATATAATCATGATACAGCCTAAAAGAACTAAATATAGAAAAATGCATAAAATGAAAATGAAAGGAGACACTAAACGTGGTGATCAATTAGCCTTTGGTTCATTTGGTATTAAAGCATTAGATGAAAGTTGGGTAACTTCTCGTCAGATTGAAGCAGCTCGTATTGCAATTACACGTTTTATGAAACGTGAAGGTCAGGTTTGGATTCGTATTTTTCCTGACAAACCTATTACTAAAAAGCCAGCTGAAGTACGTATGGGTAAAGGTAAAGGTGCTCCCGAATATTGGGTTGCTCCGGTAAAAAGGGGGCGTGTGTTGTTTGAAGCGGAAGGAGTACCTTTGGATGTTGCAAAAGAGGCGTTAAGGTTAGCTGCACAAAAGTTACCTATTGTTACTAAATTTGTTATACGTAGAGATTACGTAATAGAAGCAACAGTTTAAAAATAGAATTTATATAAAATGAAAAACACAGATATAGTTGCTTTATCTACACCAGAATTGTTAGATAAAATAGTCGAAGAAAAATCGAGTCTTAATAAATTGAAATTGAATCATTCTATTTCTCCTTTAGAAAATCCAATTAAAATACGTGATACTCGAAAAACAGTTGCTCGTTTAGCTACTGAATTAACTAAAAGAAATAAAGCTTCTAAATAATAAAAACAATGGAAGAAAGAAATTTAAGAAAAGAAAAAGTAGGAGTCGTAAAAAGTAACAAAATGGAAAAATCTATTGTTGTTTCTGTTATGCGTAAAGTTAAACATCCTAAATATGGTAAGTTTGTTAATAAAACTTCTACATTTGTTGCTCATGATGAAAAAAATGAATGTAGTATAGGAGATACTGTAAAAATTAGTGAAACCCGCCCTTTAAGTAAAACTAAAAATTGGCGTTTGGTAGAAATTTTAGAAAAAGTTAAATAATACTTAATATATTTAAGAAATGGTACAAAACGAGTCAAGATTAGCTGTTGCAGATAACAGTGGGGCAAAAGAGGTTTTAGTTATCCGTGTTCTAGGAGGCACTAGAAAGCGTTATGCTTCTGTTGGAGATAAAATTGTAGTTACAATTAAAAATGCATTGCCTTCAGGTAATGTTAAAAAAGGAACTGTACATAAAGCAGTTGTGGTTCGAGTAAAAAAGGAAATTCGTCGTCCTGATGGTTCTTATATTAGATTTGATGATAATGCATGTGTTTTATTAAATCAAAGTGATGAAATACGTGGTACTCGTATATTTGGACCGGTTGCTCGCGAATTACGTGATAAGCAATTTATGAAAATCATTTCATTGGCACCAGAAGTGTTGTAATTATTAATAAAATTAACAATGTCAAAATTAAAATTAAAAAAAGGCGATACTGTAAAAGTTATATCTGGCGAATCCAGAGGCCAAGAAGGTAAAATTGTGTCTATTGACACTAAAAAAGATCGTGTTATTGTAGAGGGTGTTAATTTAGTTAGCAAACATACTAAACCTAGTGCTAAAAATGCTAATGGAGGAATTGTTAAACAAGAAGGCTCTATTCATATCTCTAATTTAATGTTTGTTGAAGGTGGTAAAACTGTAAGAATTGGCCGTAAGGTTAATATTACCACTAATAAAATTGAACGTATTTCTAAAAAAACTAAAGAAGTTATTAAATAATGGTTGCAACTTATTCTCCTAGATTAAAGGACAAATATAAAATAGAAATTGTTGAAAATTTAAAGAAACAATTTCAGTATACTTCATCAATGCAAGTTCCTAAATTAGAAAAAATTTGTATTAATCAAGGTATTGGTGATGCTGTTTCAGATAAAAAATTAATTGAATCAGCTGTAAAAGAAATGACAACAATAACAGGACAAAAAGCTGTTGCTACTTATTCTACTAAAGATATATCTAATTTTAAATTACGTAAGGGTGTTGCCATAGGAGTTAGAGTAACTTTAAGAGGTGACAATATGTATGAATTTTTAGATAGGTTAATTGCATCTTCATTACCACGCATAAGAGATTTTAAAGGTGTAAATGATAAAGGATTTGATGGAAGAGGCAATTATACTTTAGGTATTACTGAGCAAATCATTTTCCCTGAAATTGATATAGATAAGGTAAGTAAAATTCAAGGTATGGATATTACTTTTGTTACATCTGCACCAACTGATAAGGAAGCTTATGCATTATTAAGTGAATTTGGTATTCCATTTAAAAAGAAATAGTATATTTACAGTCCTGAAAAAAAGATAATATGGCGAAAGAATCAATGATAGCACGTGATGCTAAAAGAAAAAAGTTAGTAGAAAATTATGCTGCTAAACGTGCTGAATTAAAAAAAGCTGGTGATTACACAGCTTTACAAAAGTTACCCAAAAATTCTTGTAAAGTTAGAATGCGTAATCGTTGTAAGTTAACTGGACGTCCGCGTGGTTATATGAGAGATTTTGGGATTAGTCGTGTGACTTTTCGCGAAATGGTCTTGTTTGGTCTAATTCCAGGTGTAACCAAGTCTAGCTTCTAGATATAGTATAAATGTATAATTATCCTGTTTTCGGGATAACATATTAAAACAAATAAAATGACAGATACAATTTCAGATTACTTAACTCGCGTTAGAAATGCGATTAGATCAAATCATCGAATCGTGGAGATTCCATCTTCAAATCTAAAAAAAGAGATTACCAAAATTCTTTTTGAAAAAGGTTACATCCTAAATTATAAATTTGAAGAAAATGACAAAAAGCAAGGAACTATTAAAATTGCTCTTAAATATAATCCAACAAACAAAATGTCAGCTATTCGTACCTTGGATAGAGTATCTAAACCAGGCTTACGTAAATATGCAGGAGTTGAAAATATGCCTAAAGTATTAAATGGCTTAGGTATAGCGATTATATCAACTTCTAAAGGTGTAATGACTGATAAGGAAGCTAAGAAATTAAATGTTGGAGGTGAAGTTTTGTGTTACATTTCATAATTAGAGGGAGAAAAATAATATGTCACGTATAGGAAAATTACCAATCACAGTTCCATCAGGGGTGGAAGTTAGCATATCTGGAACAACTGTATTAGTTAAAGGAAAACTAGGTTCTTTAACTGAAACTATTGATTCCGATATAAATGTAAATGTTGAGAATGGTGTTATAAATGTATCGCGTCCAACTGATCAAAAGCGTCATAGAGCTTTACACGGATTGTACCGTTCTTTGATAGCTAATATGGTTAAAGGTGTTTCAGAAGGGTATAAAACTGAACAAGAATTAGTTGGTGTGGGGTACCGCGCCTCTAATAAGGGTCAATTATTAGAGTTGGCCTTAGGTTTTTCTCACAATGTTGTTATTGAATTACCAAACGAAATTAAAATTACAACTTCATCTGAGAAAGGACAAAATCCAAAAGTAATATTAGAAAGTTACGATAAACAATTGTTAGGAATGGTAGCAGCCAAAATACGTTCATTACGTAAACCAGAACCATACAAAGGTAAAGGTATCAAATTTACTGGTGAAATCTTACGCAGAAAAGCTGGTAAATCTGCAAGTAAAAAATAAAAATTCAATTAGTATTAATCATCTTTAAAAAACTGGAAAGATGGCACTCAATAAAAAACAAAGAAGAGAACGTATTAAACTTAAAATCCGTAAAACTGTAAACGGTACATCGTCTATCCCTAGATTATCAGTATTTAGAAGTAATACAGGAATATATGCTCAATTAATTGACGACTTGTCAGGCAAAACCTTATATGCTGCTGGTTCTGATGATAAAAACATTAAAACTTTAAAAGTTAATAAGTTAGAAAAAGCTAAATTGGTTGGTAAATTAATAGGAGATAAAGCTAACACAGCAGGTATTAATAATGTTGTATTTGATAGAAGCGGTTATTTATACCACGGTAGAATAAAATCGTTAGCAGATGGTGCTCGCGAAGCAGGTTTAAAATTTTAATAGTATATAAAGAACATAGATATTATGTCAAGAGAATTTGTAAAAAAAGTTAAGTCAACCGATATTGAATTAAAAGATAAATTAGTTGCAGTTCAACGTGTAACAAAGGTTACAAAAGGTGGACGTCATTTTAGTTTTTCTGCTATTATAGTAGTTGGAGATGAAAAAGGAGTTGTAGGTTATGGACTTGGAAAAGCTAATGAAGTAACTGATGCTATCACAAAAGGAATTGATGATGCAAAAAAGAATTTAGTTAAAGTTTCTGTTTTGAAGGGTACAGTTCCTCATCCTGAAAATGGTAAGTTTGGTGGATCTAGAGTTTTTTTAAAACCTGCAGATCATGGTACAGGTGTTATAGCTGGTGGTGCAATGCGTGCAGTATTAGAAAGTGTAGGTATTACGGATGTATTAGCAAAATCAAAAGGGTCATCTAATCCACATAATGTGGTTAAGGCTACTATTGATGCATTAGCTAAAATGCGTGATCCTTTAGCTATATCTAGACAGAGAGGAATAACTTTAGAAAAAGTGTTTAACGGTTAAAATTATTAGAAGATATGTCACAAGTTAAAATAACCTTGTATAAAAGTCCAATAAAAAGAAATGCTAGACAGAATGCAACAGTTCAAGCACTTGGATTAAAAAAATTGAATCACTCTGTAAATAAAGAAGCTACCCCTCAAATTTTAGGAATGATTAACTCTGTTGCTCATTTAGTTAAAGTAGAAAACATTTAATTAATACAATTTTACATGGTACGTCTTTTCGTTATATATTAACTGAAAGATGTACCATAAACCCTTTAAAAAACGAATAATAATGAAATTAAATACATTAACTCCTTCAGAAGGATCAGTTAAAAATAATTATAGAAGAGGTCGCGGTCAGGGATCAGGTGGAGGTGGTACAGCTACTCGTGGTCACAAAGGTGCTCAATCTCGTTCTGGACATTCTAAAAAGCGTGGGTTTGAAGGTGGTCAAATGCCTTTACAACGTAGAGTTCCTAAATTTGGATTTAAAAATATCAATAGAATAGAATACAAAGGTGTTAATTTAGACATTATACAAAAAATTGTTGAAACTAAGAACATATTTGATATTACCCCAGAAGTCTTAATTCAAAATGGTATAGCTTCTAAGAATGATGTTGTCAAAATATTAGGAAGAGGCGAATTAAAGTCAAAAGTTAATATTTCAGTTCACGCTTTTACTGCAACGGCCAAGGCGGCAATTGAATCGAAAGGTGGTGTAGCAAAACAAATATAGTTCGTTATATGAAACGTTTTATAGAAACCCTCCAAAATATTTGGAAAATAGAAGAATTAAAGCAAAGAATACTTACTACTCTAGGCCTTATTCTCATCTATAGGTTGGGTTCATATGTTGTTTTGCCTGGTATTAATACTGAAATACTTGCACTAGCAAATGATAATTCTTCTAACGATGGTGGTATTATATCTTTAATTAATGCTTTTGCCGGTGGTGCTTTTTCAAGAGCTTCTATTTTTGGTCTAGGTATTATGCCATATATTACAGCTTCAATTATTATACAGTTGTTAGGCATGGCAGTACCTTACTTCCAAAAAATGCAAAAAGAAGGTGAAAGCGGAAGGAAAAAAATCAATCAGTATACTCGTTTTTTAACAGTTGCAGTTACGGCTGTTCAGGCACCTGGTTATCTGGCAACTCAAGTTTACACTAAGCCTGGTGTAGTTGGTATTGATACTACATGGTTCGGAATTCAATCCACTATAATCTTAGTTGCAGGAACTATGTTCATAATGTGGTTAGGAGAACGAATAACTGATAAAGGTATAGGTAACGGTATATCTTTACTAATTATGGTCGGTATTATTTCTAGATTACCTTTTGCTATTACATCTGAATTTGGTTCTCGTTTAGAGAGTGCTGGCGGAGGGTTAATAATGTTTTTATTGGAAATAGTTTTTCTTTTATTTGTTATTATTAGTTGTATTCTTTTGGTGCAAGGTACAAGAAGAGTTCCTGTCCAATATGCAAAGAAGATTATAGGAAATAAACAAGTTGGTGGTGTTAGGCAATATTTACCTTTAAAAGTAAATGCTGCTGGAGTTATGCCGATTATATTTGCACAGGCAATTATGTTTATTCCTGCGGCTATTTCAGGTTTTTCTGGAGGGACTGGAGGTGTGTTTGCTGATAGATATGGGTTTTGGTATAATTTTATTTTTTCTTCATTAATTATAGCGTTTACTTATTTTTATACTGCAATTATGATTAATCCAAATCAATTAGCTGATGATATGAAACGTAATGGAGGATTTATACCTGGTGTAAAACCAGGCAAACTTACAGCAGAATTTATAGATCAAGTAATGTCTAGGATAACATTACCTGGATCTATTTTTTTAGCCTTTGTTGCTGTCTTACCATCTCTTGCTATTAAATTTGGTATAAACGGTTCTTTTTCTGATTTTTTCGGTGGTACATCTCTTCTGATTTTAGTAGGTGTAGTTCTAGATACTTTACAACAAATAGAAACATATTTGTTGAATAGACGTTACGATGGATTAATGGAAAACGGAAGAATTAAGGGCAGATCTAGTAATCAAATGTCAATACAACAAGCTTAAATATGGCAAAACAGGCAAATATAGAATTAGACGGTACTATCATCGAATCACTGAGTAATGCTATGTTCAGGGTTGAGTTAGAAAATGGTCATATAGTTATTGCTCATATATCAGGAAAGATGAGAATGCACTATATAAAAATTTTAACTGGAGATAAAGTTAAATTAGAAATGAGTCCATATGATTTGTCAAAAGGGAGAATTACATATAGATATAAATAATTAATAAAATATAAATAAGATTCTAAGTATATGAAAGTAAGAGCATCAATAAAAAAACGAAGTGCAGATTGTAAAATTGTAAGACGCAAAGGAAAATTATATATTATAAACAAAAAAAATCCAAAATTCAAGCAAAGACAAAAATAATTTTTCGTATTTTCGCAAAAGTTTAAAATAAGATATAGATAATGGCACGTATTGCAGGTATAGATTTACCAAAAAATAAAAGAGGAGAGATAGGTTTAACTTATATCTTCGGTATTGGTCGTAGTAGAGCTCAACGCATATTGACTGAGGCTGGTATAGACTTTAACAAAAAAGTTAACGAATGGTCTGATGATGAACAAAATGCTATTCGTAAAATAGTTAATGATAATTTTAAAGTTGAAGGTGGTTTGCGCTCAGAAGTAGCCCTTAACATTAAGCGCCTAACAGATATTGGTTCTTATCGAGGTATTCGTCATCGTAATGGTTTACCTGTTCGTGGCCAACGCACTAAAACAAATGCTCGTATTCGTAAAGGTAAGCGTAAAACTGTTGCAAATAAGAAAAAGGTTACCAAGTAATTTAAAAATAAAGTTTTTTATAAGATGGCTAAACAACAATCATCAGTAGCAGCAGCTAAAGCTAATGCTAAAAAAAGAGTAGTTAAAGTAGAAGCAGTAGGTGAAGCTCACTTAAATGCTACTTTTAATAATATAATTATATCGTTAACTAATTCAGCTGGTCAGGTAATATCTTGGTCTAGTGCTGGAAAGATGGGATTCCGTGGTTCTAAAAAAAACACACCTTATGCTGCTCAATTAGCTGCAGCTGACTGTTCTAAAGTTGCTGCAGAATTAGGGTTAAGAAAAGTAAAGGTTTATGTAAAAGGTCCGGGTGCAGGTAGAGAATCTGCAATAAGAACAATATCTACTTCAGGTATCGAGGTTACGGAGATAGTTGATGTTACTCCAATGCCTCACAATGGTTGTCGTCCACCAAAACGTCGTCGTTGCTAATTAGCTAACAATTTTATTAAATAATCGAAATTAAAATATACAAATGGCAAGATATACAGGTCCTAAATCTAAAATAGCTAGAAAATTCAGAGAGCCAATTTTTGGTCCAGATAAAGCTTTAGAGAAAAAAAATTATCCTCCAGGGCAACATGGTGCTGGAAAAAAAAGAGCTAAACAATCTGAGTATGCGATTCAATTAATGGAGAAGCAAAAAGCCAAGTATACCTATGGTATTTTAGAAAAGCAATTCGCTAAAACATTTGATAGAGCATCACGTGCTCATGGTATTACAGGTGAAGTATTGTTACAATTAATCGAATCAAGATTAGACAATGTTGTGTATCGTTTGGGTATTGCTCCTTCACGTAGAGCAGCACGTCAATTAGTTTCTCATGCTCACATTACAGTTAATTCTTCTATTGTAAATATTCCTTCTTTCACTCTAAAAGCTGGTGATGTAGTTGGCGTTAGAGAAAAGTCCCAGTCTTTAGAAACAATTACTCATTCACTTTCTGGTTCAGTTAATAAATATTCTTGGTTAGATTTTGATAAATCATCATTTACTGGTAAGTTTATTTCTGTTCCTGAACGTTCGCAAATACCTGAAAATATTAAGGAACAGCTTATAGTAGAGTTATATTCTAAGTAGTTTTATTGGTAATTTTTTTAACTAGATATATTTAAATAATGGCAATATTAAATTTCGTAAAACCTGATAAGGTTGTTATGATAAATTCTACCGAAACTGAAGGACAATTCGAATTCCGTCCTTTAGAACCTGGTTTTGGTATTACAATTGGGAATTCTTTACGTCGTATATTATTGTCTTCGTTAGAAGGTCATGCAATTACAAGTGTTAGAATTGAAGGAGTAGATCATGAATTTTCTACTATAAAAGGTGTTGTTGAAGATGTTACGGAGATTATTTTAAATCTTAAGCAAGTTCGTTTTAAGAAGCAATTAGATAATCACGATGTTGAAAAAATAGTCATACATTTTTCAGGCTCGGATAAATTTACAGCTGGTGAAATTGGTAAGTTTGCTAACGGTTTTCAAATATTAAATCCTGACTTAGTAATATTCAACTGTGATTCTAATGTTAAATTAAAAATTGAACTTACTGTTGATAGAGGTAGAGGATATGTTCCTGCTGAGGAAAATAAAACAAACACGGCACCTCAAGGAACAATATTTATAGACTCTATTTATACTCCAATAAAAAATGTTAAATATACGATAGAAAATTATCGTGTAGAACAGAAAACAGATTATGAAAAGTTAATATTAGATATTGTATCTGATGGTTCTATTCATCCCAAAGAAGCTCTAAAAGAAGCTGCTAAAATTTTGATTTATCATTTTATGCTTTTTTCAGATGAAAAAATTACTCTTGATTCTGAAGAGAAAAAATCTGAAGAAGAATTTGATGAAACTTCATTACATATGCGCCAATTATTAAAAACTAAATTGGTTGATATGGATTTATCTGTTAGAGCTCTAAATTGTTTAAAAGCTGCAGATGTTGAAACATTGGGAGAATTAGTTTCATTTAATAAGAATGATTTATTAAAATTCCGTAATTTTGGTAAAAAATCTTTGACAGAACTTGAAGATTTAGTTTCTACAAAGGGTTTACAGTTCGGAATGAATGTTGTAAAATATAAGTTAGATAAAGATTAACTAAGTAAGATTAAGATTAAAGATTTTTATACTGTAAATCTTAATACTATAATTATAAAATAAAATGAGACACGGAGATAAAATAAACAATCTAGGTAGAACACATTCTCACCGAAATGCGTTAATGAGCAATATGGCTTGTTCTTTAATAGAACATAAACGTATCTTTACTACTTTGGCTAAAGCTAAAGCATTAAGAACTTATGTTGAGCCTATTATCAATAAAAGTAAAAATGACACTACCCATAGTCGTAGAACTGTATTCGCTTATTTAAGAAGTAAAGATGTAGTATCTATGTTATTTAAAGATGTAGCTGTTAAAGTTGCAGAAAGAAATGGTGGGTATACTCGAATAATTAAAACTGGTAATAGACAAGGAGATGCGGCAGAAATGGCTTTAATTGAGTTAGTAGATTTTAATGAAATCTACTCAAATGGTAAGCCTGCAAAATCAGAGAAAACCAAAACTACTCGTAGAAGTAGAACTAAAAAAACTACTAAAGATAGTTCTGAAAACATAGAAACAAAAGAAGAACAGTAATTATAAAAAACCCGATTATTCGGGTTTTTTTATTTTTAAACAAACAAAAAAGGTAGTTAATGACTACCTTTTTTGCTTTTTTATCTTTACATTTTTTAATTTTTAGTTTTAAACAATAATGAGCCGTCTCCATAGCTCAAAAATCTAAACTCATTTTCGATAGCGTAATTGTAAATATTTCTCCAATCTTCGCCTATAAATGCCGCTATGAGAAGTATCAACGTACTTTCAGGTTGATGAAAATTTGTAATTAACGCATTTACAATTTTAAATTTGTAACCAGGTGCAATTAAAATTCCGGTTTTTGCATATAACCTTTCTGAATTTGTTTTTTCTAAATATTTTATTATATTGATTAATGCTTCTTCTTTTGTAATTAAAATCTTGCAATTGTCATAGGATTCCCATTGTTGAATATTTAGTTCCTTTTCGGTTATGTTTTCGTTTTTATGAAGTTTTAATCCAATCCAGTAGAGGCTTTCCAAAGTTCTAAGAGATGTCGTCCCAACAGCAACAATGCATTCATTACTATGGTTTAGTAAATTTTTGAGAGATTGTATATCAATATCAATATATTCTTTATGCATTTCATGTTCGGCCATGGTAGTTGTTTTTACAGGTTTAAATGTTCCAGCGCCAACATGAAGAGTTAGTGATTCTATTAGGCAATTTTTATTTTTTATTTTTTCTAGAAGTAAATCTGTGAAATGTAAGCCTGCTGTTGGAGCAGCTACTGATCCGGCATTTTTGGCATAAACTGTTTGATATCTTAATAAGTCAATTGTCTCAGTTTTTCGTTTCAGATATGGAGGAATAGGAATTGAGCCTGCGGTTTCTAATATTTCAGAAAACGTTTTATTAGAAGGTTCCCAGGTAAATTTAATAATGAATATATCCTTAATTTTTTTAATTTTTTCTGCTTTAATTGTAATATAATCTTCGTTAAATATCAATACTTCATCTTTCCATTTTGATGCTCCACCTACTATACATTTCCATATTGACGAGGATGTTTTGTTTAATTCCGAATATGGATCATAACTATTTGATATAGGCTCTAAGCAAAAAACTTCAATAAGTTTATTTGACGAATTTTTGAAAAATATACGGGCAGGAATAACTCTGGTATTGTTAAAGAATAATACTGATTTACTTGGTATGTAATTTTCTATAACAGAATACGTAGATTCGGATATTTTTTTGTTTTTAAAAATTAATAGTCTTGAAGAGTCGCGTTTTTCTAAAGGGTATTTTGCAATTCTTTCAAAGGGTAAATCGTAGTGAAAATTTTTAATATTTATGTTCTTTACTTCCATAAGCTAATAAAAAGAGTTGGGGTATGATTATGATTTTTTTTAATTTTATTTAATGCTATCTAATTCTAACTTTTAGAATATATTAATTTGCATTTAAGCCTAGTATTAACCTTGAATTTAGTTTGATAGAATTATTTAATTACTTTTACTCTTTGTCCTTCACTATGGCTTGAAAATTCAGGCGCATACATAGATTGAATGGTTGTAATACCATTACTAAAATTTCCATAATGATTTACAACTAGAGGATATTCAAATACATAATTTCCCTTAGGTAATTGTGAGAAAAAGAAATGAGTGGCACCATCTCTCGAACTTTCATAATACCCTAAGTCATCTTGAAAATTGTAATGACTATAAATACTAGTTGGTTCAAATCCAGATGCTCTCAAGTCTTTTAAATGAACATAGTCCAAATTTCTGTCAACTGTTATTTCTAATCGTACTTTAAGTTTATCTCCTAGATGTAGTCTGGTAGAGTCTGATAATAGTTCCAATACTGGTCCATTTATTGTATTTTTATATTTGTATAATTCTTTTATAATTTTCAAAGGCGTTTTGTGTGAAGTAACTTTATCAAGTTGTTCAAAATATTGCCAATAAATAGCACCATAACTTATACCGGAATCTTGTTTTGTTACAGTAATTGTTCCCATATTTGTTGGTAGAATATCAGATTGTTTCCATGATTGTTTAATATAACCTGTTGCTAATTCTGTTTTAATAGATTCATTGTTATTATAATTTAAGATTTTGTCACCTATTTTTAATTCAATTTTTGGTGAAGTAGTTAGCCAATCTGTTCCTCTAAGAAGTATGGCATAAACAGCATCTGTTGTGGCTTTAGTTGTACCCCAATGCTGTGTTTGTTTATTTTTGATAAGCCAGGTTTTTAATTCGTCAACAGTCTTGTTATCCTTATTAATTTCAAAAAAGGCTTCTATCATATTTGTTTGCATTTCAATGGGTGTTTCAAACCACGAATAATTGTAATTATCTTTCCAGTACATTCCCATTTCATCATCTTTTATGCTATTTTGTTTTAGCGATTCTAATATAATTTTGGGTGTTTTGATATCGTTTAATCTATGTAAACTAACAGCAATCATTGCTTGCAAAGAGCGATTTTGTTTTAACCAATAGGTTTGTTCTTGTTTTTTGTAATAATCTATACAAGCATTTAAATTGGCTGAAATGGGTATTTCTTTTAACTGACTTCGCATATATAAATATTGAATAGTCAGGTGATTTAGGTGTTGTCCGGTTTTATATTTTGGAAATTGTTTTTTGATGTTTTTAAATTCTTCTAAAATTCTTGAGTCACAATAATTGATGGCTTTAGATAATATTGTTTGTATTTCATTATTTTCAGAAACAGCTCCAAGTTTTTTTAAACGAGTTAAACCAATTATGATATGTTGGGTAATATACCAATCATCTGGTCCACCGTCAAACCAAGCAAATCCTCCATTTGAAGTTTGTTTTTTACTCAATTTATTAAGTGTTTGTATTTGATCATTACTCATTTGATTTAAATCGAATAATAAACCGAGGCGTTTTTTATTTTCACTTTCATTTTTTGCTTCAAGTACCCATGGAGTTTCTTCCAAAATGATTGATTTTAGCTCTTGATTTTTTTCAAGATTTGATAAAAAAGACTCGCTGTTTACGTTTTTCCATGTTTCAAAAATGGTTTTGATTTTAGGTTTCGCATTGATGATAAATGAAGCTAAAGTATTGGCATAATAACGAGCAAATAGCTGTTCAGAGCATTCGAAAGGAAACTCCATTAAATAAGGGAGTGCTTGTACTGCTAACCATGCAGGATTAGCTGTAAATTCAAGTGTGTAAGCATGATTTTTCAGAGTATTCGAATGATTGTTTTGATTAGTAAATTTTTCAAATTGAAAGGTTCTAGTTTCATTAGTTTTGATAGAAATAGGCATACTTTCTGTAACTAGCATTCTATTAGTTAACACCGGAATAATCATTTCTTCTCCATCAGAATAATCATTGGTTTTAGCAATTATTTTGTACTTAATGGCAGAGAAACCTTCCGGGATTTTTAAATACCATTCAACCGCAGTATTTAATCCTTTTTTTACAGTAAAATCTTTACATCCAATAGAAATCGGATATTCGTTGATAGGAAGGAGAATTTTAGTTGTAATATCTTCATCAGTAAGTGCATCATATAATCTTAATTTAGTGGTACCAAATAAATCGTTGTTTGATAAATTTGCTATTTTATTTATGAAGGTTATTGTGTCTCCTTCTCTAAAAAAACGAGGCGCATTAGGCTGAACCATTAATTCTTTTTGGGTAATAATTTCTTTTTCAAATTGTCCATATTTTAAATCCTTCGTATGGGCTAATCCTAATAACTTCCATTTTGTTAATGTTTCTGGTGCTGTAAATTGAATGATTACTTCGCCTTTTTCGTTTGTTTGTAATCGAGGGTAAAAGAGAGCGGTCTCATTAAAACGACTTCTAATTTTAATGTCAGACAAGTTGTTGGATTGTGGGTTAGTTTTTTGAATTTCTTTATCAGACTGCCAATCTTCGCCTTTTTGTTCTTTTTTATTAGCATTGGTTTTCATCTTTACAAGAGTTGATGAATCATACGCTGGAGGTGGCGGAGGCAGGGCATCTCCGGCTTGCATAGCCATGATATCAGAACGCTCCATCATTTCAAATTCGCCATCATATATTGTGTTAGACCAAAAAGTTAATCCAAAATAATTTAACTCATCATAATGACGAGGACTTAAGGTGAAGAATGTAGTTTTTAGATTGTTGAAGTCATTTGAATTTTCAATGCGGGCAATATTAGATGACCAATGTAAACGAGCATAATAATTTTTGTAAATATCAAAATTCCAATCATGTTTTCTGAAGATATCTAATGATGCATCATACATAGAGGCGACTAATTCTGCTGCTACTCTCTCTGCTTTTTTATCTTTTAAAATTAATTTCCACTCTTCCTTTTGTCCGGGAGATAATTTATTTCGAAATGTTTCAAAATGAATATCTAATTGTTTATTGGTGTAAGGCACGGTAATAACCTGATTTTGTTGATAGAGTCTGTTGTATTTTATAAAAGAGGTATGAAAAGCAAAGTTACCTCGATGAGTTTCTTCTACCGAAATTTCATTTATGTTCATAGAGGCTTCTTTAACCTGACTAAACATTGGTTTTCCTTGATGTTCAATTTCAAAAAGATAGTTGACATTTTTATATCCTGAAGCAAGTATATAACTTACTTTTTCTCCCGGCTCGGCAGTTTTTTTAGGGTAATACAGCCAATTAGCAGTTTGTTCCGGTATGAGTTGATTATCCTTATTAAAAATAGTGATGTATTTAAAAGCTTTAATTTCTTCACCAAATTTATCTTTGCAATTAGCTTCAATAAGATAAACACCAGGTTGGCTATTTTTAAACGTGGTCGCTAAGTCGTAGTCGTTTTTTATACCCGTATCGAAATTTTGTTCAAAAACAACAGAATCTTTTTCCCAGGTGTATTTGTTGTTTTCGTCAGCATATAAGTCATTTGGAAAAGTTTTGTAATACTCATCTCGAGATAATGTATGTCTGTCGGGTTGAGTCCATAAACGATTTCTAAATACGTTTTGAGGTTGTTTTAATTTATAAATTTTATAATTACCCTTACAAGCTTCAGCAACATCGTTTAAGTTAGTTGTGTGAATTTGAATAGGTTTGGTTTGGCTTGTTTCTATAACTTCATCACTAAAAATATTTAGTTGCAATGCTTTATAACCAATTTTAATATCCGTTTCAGTACTATGAGTTTCCCCATTTATATCGGTTACATCTGCTGTAATGTGATAATTGAATGTGGCAAAACTTGTCTTTGATACTGATTCGTCAGGAATAGCTTTGAACTGAATTATGTAATTGCCCGAATCGTTGGTTACGATTTCACCGTTTGTAATTTCTATTTCAGTAGACTGAAATTGAAATGGGTTGTACCATCTATACCAATACGGATAACTCACAGTTCTTACCA
>Ga0172373_10004020_pt1 | contig 20954 bp, 19 predicted proteins | sample Lak10m_2_FD_114546 | JGI IMG/M metagenome (GOLD analysis project Ga0172373, IMG submission 114546) | Freshwater microbial communities from Kabuno Bay, South-Kivu, Congo - kab_092012_10m | ecosystem: Environmental > Aquatic > Freshwater > Lake | place: Democratic Republic of the Congo...
AGAAGGAATAAAAGCTTTGTTGGTAGCAAATCAGATTGATTATCAAATTGTTGAGAATGAAATTAATAGTTTTGCTATCAAAGAATTAGTAGCAAAGAACTTTGATTTGGCAAAAAATCTTGGCATAAAAGGGGCTCCCTCTTACGTAGTTAATAGTATCTTTATACCAGGTCTAGTTGATAAGGAGAGGTTTACATCTATTATAGGAGAATTAAGGCAAATTGCTGAACAAGCAAAGACCTCAGAATCTGTGGAAATTAATAAAAATAATTTGGATGCGGAAGCCAAAAATGGTGAGATACATAATAAAGAAAAACCATCAGTTTCTACACAAGAAAATTCTAATAAACCTAATTAAAACATAATTTGTTAACTTGATAAAAACCTGTAATTAAGCTTTAACAGGTTTTTATCTTTTGAAACATTCATAATTATGACCAATAAAGTCATAAGGGTTTACGTGTTTTCCTGCTATATGGATTTCAAAATGCAAATGATCACCATGAGCGTTTCCCGATCTACCTTGTAAGGCAATTGCCTGGCTTCTTATGACTTTTTGTCCTTTCTTAACAAAAGTCTTTTTCAAGTGAGTGTATTTAGTTTTAATATTATTTTCATGGCTAATTTCAACGGTAGTACCGTAACCATTTTGATGGCCAACAAAAGATACTTTCCCGTTTGCACTTGCATATATAGGTGCGTGGTAGCTTGCTACGAGGTCAATACCACAATGCATTTTATATTTCTTATTGCCGGGATGTTTTCTAATGCCGTAGTTGCTTGAAATATAAGAATTATAAGAAGGAAGCATCAAAGGCAGATTCGAAGCTATTTGGTCTAATTTTGATAGTTCTGTACTGGGATTATTTTTACTAAAGTCGGCCTTAGCAATTCTTTTTACGTTTTGATAATGATTTTTAGCCAGTATTTTATATTTATTTTGTAGTTTTGTCAGTAGAGAGGTTACCTTCTGTACTTTAAGCTTCGCTTCCTTGACAAAAGCAGTATTGGAGCGATATTTTTCCTTAAATTTTTGTAAATACTTTTGGGCATAAATTTTGTCATTAGCAAATAAACCAAGGTCTTTTGAAAAAATACAGCTAGTGCTGTCTATTCTTGCTAAATCATAACTTAAAATTAAATCTGCTCTTTTTATTTTGTAGGTTTTTTGTAAATCACTGGTAAGTTTTTTATAAGAATCGATAGAGTATTTAGTAGTACTACAAGCCTGTAGTAAAAAGAGAAGAAGAAAAATAAATATAAAACGCATAAACATTATTTACGAAAAAAATATTCTATTATTTTGTATGTCGGTTTGATAATTACATATTAATAAATTCAAGTATAGGACCTAAAATCATTAGCGGCATAAACATTATTGCTCCGACAATCAATACAGTGATTAACAAGAAAAAACTGAGCTCCAGGCTTGATTGGTTCTGATCTTCATTATAATTTGCTATTTTTCTTTTGCTTGCAAAGGAACCGCTAATTGCGAGGGAGTAATATATAATGGGATATCTTCCGATGAACATTGCTAGAGAAGTCATATAATTAAAATAATCATTGGCAGTATTAAGCCCCGCGAAATTAGATCCGTTATTAGTAAAACTGGAAACAAAATTATAAGCAATATCTGTTACGGCTTGTGAGCCTTGGTAAGTTATTAACTCTTTTGTTTCTGGAAGAGCAAAAGTAATTCCGGTAAATAGCAAAACACCTACCGGCATTATTAAAAATACTATTATTACGTAATTAATTTCATTAATAGTAATTTTTTTGCCAAAAAAAATACTATTATTACCGGTAATGAGGCCTCTTAAAAAAACTGAGACAATTAAATAAGCAAGCATTGCAAAGAAACCGGATCCCACCCCTTCCATAATAAACTTACTCATTACCAGGTTAGAAAATAGAACAATGGTACTAAGAGGTGAATAGTTTTCTAAACATGCATTTGTTGTGCCATTTGAGCTCATGGTAATAGAAAGTACCCACATTAAAGAAGGAAACTTATCATATATCAATTCTTTTCCAGTATAGTTAAAACTGTCTTCTACAACTCTATCTGCAAGTATTAATGGAATTCCATAATCATTTTCTCCAAGGTATAAAACGTGGAGAGAAAAACCCATGACTAGTACAACAATCCAATATAGGGACCAGCTGAAATTTATAGCTTTTACAGCAAAACCATAAGTAAATATTAAGGAAATCGGAGCAATTACGATTAAAAACAAATTTAATATTATAACCATTCTTGAGGAGGATTCAAAAGGATGCGCAGCCCCGGCAGAAAAAATAGAGCCTCCATTGGAGGCTATGTGTTTTATTGCTATCTGGCCTGCAGCTGGCCCTATAAATATTTGTTCTTTTTTTCCTTCTAGATTGATGTAATCTATATTACCGGTAAAATCATGGGGAATCCCTCCTGCAATCAAAAATAGCGATATGATAAATGCTGCCGGTAGCAGGATGAAACATAAAACGCGCAAGAAATCGTTATAAAAATTACCAATGTAGGGATTGGCATTATTTATTATACCTCTAACAAAGACTATAAATACGACAATACTAGTAGCTCCTGACAAAAAATTTTGCATCGTCAAAGCAAAAATTTGACTTAAGACGCTTAATTGTTTTTCTGGGTTATGGCTTTGCCAAAATGTACTCGTAGAAAAAGAAACTGCCGCATTTAAACTTGCTGCAAAGTCGAGTTCCTCTGTTAAATCCTTACCGGTTGGTAAATATCTTTGAAAGAAAACTATTAAGAAAGTACAAACTATACAAACAATATTAAATATCATTAGACTTATAAAATATTTTTTCCAAGTTTGCAGTTTTAAGAGAGATTCTTGGGAATCAGCAATTAAATAGTTTTGATTTTTGTCAAAAAAAATCCAAGCTATGTATTTGCCAATAATTGGAGCGGTAACTGTGATTATCGAAAAAAAAATTAACGCTGATAATATCATGCTATTTTATGCTCATCTTAATTTCCTTTGGCTCATCCGGAAGGGTCAAAGGTTTTTTTAAACCACAATTTGAGAGGAGTAAGCAACAAATGGTAAAAGAAATAATTTGTTTCATATTAATATTTGAGATATAAGTTTTGTAATATAAAAATGATATTAATTCTAGTGAACTAGGACAATATATTCTATGCCAAAATTTTTTACAAAAATATTTTTATGGTTTATAAGCATTGTTTTTGCTCTAAATGTATATAGTGTTTCTGTTCTGGCTGAAAATTCTACAATTATACGGCCAGAATCCTCTTTTGTGCCGGATGTAAATTTTTTTGATAAAGATGGAAATAAGGTTTTTTTAGATGAGTTCGAAGGCAAAACAATATTGGTAAGTTTTTGGGCAAGTTGGTGTGGTTCGTGTGTCGAGGAATTACCAAGCTTAGATATTTTGCAAAAAGATTTTAGAAAGTTGCCATTTGAAGTATTAGCTATTTCAGAAGATTTTAAAGGAATAGCAGTAGCAGAGGATCATTTTAATAAATACGGAATTAGACACTTGAAATTATATCATGATTATAAGAATAGCTTATTTAAAGCTATGGGTGTAGTAGGATTACCTACTGCTTTTTTAATTGATCCGGAAGGAAAAATCAAAGTTATATTTAAGGGGAATACAAAATGGCATGATGAATCAGTTCGGGAGATGCTGCTTTCTGAAATCCCCGGTAACCCTGAAACCCCAAAGAATAGCTATGTCACGTCCTCTTTAAATAAAAAAATTGCTCCGGTAATTGTAGAGCTGGAAGGAAAGACTCCTAAAAAACCCGCAGAAGAGTTAAAGGCCCAACCGGATCTTGATAACCAGGATCCGAAGCTACAAAATGATACGCAAAAAGATAAATTAGAGAAAAAAGATGAAAGCAACAAGCAAAAGTAAAAATTCTATTTCTAGTGTAAAAGTACCTGTTAGTTCTAAGCGCCTTGGTAAAATAGACCAATTAATGTCATTGTTGCCTCTTGGTTTTTATAATACTAAACCCGTTGTAGCAGTTATGAGGTTAGAAGGAGTAATAGGAAAACCAGGAGCGATGAAAACGGGCCTTACTATTTCTTCGTTGAATAAACTAATTGAAAAAATGTTTAAATTACCCAGGTTAGATGCTGTATGTTTATGTATAAATTCTCCTGGTGGCTCACCCGTTCAGTCTGAGCTGATATCTAAAAGAATAATTTCTTTAGCAAAAGAATTAGATGTAACGGTTTATAGTTTTGTTGAAGATGTTGCCGCTTCTGGCGGATACTGGCTTGCTTGTAGCGCTGATAAAATATTTGCTACTAAAAGCTCAATTATTGGAAGTATAGGTGTTATTTCAAGTGGATTCGGTTTTCACGGTGCTATAGAAAAATTAGGAATTGAAAGAAGAGTAATTACTGAAGGTAAAAACAAATCTGTTCTTGATCCTTTTCAGCCTGTAAAAGGTTCTGATGTAAAATTGGTGAAAGATTTACAGAAAAAAATATATGATCATTTTACGGATACTATCAAAGAACGTAGGAAAGGCAGAATCACCCAGACTGATGATATTATATTTAACGGTGAGTTCTGGACAGGCCAGAAAGCTTTAGACTATGGTCTAATTGATGGTATAGACGATTTATATTCATTTATCTATAAAAGGTATGGTAATGAAGTAAAAATAGAATATATAGAACATCAGCAGTCATGGTTTAAAAGAAAATTTGGTATGTCCTATACTGCTCAGGAAATTACCGATACGGTCTTAGATAGAGTAGAAGAAAGGTTGTTAACCAGTAAAATTGACTTATATTAATGAAAACAACATGGAAATTTCTAGAAAGTTTCACTTTAGATTAGCTAAATATTGGGTTTGGTGTCTTACTGTATGGATGATACTTATATTTTGTAGTATACCTACAATTTGTATTGCAGAAGATGAAGAATTGGAAATATCATTGCTCGATGAAATAGAACAAGACCTTATAAATCCATCTCCTGGTGTCGAGCCTCAAAAAATAGAACGCAAGGATTTAATAAAATTAGAAGATAAAAAAAAGGAAAGCATATCTTCAGAAATTAGACTTCCAGAGGAACCTACGTCTTTTTCTTATAAGAAAAATGCTAAAATTGTTATTTTAAATAAGATTACTGCAAAATCTGAACTAGTGAAATTTGAGTTAAATAAAGCAGAGTCTTTTGGTAATCTTTCTATAAAAGTTCATAAATGTGCTAAAAACACTAATCCTTTAAGACCGGCTAATCTTGTATTAATTACGGTTTTTGATAATAAGCCTGATGGTAATAAATCGGTACTATTTGATGGTTGGATGGATTCGTCAAATCTTGCAATTTCTACTGTAGAACATCCCGTTTATGAAATAATTCCTAGAGATTGTTTAGATTAGAAAGAATATTTAACTTAAAGCTTAATAATAATTATATGTGATTGAGATTTAGTGTTTAATAAGATTTAAATTTTCCAGATCTGTGGTTAAAAGTGAAGTCAGCTTTTCCAAATCGGCCACTAGGTTTGTTGCATAATATTCTAGGATTTGATCCCCTTTTGCTGCATAATTATCAATTAATTGTCTTAGTTGTGATATAAGTTGATCGTTGTAATAGGGTGTTGCGTACAGTAGTTCCAAGAAAAGGAAAAAATCACCCGTAATATTTCCAAGATTCTCAAATTGTCTATGGATTAATTCTTTTATTTCGGACAAAAATATTTCTGCCTCGGATCCTTGAATGTTCATACAAGTAACTTTAAAAATTTTTTTCGAGTACGTTAAATACTTAATTGTAATTCGGCCACATACTAGAGGATAAAAAATTATAATCAAGATAATTTTTGCAGAGAGTTTGTTAGGAAGATCAAAGGGTTTGACTACCAATAGAAAATGTATAAAAGGTTTCTTTTACAGGTAGTTAGTTTGGTAAAAAGTTTAAAAACATTAATAATTTTGAAATAAATACTGGGTGGTGGCCAGAGCCGGGATCGAACCGGCGACACAAGGATTTTCAGTCCTTTGCTCTACCAACTGAGCTATCTGGCCAAATAACTTACGATTTATTTGGAACTTTTGTTGATTAATGGTACTGAAGTGCATACCTTAGACGAACTTATAATCAATAAAATTTGTTATGTCTATAAGAAATTTCGCAATCAGTTTAAATTACTAGGAGAATTGGCAATTCTGCAGAGGTATGTTTTATTTTAGTTGTTATTAGAGAATTTCTTGCAAGAGATACTGAAGAAACTTGAAAAGGTAGCAACTAGTTTATATACTTTAGTTTGAAATAAGTAGAGTTTAATTAAAGCGAGTAATTATTTCATGCAAAAATCTGGAGAAGAGATAAGCAAAGCAAGGCCGATTTCACCGCACCTTACTATTTACAAACCTCAGATCAGCTCGGTACTATCAATCGGACATCGCCTTAGTGGTATTGGTTTATTTTTTATGTTTTCTGCTCTAGGGTGGTGGTTTATCTTATGGGTATTTAGTAAATTTGATCCGGTATATTTAAAAATTTTTGATAGTTTTTTTGTTAAGTTTTTGCTAATCCTTACGAGTTATGCTTTTTTTTATCATTTATGTACCGGAATCAGGCATTTAATATGGGATACCGGACGTGGTTTTTGTATAAAAACAATAAATTATTCTGGTTGGGTTGCTGTAATTGTTTCTATATTATTAACGCTAATTTTTTGGTCGTCTGTCTAGGTTAAATTAAATTACATATAGGTTTATGGTTTTACGATGAAGAGCAAATATAGATCAGATTTATCAAAAGCAAAAAATCTTGGAGCAGCGGGCTCTGGTTCCCACCATTGGTGGTACCAAAGGCTTACTGCTATAATAATTTCTATAATGATATTGTGGGTAATTTATTTTTTTGGAGAGATATCTAAAAAAGATTTTACTACAGTTATTTCTCACTTACAGAAGCCTTTTAATATAGTAATGCTTGTGATTTTATTTCTGACGGTAATGTATCATGCTGTTCTTGGCATGCAAGTTGTTATTGAAGATTATATAAGTTGCAGAATTTACCGCATTGTTCTTATTGTCGGAATTCAGATATTTGCAATTATTACAGCTATTTCATTTGCCTTTGCTGCCTTTTATATAATGATTTTGTGATGGAAGAATATTTATGACTAATAGCTATAATATAAAAAACCACGAATTTGATGTAGTTGTTGTCGGAGCTGGTGGTGCTGGTCTTCGTGCTGCTTTTGGCATGGCACAAAGTGGCCTTAATACTGCTTGTGTTACTAAAGTTTTTCCAACTCGCAGTCATACTGTAGCGGCTCAAGGAGGAATAAGTGCTGCGCTTGGTAATATGGGAGAAGATGATTGGCGATGGCATATGTATGATACAATCAAGGGATCAGATTGGCTCGGGGACCAGGATGCTATAGAATATATGTGCAAGAATGCGGCTGCAAGTGTCATAGAATTGGAGCATTACGGAGTACCTTTTTCTCGGAACAAAGAAGGTAAAATATATCAAAGGCCTTTTGGAGGAATGACAACTAATTTCGGTAAGGGCAAAGCAGCACAGAGAACATGTGCTGCAGCTGATAGAACAGGTCATGCGATTTTACATACTTTATACCAGCAAGCACTAAAGCACCAAGCGCAATTTTTTATAGAATATTTCGCGATTGACTTGCTCATGGAAAATGGCGAGTGCAAGGGGGTAGTTGCATGGAATTTGGATGATGGCAGCTTACATGTTTTTAGAGCGCATATTGTAGTATTAGCTACCGGAGGTTATGGTAGGGCATATTTCTCTGCAACTTCAGCTCATACATGTACCGGTGATGGTGGGGGAATGTGTATAAGGGCCGGATTGCCTATGCAGGATATGGAATTTGTTCAGTTCCATCCAACTGGAATTTACGGAGCTGGATGCTTAATTACTGAAGGGGCAAGAGGAGAGGGGGGCTATCTGGTCAATTCAGAAGGTGAGCGCTTTATGGAGCGTTATGCGCCTTCAGCTAAGGATTTGGCTTCACGGGATGTGGTTTCCCGTGCCATGACGATGGAAATAAGAGCAGGGCGAGGTGTAGGTCCAAAAAAAGATCATATATTTTTGCATTTAAATCATTTGCCGCCGGAAGTTTTGCATGAAAGATTACCAGGAATTTCTGAAACGGCAAAAATTTTTGCAGGAGTGGATGTAACAAAGCAGCCAATTCCAATATTACCTACTGTTCATTATAATATGGGCGGAATTCCAACGAATTATCATACGGAAGTCCTTACACTTAAAGACGGAAAACAAACTATTGTTCCGGGGCTTATGGCAATTGGGGAGGCAGGGTGTGTTTCTGTCCATGGTGCAAATCGTCTTGGTTCGAACTCTTTACTTGATCTTGTAGTTTTTGGTAGAGCAGCGGCACATAGAGCGGCAGAAATTGTAAAAGCTAGCACGCCTCATAAAAAGTTAAAACCAGATATACTTGATCCTATTATCTCTAGACTAGATAAAATTAGAAATGCAAAAGGAGATATATCTGTAGCCGATTTACGGCTTAAAATGCAAAGAACCATGCAGGATCATGCTGCAGTTTTTAGAACTGAGGAAGTCTTAGAAGAGGGCACAAAGATGATGGATAGTATCAGGAAGGAATATGATAATATATCGGTAACCGATCGCTCAATGATTTGGAATAGTGATTTAGTTGAAGCCCTGGAGCTTGCCAATTTAATTGATCAAGCAGTTCTTACTGTTCACGGGGCATTAAATAGGAAAGAAAGTAGGGGGGCGCACGCAAGAGAAGACTTTCCGGAGAGAGACGATAAAAACTGGATGAAACACACACTTCTTTGGCTTGAAGAAGATGGCCTGGTTAAAATAGATTATAAACCGGTAATTTTAACTACTTTAACTGATGAAGTTGAACCTGTCCCACCAGTAAAAAGAGTTTATTAAATAGTGTTTGGAAGAACCAAGTAAGTTTTTGCTTGGTTCTTTTATATAAGTATTAATCTACTACGTCAGCTTCTTGACAATTAGTCCCAAGGTAATCAGTTATGGTATCGGTTATAGTATGGGTTATTTTAGGGTCTAATTCTAATGTTATAAATTCAATTGCTTCAAGTAAGCTAACTTCATAATCTCCCCCTAGATAATCAAGGACCGTACCGGTAGGTTTTGACGTGCCGGAAAAAATACTGCTAAGTTTTTCAAAAATAATATCAAATCCATGCATAATTGGTAAAAGATATTTTTCTACTGCTGCTTGGTAAAATCCGCTTTCGTCTAATCTTACTGCCGGATTCTGTTTCTTCCTGTCCTTTGCAAATTATTTTACTGTAATAAGTATTAAAGATCTTTTTCTCAAAAAAATAAGCTATAGATTCACCCATGTGTTGGGGGGTAGCATAATCTTTATAATATTTATATAAAACGTCTTGTTTTGTTTCTAATTTATCTAATGCTGTTTTAAACAATTTTTGAGATTCCGGATTATCTTTTTTAAAAGGTACTCCTTCTTTATTAACATTTTGAAACATATGTTTATGAGTAAGTTCATGGATAATTGCCGTAGCCATGTTTAATGCAAGGTCATTTTTACCAATTATTATATTTTTAATAGTTGAATGGTAAAATCCTGCTACTTCTATCCAATCCAGAAGAGCTGGGCTGTTAAAAATTCCTATAAAACCTTCTAATTGAGCAGTTTTAAGAATGGTTTTGGCTATAGGATAAACATCTATAAATTCTTGTAAAAATTCAACTATACTGGTTAAAGTGCTTTCTTGGTATGCTTTTGAGCTATCGGAATATGTTATAATTTTCGGTTCAAAAGCTGCAGGATAGCTGATGCTTTTATCAAGTAAATCATAAATTACCGGATCTATAACAGCTATTTTTCTGTCTGTGTAAAAAGATTTTAAGTTTAAAGTTGCATCAAGCATTTCAGTAAGTGCCTCAGTTTTACCATTTGCAATTAATGTTTCTTTTAGGTTTTCTAAAAACTTCTGGTATTGCTCTTTATTAATACCACCAGTTTTATATACTTTTCCTATATTAAATTGTGTTTCTGCTGGAATTATCTCATCTTTAAACAAATCAAGAAAAGAAGGCTTTTTCTGTAAAAAGAAATTTATTTCCTCACCTGATGATACTGATCGTAAAAAATCTAGTTTTTTAGGGCTTTTTTGAATAAGAGAAAAAATTTCTTTCCATTTTTCTGGTCCTATTTCCTTCTCTTTATTTATATTTAATCCTTTTAAGTATTCAAAATCTTTATCAATGCTTAATATTGAATCTAATTTGTGATGGTCCAGGAAAGCTTGTAAATGTTTTTCCAGTTTAAGCTTTTCTAACGCTGGTGTTTCAGGTAAATCGTCAATAAATTTAGTACATAGCTTGAAAATGTCACTTTTGTCGTAATCATCTAATATATCAAGAATTCCTGTTTTTATTATTTCTGATAACAGAAATTTAATCAAATTATCATTTTCACTTTGTGTAGATAATTTCATGAATGTGTCTGAAGATGGAAATAGTCTATAATTCTTAGAAGGAAATGTTTTATGTAATTCGTTTTTAAGATGCTCTTTTAAACTGCTATCAATTTCCTCTTGAAGCCTAGTATCACCAATAGTTGATAAAATATTCGTAATTTGCCCGCATCTTTCAAGATCAAGCTTCTTAATGTTTTCGGGTTTAGATAGTAATTCAAAAAAATAGATTTTTGCATTTAGTGATTGTTCTGATATTTGTGGTAAATCTCTAATAATTTGCGATAAGGACTGATGAAGAACATCACTATCTAAATTAAATATAAAGTCATAAAACTCGCGAATTATCATCGCATGATTTTTTAATTTTGGTGCAAGCTTTACAAACCTGTTAATTAAATTGTTTCTGTTAATTAGATTCTCTTTTACTGGATCAACAAAAATCTGTATGCATTGCGTTAAATCCGTCCAAGACTTTTCTGTTATAATATCAGCTGATTCAAGTGCATGTAATTTTGATTCCAATTCTAATGTTTTTTGTTTTCTTGATTCTATTTTCTGTTTTGCCAAAGCTTCTTTTTGTGCTATTTCGTGTTCTTGTTCTGTTTTTTGGGCAAGTGATGAAAAGAAATCAAAAGTTTTTGGTGTTTGTGAAGAAGATACAGAAGATGGTTCTGGTGTGATGAAGATTGGTGATTTACTCATAAAAAACCTTTACGTTTTTAATAAAAATTAACTATTTTTTTGTAAAGATTTATTAACATAAATTAAAACTTTATGCAGGATAATATTAAAATATATTAAGATATATGCTAAATAATAGAGTAATAATAGTATAAAAAATAAGATTAAAGATTTGTGGTAAAAAATAATTGATAATTTGTAAGTGTTTTTGTGATAATTATTTTTTGAATTGGAAGTTAAAAAGGAGTTATCAGGAGAAATTGTTTTTATTGAGCTAAAGCTTCAACAGTTATTTTGTAGAAAAAAAGATCTTATAAGAGGGATAAAAATTTGGAATTATATTAAATATCCGAATCGAGAGTATGATATTTAATTACTTAAATTGCCATTTCTTACCCCCTTAATTAAAGAGGTAAGAAATGCACAGATAGCTCTAAACTTTTATGAAAAACTTTACATAGATATACTACTTGAAGTACTACTTCGCCTGGTTACTGAAGGAGGAGATTGAACAGAAGTTGAACGACGAGAGAGCGCTTCTTTTTCCCTATTTTCTTCTATTTTTGCTCCCATACCTTTAGCTACATCGATTGGAGTTTGTGCCTTTCCTGTTGGAGTTTTTTCCTTTCCTACTCCGAGTACAACTGTGTCGAATCTTGCAGGATTTTCTTTTCTCATTGCAAGTAAATCTTCTGAAGTAATCACACTGGCTTTAAACTTAGTTTCTTTAGCTTTTTCAACAGCTAGCGCAGTTAATCTTTTCTCAAATTCAGTATTGCTTGGATATGAAGTAGTAAGAGCAGTCCGAATTGTACTGACTTCAAGCTCATTCGATCTTTGTTGGTTTTTGGCTGTAATACCATCTGATATAATAGCCAAGTTTTCGGTTGAAACTGAAAAAGCCATGCCAAATCTGTATCCAGTAGATTTATTTTCATATAGCTCTTTTTGTATATCGCTAGAGATTGTTTTGCTATGCGTTTGTAAATATTCTGGATCTAATTTTGATAAAGCTGGAGAGAGTTCTTTGGTAAATTTGTCTTTAAGGTATTTTTCCCTTTCCTCTGTCAAGCTAACTCTATTTTCTTTTTTCAATTTATCAATAGCGTCATTTATTATCTTATCAATAATAGCAGTTTTTGGCTCTTGAACGGGATTATCTCTACCAAGGACTATTTTATCGAATTGCACCGGGTTTTCTTTTCTCATTTGGGCTAAATCACGATCTGATAATTTGTTTACATTGTACTTTGAAGCCTTAGCCTTTTCTACCTCTAATTCCGTTAATTTTTCTGCTATTTGAGAATCCTTTAAAGCCTGACTTCGTAAACTTCCTTCTATCTTCTCAATTTGCATTTTATCGGATTTATCTAAGTGTGTGTCTGAGAGGTTATTTGCTATTTTATCTAAATTCTTTTCTCTTATATATATACCGCCCAGTGCACTTGCAGTAACCATACTTTTGGCTACTACTTCTTTCTGAATTTGTTTAGAGATAACCTCGGAATATTGTTTTAGATATTCAGGACCAAGCTCTACTAAAGCAGGAGTTAATTTATCTACTATCTTTTGGGCTTGGCTTTTGCTTATGGTATAATCATTTTCTTTTTCCAGAGCTGTTATAGCGTTAAGGATAATATTTTGTGCTGGGATTTTCTCAATATCGGCATTTACTGCAGTAGTAAATGCTTCAATATTCTCAGCGGTTAGTTTTCTTTTGTCTAGAGTGGTAGCCCCATCTGCTCCTTTTTCTCCAAAAAACTCTGCCACCCGTGCGCTAACTACTGGTCCTATGACTTTATCAACAGCGTTTCCATTAGCCATTAAATAATGAGTTACACCTGGAGACATCACAATTCCAGGGCTTATTAAAACTCCTAATTCTGCTACTTCCATGTTGTTCATCGATCTTGTGTCCCCGGGTTTATACATCCCTTCCTCTTTTGTAATTCTTACTTGGAAAGGTGTGACTTCTACTGCTTTGTGTATCATTAAATCAGACATAAGATCTGTAATACCCTTATCTGAAGAAAATTTTGAAGCAAGTTCACTTCTTAAAGCTACGGTCTCTTGTGCTATAGAGTCAAATAGCTCTTTAGGTGCACCTTTTGTTATGAGTTTATTGATTTTTTCTTTTGAACCCTTTTCAAAACTTAACATACTTATTACAGGTTTACCTTGATTTCCAGGTGCATCAGGGTCTGAATTAAGTAAGGTTTCTTTTTGTTGTTGGAATTCGAGATCGCCTGGGGGGATTTCTCCATTATGTTTTGCCGCTTTGACTAGTATTTCATTTAATAATTTATATTTTATACTAACCATATCCGCACGTATTTCTTTAATAGCTAGATTAGCTCTTTCTTCTATAGTTGGTTCGGATTTTGCCATAAAATTATGTACCCCAATTAATTGTTATACTAGTATTTTAGTAAAGCATTGTACAAATTCTTAATCAATTTATAATTGTTTTTCTTTATACTTAATAAAAACCTAATTGTTGTAAAAAATCCATTATGGAATTGTAATAAATCTGTAGGTAAATGTATTATCGGCTTTGGAAGGCTATAAAGAGAGGGGTCAAAATTTCTTGCTATTTGGGGTAATTTAATATAGATATCTATTAAATAAAAAACCAGATAATAAATTACTAACTTAATAATTATGTTTATAGATAAAATCCCCGCAAAAACAAAAGACAATAGTTTTAATGTCATTATTGAAATACCAATGAATGATAATCCTGTGAAGTATGAATTTGATAAGGAGATTGGAGCAATCATGGTCGATAGGTTTATGCAAGCTCCTATGTTTTATCCTTGTAATTACGGATTTATTCCTCATACTCTTTCCCAAGATGGTGACTCGGCAGATGTGCTTGTTATGAGTCAATATCCTATTATTCCAGGAGCTATTATTAAAGTAAGGCCGGTTGGTGTTTTAATTATGGAAGATGAGTCCGGTGTAGATGAAAAAATTCTGGCTGTACCTACCAATAAGATAGATGTAACGTTTGAGAATATTAAAGATATTAGTGATGTTCCACAAATGATCAAGGATAGGATAAACCATTTCTTTGAAAATTATAAAAAACTTGAAAAAGGTAAATGGGTGAAGATCGTTGCTTGGGAAAATGCCAAAAAAGCTTTAGACTTAATTGAAGAAGCGATTACCAGAGCACAATAATTATTACACAAAACCTAAAAAAACCGCTAAAATCAATGAAATATAGGTAAATGTTATTATTTATTACTGTCCTGACTATCTGTATTATCTCCAGGTCAGAAGCAGATTTTTTTATTCCATGCATTCCTGCATTACAAAAATATTTTGAGCTGTCTCCTTTTGGAGTACAACTTGCATTAAGCTTAAATTTTATTGGTTATTGTATCGGCGGTTTAATAGCTGGTTTTTTGGGCGATAAATTCAATTACCGCATAATAATTATAAGCAGCTTAGCTATATTTGCGGCGGCTACTTTGCTCTGTGCGTTAGCCGGTAATTATGGTTTTTTATTATTTGGCAGGTTCGTTCAGGGACTTACTATTGCCGGTCCGACTGTATTAAGTTATGTGATTTTAATTGAAACTAGTAAATTCCGAGATCAGCTAACAAGGCTTGGTTTAATTAATGGTGCTATTACTTTAATTATGACTATGGCGCCAACTATTGGTAGTTATCTAGGGATGTACGCTAATTGGCGCTTTAACTTTTTAGCAGTTTTTGTTTTGGCTCTTGTAGCGTGGTCTTTAAGTTATAAAGTGGTAGAGGCTAGTAACAAGGTCACTGGTAAAATCACAGTTTTTTTACCATTTAAAGAATATTTTACTTTAATTCAATCCCGTAAGTTGTTGATATTTACATGTGCTTTGTGCTTTATTATAACGCCTTATTGGGTGTTTATTAGCATGTCGCCTATTTATTATGTTAATGATCTAGGAGTCCCTCTTATTGAATATATGTGGTATAAAAATATATTAGCCATAATATTTGGCATCATAAGTTTAATGAACGGTTTAATAGTTGATAAATTTGGCTGTAAAAATTGTTTCGTGTTTAGCATAGGAATGTGCTTTGTTAGTATAATTTGCCAGTGGATTATTGTATTAACAGGAATAGATGACCCGAAAATCATTACTGCGGCTATGGCTATTTTAACAGTCGGTACGGCGTTTCTGATTAATTTTTTATATGCTAATGCTTTAACTGCTATAACAAACCATATGGGAAAAGCTTCAGTTGTAATACATTCTGTAAGGTTAATATTTACTTCTGTTTCCCTTAGTATAGTTAGTAAGTTATATTACGGTAATTTCTTTGTTATTGGTATTGCTCTTATTATTATGATGCTAGCAGGGTTACTGATAACATTATACCTGTACTCTCTTGGCTATCTCAAAGGGATAACCCAGTAGTATAAAGGTGTTATACGTTATCGCTTATTTCTGATAAATATTCTCCAATAATCGTTATTTCAGTAGGTGGTAAATCTGTTACTTCTTGTATAGCAAAGCTTTTTTCTATTTTTGGAAGGCATAAATCCAACTTTGAACTGCAAGAGGGATCTAGAGAATCCTTAAGTCGTGGAGTTGCCCAGAACAATTTAAGTAACTCCTTAGCGCTTTTATACATGTTTTTGTCAGCTATATAAATTATGAGATCTATAACCTGATTTTGGAGATCTGGGTTTATATTTTTCATAGTAAATTCTGTTTTTTTAACCAGTTCTGTTGCTTTCAATATGCTACTATAGGTTATAATTCTTATTAGCTGATCTTTTATGGAGGATATACTTTCCCTGTGTTCCCTGTAATGTGTGTGACTATCAATTGATGGGGCAATATGCTAAAAAGCCTCATCGCTTATTACAGCATGAGTAGTAACATTTTTTATGGATCCTAACAAGCTGATAGACACTAAATAATGGGAATGTGTATCCTGCGCAATAACACTAGGAAAAAGCTTTTTCCATTCATTTATAGGCTCCTTGTCCACATCTCTAAAAATTTGAACAGGGTTTCCAGTATCTGGAAATATAGTGGTGCCGTCTGCTAATGGATCAAAATTTTCATCACAAACAAAATTTTTGCTCCTATAACTAAGCAAATCCGGAGCATATAGACATTTACTTGATGGAGAAGTATAGGGTTCAATAAATGTTTCTTTACTTAAGCCAGAATCTTTTTTCGAGTGATTATATTCTTTTTCCAGAAAATCATCTGAAAAGTTGTGTTTTAAGTGCTCCTTCAAAATTTTTTTCCCACTATCTTCTTTTGTTTTCATAATTTTTACCATTAGTTATTTTTTATTACTGTGTTTGGCCTTCATCTGCCATGTGATATTCACCGCTTTCACCAGATAGTGGTAGAAAGCTATCAGTGACAGTAGTGGTACTAATTGTGGTAGTCGATGAGGAAATACTTTCAGAAGTTAACCCTCTGACACCAGTCATTTCTTGTAATTGAAGAATACAAGTACCATCAAGTGATTCAGAAAATTTATCTTTAAGGGTTTTTGTAATACGAGTTGTTAAACTCTTAGCGAAAGGGAAATCTTGTTTTGAAAGGAAAACTATTGATTCTACAAATTCTTTTTTTTGATTATTATCTAATCCTAAAATACCTTTTTCCTTAACTGATTTTTCGATAGCAGTAAGATAAAAGGCTAAAGGCGTCCCACTTAACTCCATATACTCAGATAAGAATTTTTTTAGCTTCGCAGAATGTTCCTGGTAGTTTTTGCTTGCACTTTTCTCATCATCTATAATTTTTGTTTTACTCATAATTTTTACTAATATTTGTTAATCTGAAGAGTCTTCTGTAAGGTTATTACTGCTTTCACCAATTGGCTGGGTAGTAACGACGACATCATCTATAATTGGGGGTTTTAATAATTCAAGGAGCTTATCTGTTGATCTTTTTTCTTCTTGCCAAAGGTTTTCTGTTACTGTTTCGTGATCAGTTTCTGAATCGGTTTGCTCTTTACTGGTAATACTGGATAATGGAGGTAAAACTAAATTTTCTTGGCCGTCTGTTCCTGTATGTATAAAAATCTCGTCATTTAGCACAGTTAGTGCTCTACTGATACCATCTGTGTTACCGTCTGAAGATAGAGCAGTGGATACCATAGCCTTGGTAGTGTAAGACTCCGAACTACTAATAGAACTTGAGCTAGAAGAGGATTGCCCGGAGCTAGAAGTTGTGCTAGCGCTAGTAGTTGTAGTTTGAGTGGTACTAGCAGTTAAGGCTGACAATTCCTTCATTTTTCCTTGCTTTTCTTTACCTTCTTCTTTCTCTTTACCCATAAAAAACCCCTCATATTGAAATTGTTAATTTAACAAAATACAACCTTAATGACCTAATCTATAATTAAAATTATAATATTAAATTTAACCTAAGGTTGTTATAGATTTTTATTAGTAGCAAATAGTTTTTTCTTTTGCAAATAATTTTTCTAAATATTTTGAAATATTTATTATTATTGATCCGTTGACAGTTCTAAGAAGATGGTTTAGCTTGGCTTCCGAATGTAATGGTAGATGAATTTTAGGGGAATTTTAATGTCACAAATAGCAAGTTTGTGGTCAAAGATTAGGCATAGTAAGGTAAGGTATGTAATATGGCCGATTCGGTCAAGCGAGCTACATAAGTTTTTGCCAATGGCTCTGCTGATGTTTTTTATACTACTAAATCAAAATTTAGTACGCAGTATAAAAGATAGTTTTGTTGTTACCATGATTGGTACGGAAATCCTCAGTTTTATAAAACTTTGGGGAGAAATGCCCATGGGGATACTGTTTGTGATTTTGTATTCACGTATGTGTAATATAATGACTACCGAACAGGTTTTTCGTATAGTAGTTACAGGATTTCTTTTATTTTTTGCCAGTTTTGCCTACATTATTTATCCTAATACGGAGTTCTTTCATCCTGATCCTGAACGAATCAAGACTTATGTTGACCTTTTTCCACATCTTAAATGGTTTATTGTTATGTGGGGAAAATGGAGTTACGTATTATTTTATATAATGGGTGAACTTTGGCCGGTAATAATTTTTTCATTATTTTTTTGGCAATTAGCTAATAAAATAACTAAAACTGAAGAAGCCACAAGGTATTATGTATTTTTTGGATTGTTCGGTCAGACAAATTTGCTCATTTCCGGTAGTATTATAATTTATTTTTCTAAGGGGCAGCATTTCTTATTACCGTTATTTACAGGTATTACCAATTCTTCAGAAGTAATTTTAAAATCAATGACTGTCTTAATGTTAATATCTGGGGTAATTTGTTTATTACTGCATCGCTATGTTGAGCTAAAAAATATTGAAAATATTAAAGGTATAATTTTTAAAAATAAAAGGACAGATATATTAAAATTAGGGCTTCGGCAAAGTGCTAAAATGGTTTTTACCTCAAAATATTTGGCTATTATTTGCATATTAATGGTCTCTTACAGTACTTCTGTGAACTTAATTGAAGGTTTATGGATGTCGAGAACAAAAGCTTTATATCCAGAAACCAAAGATTTTATGGCTTATCAAGGTAATGTGCTATTTTGGACCGGAGTATGTACATTAGTTTTTGCTTTTATCGGTAATACCATAGTCAGGCTTTTTGGTTGGTTTTGGGGAGCAGCGCTTACGCCTTTGATCATGCTAATTGCAGGTGGAATATTTTTTGGATTTGTACTATTGGAAGAACATTTAAATCAAATATTTGCCACTTTATTACATTTATCGCCTTTAGTTATTATTGTATTTATAGGTGGGTTACAAAATGTGCTGGGTAAAGGCATTAAATATTCCCTTTTTGATGCTACTAAAGAAATGGTATATATACCCCTTGATAAAGAAATGAAAACTAAAGGCAAAGCAGCAGTTGATATTCTTGGAGCAAAGCTTGGTAAATCGATCGGCGCATCAGTACAATTTATCACTTTTTCTATTTTCCCAGCTGCCCATCACGAAGATATAGCAGGGTTTCTAGGTGCTGTATTTGTAATTGTATGTTTGGTATGGGTTTATGGGGTGGTATTACTAAATAGGGATTACAAAAAAGTTCTAAAAGCATCAACTGGATAAAAACTGCTGTTTGCATTTAATGATATTATAGGAGCGTTACTTCCATTTATGCTAGAATTGCAGAAAATGGTTAACAGCAGAAGAGGTATATAATGTCAAAAATTACCCCAATTACAGTGGCATATGGCGATGGAATAGGTCCTGAAATCATGCAGGCTGTATTGCATATCTTAATGAAAGCTGAGGCAAAAATCCGTGTCGAAGTCGTCGAAGTAGGTGAAAAATTATATAACAAAAACTATACATCGGGGATTGCGCCCGATACCTGGGAATCTATAGAGCGGACAAAAATTTTACTTAAAGCTCCAATTACCACTCCACAAGGGGGGGGATATAAGAGCCTTAATGTAACTATGAGAAAAACTCTTGGGCTGTATGCTAATGTTAGGCCTTCAGTATCTTATTATCCTTTTGTTAGTACTTTGCATCCAAATCTTGACCTGGTCATAATACGAGAAAATGAAGAAGACCTATATGCTGGTATTGAATATAGGCATACTCATAATGTAAGAGAATCTGTAAAATTAATTAGCAGAACCGGATGTGAAAAAATAGTTAGGTATGCTTTTGAATATGCCGTAAAAAATAACCGTAAGAAGGTTACCTGTTTTAGTAAAGATAATATTATGAAATTTTCTGATGGTATTTTTCATCAGGTTTTCAGTGAAATAGCTAAGGAATACCCAGCTATCTCCAATGAGCATTATATCGTTGATATAGGAACAGCCAGGCTTGCTACTAAACCAGAGATTTTTGACGTAATAGTAACTTCTAACCTTTTTGGTGATATTATTTCTGATGTTACAGCTGAAATTTCAGGGTCTGTTGGTCTGGTGGGATCGGCAAATATCGGTAAGGATTTTGCTTTATTTGAAGCAATTCATGGGTCAGCACCTGATATAGCAGGAAAAAATATTGCCAATTCATCCGGTTTACTTAATGGAGCAATTATGATGCTCGTTCATATCGGGCAGGGAGAAATAGCAGCTTTAATTGAAAATGCATGGAAGAAAACCCTTGAAGATGGAGTCCATACGGCTGATATTTACAATGCAGAAACATCTACTAAAAAAGTTGGAACCAAGGAATTTGCCGAGGAAGTAGTAAAGAGGTTAGGGCAGAAACCTTCCAAATTAACGGTAGCTGCCTATAGCTCACCTACCGGAAAAGATGCTAAAAGCTTTGTTTATGAGATTAATACAAAGGAGAAAAAATCTTTAGTAGGCGTCGATGTTTTTATCGATATGAATGTAAACTCAGCTCATGATGTCGCTGCCAAGATAAATCCTATAGATGCAGGCCCTATGGTCCTTAGAACTATTTCTTCTAAAGGTTTAAAGCTTTGGCCACGTGATGATAGTTTCTTTATGAACTCCGATCATTGGTGCTGTAGGTTTATGCCTGATTCAGGAGAGATAACCCACCAGGATATTACTGATCTACTTAACAAGTTAGCTAATGCTAAAATTGATTTTATCAAAGTAGAAAATTTATATAATTTTGACGGTAAGCCAGGCTACTCTTTAGCTCAAGGGGAGTAGTGATAATTGAGCTAGATATAATGTCTGGTTAATGTTATAATAGCTCTTTTGAGTTTATTATAGCTCGCATAATTTCAAAAATGGCAATATTTAGTCTAGTATTTTTTAAAGTCCTTTCATCTCTGCTAAGTGTAGTTATAGGATATTTGTCAGGTAGGTTTTCGAACGTCGAAAAAGATA
>Ga0172373_10004021_pt1 | contig 20954 bp, 17 predicted proteins | sample Lak10m_2_FD_114546 | JGI IMG/M metagenome (GOLD analysis project Ga0172373, IMG submission 114546) | Freshwater microbial communities from Kabuno Bay, South-Kivu, Congo - kab_092012_10m | ecosystem: Environmental > Aquatic > Freshwater > Lake | place: Democratic Republic of the Congo...
CTGGCGCAGAAGCGCGGATGAGGGCGTTGGAGCGGGCTTATGTGGATATGCAGGGTACGACCATTCCTTCCCCGCGACGGCTCAGAGGCAGTTTCAGCGAACGGCTGCGGGCCGGTACTTCGGAATTCACGAGAAAGCAGCTGACGGGGTTGTGGATTATGATGGTGCCGGCTTTTTCCACAATGTTCGTGGCGGGGAAAAGCCTGATTCTGCCAGCCGTTCTCGGGCTGACTGTCCCTCTGTTTTTTTTTCCGATACTGCTGCGGATGCTCTCGTGGCATCAGCGTCGCCAGCGACTTTCCGTTGATTTTCTGCTGCCGGCAGGTCGCGACGATTTCTGGAGGCATTTTCAAGTCGCGGTTTTCTGGGATCTTGCGATCGCGATTCCCGTGCTATTTGCAGCATGGGTGGGCCAGAACATGTGGCAGGGTACTTTCGGTCAGCATGCAGCGGGTCTGCTGCTGCAGCTGCTGCTCCATGCAGGCGCGGCCACGCTGCTCTACGGCCTGACGGTGCTGGGTGTGGTAACACCCGCAAAAGACGGGCGGCGGTACCTTTTCGGGACGATCATCGGGGGGCTGACGATGCTGATGCTCCTGGACATGACCGGTAACTGGTGTGTCCCGGGAACACTTTCGTTTTCAGCGTGGATATTGTCGGTGTTCGTGGTGGCTGCGGTTGCAGGAGTGGTGCTGCTGGTGATGCTGCCGGGGATACTAAGACGCCTGGAATTACCGTGATCGGGCCTTTGTGGGTTGCAGCGGCGGCGGGGTGAGAGTCTGCAAGGTGTGGGGCAATAGCGGGCGTTGATTGACCTTGACCTGAAGAGGGGGGTCGGATTAGTCTGTGATGTTTGCAGGATGCGATAGCTGTTTTTGGAGTATCGGCGGTCAGCGCCAGGGACGGGGCGATGCAGAATTTTCTGCGGATTTCAACCTATATCTTTCGCCATCGTCGGCTGGTTGCTCTGTCGATTGTTTGTGCGTTGATTGTGTCGTTGTTTTGGGCGATGAATCTGTCGATTGCCTTTCCGGTAGTGAAGGTGTTGTTTCAGAACGACAGTTTGCATGATTTTGTGGATCAGGAGATCAGCCGTCTTCAGGCATCCATCAACGCGGATACTCAGGCGCTGGACCGGATGTCTGAAGACCAGGTGAAGCAGCGTGCTCGCCTGCAGTATCAGATTGGCGAGGAATCGTGGAATCTGCTGATGATGACGCGGGTTCGCAACACGATTCTGCCGTATGTACCGCGGGACAAGTTTGACACGATGGCGGCGCTTTTGGGGGTGCTGCTGGCTGCGACGCTTCTGAAGGGGCTCTTCATATACTTCCAGGAACTGCTGGTGGGGAGCGTTGTGCAGCTGACTGTGAACGCCATTCGTCAGGACTGTTTCCGAGCGGCCCTGAAGCTGGACGTACAGTCATTGAACCGGATTGGCACGTCGTCGCTGATGTCACGAATGACGAACGACATTGAGCAGATGACGACAGCGATTCGGGTGTTTGGCGTGACGCTGGTGCGTGAGCCATTGAAGGCGGGTGCTTGTACGGTTCTGGCCTTTTGTGTGAACTGGCGTCTGGCGGCACTTTCGTGCACGATGGTGCCGCTGCTGGGGTTGGTGTTCAGTTTCTTTGGTCGTCGCCTGCGTCGGGCATCGCATCGGACGATGGAGACGATGGCGAAGATTTATGAGTGTATCGGCGAGACATTTTCGTCGGCGAAGATCGTGATGGCATTTTCGGGCTATCAGCGTCATCGGCGTCAGTTTCTGGAGGCGAATCGAGAGTACTACCACGGGGCGATGCGAATTGTCAGGCTGGGAGCGTTGTCGCGGCCGATTTCTGAGACGATGGGTGTTGTAGGAGTATTTGCGGCGCTTGCGCCGGGCGCTTATCTGGTTCTGCGTGAGACTGATTCGATTCTTGGAATCAAGCTGGCAGCAGCTCCTATGAGCATAGCCGAGCTGGCAACGCTGTACGCGTTGCTTGCGGGTACGTTAGATCCTGTGAGGAAGTTGTCGAGTGTATTCGAGCAGATTAAGCGAGGGATGGCGGGCTGTGAGCGGGTGTTCGGTCTGATCGACCAGAAGACAGCTGTACCGGAGCCCAAAAATGGCCGCGTGCTGATTCCTCATCATTCGATGATTTCGTTCCGGAACGTTTCGTTTCGCTACGACGATATGGATGGGGAATCGGGCAGTCGCCCGCCGGCATTGAAGAACGTATCGCTGGACCTGCGTTTTGGAGAAGTGGTTGCGATTCTGGGTGGAAACGGTTCAGGCAAATCGACGTTGCTGAGTCTGCTGCCGCGGTTTATGGATCCTTCCGAGGGGCAGGTGCTGATTGACGGTGTGGACATTCGTGAGCTGCGAACGTTTGATTTGCGCAGTCAAATGGGATTAGTGACACAGGAAACGCTGTTGTTCAACGACACGATTTACGAGAACATTCGATATGGGGATTCGACGGCATCGCGTGAGTCGATTCTGGAAGCGGCGGAGCGGGCTCAGGCGTCGAGCTTCATCAGTCAGTTGCCGGAGGGATTCAACACTGTCGTGGGAGACCGCGGGGGTCGTTTGTCGGGTGGTCAGCGGCAGCGAATTGCGTTGGCGCGAGCGATACTGCGGAATCCGTCGATTCTGATTCTTGACGAAGCCACATCGGCAGTGGATTCGCATAGTGAAGAGATTATTCACAGTGTCCTGAAGAGTTTTGCGGTGAATCGGACGGTGTTCATTATTACGCACACATTGAGTTCTGCATTTCTGGATCTGGTCACGAAGATCGTGGTGATGGATCACGGGCGAATTGTGGCAACGGGAACACATGCGGAGCTGCTGCAGTCGGCTCCGGCGTATGCTCGATTGCTGCAGTCGGATCCTCCGGCCACCCGGGCTGCGTGATCACTGTTTGCATTCTGCTGCGGAAGTATTCCATGCCTCCAAAGTCTCTCGTGCAGTGGCGATTTCTGGACGGACGTCCGGGGCATGAGAGCCAGGTGCTGGGGCTTTCAGAAGCAGTGTCTTCCCTGTGTCCATCGGAATGTGTGGATGTGCCTGTATCCAGTACTGAGCGGGGTCTGCGAGCATTTCTTCCGGGGCGCTTTCGGCATTTGCAGCGGGCTCCTCGTCCGCAACTGCTGATTGGAGCCGGGCACGCAACGCATCTGGCACTCGTCCGCTGCCGCCAGCTTTTCGGTGGCCGAACAGTGGTGCTGATGAAGCCCAGTCTTCCGCCATGTGTGTTTGATTTATGTCTGGTGCCGCGGCATGACCGAGTTCTGATGGCGTGGGCCAACGTGGCTCGAACGGCAGGAGCGATCAATCGGATGCGTCCGGCGGCCGCGAAGCCTCGGGGACATGGGCTGGTGCTGCTTGGCGGACCATCGCGTCACTGTCACTGGTCTGACGACAGGGTACGGGAGGGGATTGTGCGAGCGGTCGGTGAGTCCGCGACTGCGCTGCAATGGACGGTTGTAACGTCGCGACGAACCCCGGCGAGTGTGTTTCTGGACTGGGAGGAGCGACCGGCGGGGATCAACTGGCAAACAACGGGCAAGCTGAGTGCAGCGGAGGTTGCGGCCCTGATCAGGGCTGCAGAGCGGGTGGTGGTGACCAGCGACAGTATGTCGATGATCTGCGAGGCACTGACGTCCGGAGCTGCGGTGGAGCTGATTGAGCTTCCGGCGTCTGGCCAGAGCAGACTGTCGGTCGAAGTGCGGAGTTTGGTGGAGCACGGGTTCTGGCCGGACGTTCCGAGATTCATTCCGGAGGCGGATCGCTGTGCATCCCTGGTTCTGCGAAGACTATTTCCCGAGTATGTTGGCGGAGGGGGGGAACTGGCAGCGAGTCACGGCGGCGGCTGGGGTCTGTCCACGGTAACTCTTGCGACGTCGGGAGCAAGTGCGAATATGCAGCAGGCGTTCGTACCATGAATCGCCCGCCCCTGCCTCCTGAATCGTTCAGTCGCCGTACGCCGACATTTCAATTTCCGAAAAGCCTGCTGCGTCCTCTGCTGCGGCGGGTTACCGCGATGAAGGACCGTGGCTGGCTGCCGGCGGTGCCGCTTGAGCAGCATGTGGTGATCTGCGGTTTTCCCCGCAGCGGCACAACTCTGTTTCAACTGATGCTGGAGGGTTGTGTTGAAGAGCTGGGGTGTCACGGCCGGGAACGCCGGGCGCTGGATCTGGCGACCTGCGGGCGACGGGGGCACTCGGTACTGCTGTCGAAGCGACCGAAGGACTTGTTTCTGATTCCTGAGATACGTGAGTTCTATGCTCCGCGGGGTGTGCGGGTTCAGTTCATTCTGCTGCACAGAGATCCTCGAGGAGTGCTGACGTCGCGGCATTTTTCGCGGCCTGCTGAATACTATCTTTCGGTGGAGGAATGGCGACATTACTTCGCTCACTGGAACTGGCATCGCCACGACGCTGACGTACTTTCAATCAGCTATGAGGAACTGGTGCAGAATCCGGAGCGGGTGGAACAGCGGGTGCTGAAGTTCACAAACTGGCAGGCTCGCTGGAGTTTTCAGGACTTTGTGAAGCACGTGCCGCCGGGCTTTGATGCCAGAGCATTGAATACGCTGCGTGAACTGGATCCTTCACGGCTGAAAGCGTGGGGTGAGGAGCAGCATCGCGAGCGACTGGTGCAGCTGCTGAGAGAGCTGCCGGAGCTGCCGCAGTGCCTGATTGAAATGGGACTTGAGCCCAGCGACGACTGGCTGCGACAGCTGCCTTGGGATGTCACATCACGCCTGGCAGCATGACGGTGCGGCATGATTCTTTCGCATCAGCATGGCTTTATTTTTTTGAAGACGGCCAAGACGGCGGGAACCAGCGTTGAGATTGCGCTTTCGCGCCATGCGGGGCCGGAAGACATCATCACACCCATATCGGACAGCGACGAAAAGCTGCGAAGAGACCATGGTGGCAGGGGGCCTCAGAATTTTCGCCTGCCGTTAAAGAGTCTGACCATGCGTCAGCTGGCCGGTATGATCCGAACGTGCCGACGCCCCGGATTCTACAATCACATGCCGGCAGCGGAGGTTCGGAGGCTGGCGGGGGAAGAGGTGTGGAACAGGAGTTTTCGCTTCTGCATCGAACGCAACCCATTCGACCGTGTTGTTTCGCTGTACTGGTGGTGTCACCGCCGGGAACCGCGTCCTTCGATCGGTGAGTTTTTGCGGTCGCCCCGGCTGCGGCTGCTGTCGCGAAACGGCATTGAAATGTACACGGACAAGAGCGGTCGGATTGTGGTTGATCAGGTGTTGCGGTACGAGCGTCTGGAGGAGGAGCTTGAAGGCGTGCGGCGAAAACTTGGTCTGCCGGAGCCGCTGGTGCTGCCGCGGGCCAAGAGCGGCCATCGGCCTGAGGGTCAGGGTTGGCGCGACGTGCTGACGGCACCAGACAGGCGGGTGATTGAATCGTGTTTTCGCCGCGAACTGGATCTGTTTGGGTATGCGTGGTGAAAAAAAACACCCGCAGAGTCAATCTGCGGGTGCTGTCGTTTCAATGGAATGAGCGTGCGGTTTTTGGGGGGACTATTTCAGCGAACCCTTTTTCAAGGCGTCACCGCTGACTTCGATCGCTTTCTGAGCATTATCGCCGGCCTTTACTTTTACCACGAACTTGCGGTTGATGTAGCCGACTTTCTCGTGCCACACGCGGAACTCATGTTCGCCCACGGGAAGGCCTTCCATTGTGAACTTGCCATCCTTGTCAGTCACGGCAGCATAGGGGTGGTCGACGGCGAGCCAGTAGGCGGCCATCCAGGGATGGAAATCGCAGGTGACCTTGAACGGCAGCGTTTCTGCGGATTTGATTTCCATCTTCTGTCCCTTGCCCATAGCCGTATTCGGCGCGATCAGGACGTTGGAAGCTGAGTTCTTGAGGGGGTAGGTGTGGGTGTTGTGAGCGATGGGGTCATTGGAGATGACTTCGACGGTCTGGCCGGTTCGAGCAATCAGAGTGTGGGGGATGAACATGCAGTTTTTCTGGTCGAACGTGACAGTCTGCTTTGCCGGCGTCTTCAGATCCGGATGGACGGTTTTAGGCGCTTTGGCGAGGTAGATGAAAACGTGAGCGAGCCCTTTGTTGTCGGCGTTGATCACGAGATCGTCTTTGTAGGTATCGTCGGCCGCGCAGACTTCTTTGTCTTTGATCTCTGCACCTTTGCGATGGAGCAGATCAGCGGTTGGGATGTTGCCGGAAACGATGACCTGTCCGGTCACTGTGCCCCATTCCTGAGCGGCGAGCGGTGAGGCGGAAACGGCTGACAGCACGGCTGACAGTATCAATTTCTTCATGTCTGTCTCTTTCAAACGAATTTGGGTGGGTCGGGCTGTGCGGCAGGGCCTGCCTGAGGCGTCCGAGTCTGGATCTATCAACCGCAGGATTGGTGCCCGGACAACAAATTTTATTGGGGCGTGCGCGGGAAGTCGAATCGCTGACGGCCGTTGCGGCGGAGAACCGCAGGAGTTTGCCAGTGTTGGGAGACTGGCGGTTGAAGAAACCGCCTGTATTGCCCGGATTGACGTGAGTGCGGTGAGCGGTTGGCGTAATTGGATTGGCTTTGTGGTGTGTGGTGTGTGGTGTGTGGTGTGTGGTGTGTGGTGTGTGGTGTGTGGTGTGTGGTGTGTGCGATGTTGCCGAACGGCCACAGGTCCTTAAAGCCGGTGTGGGCGATGCGGACGCAGCGATTCGAGTGCATTGGCGTGAGCCAGCCGTTTTTCTCTGGCAATGGCTCCCAGCCCTGATTGAATAGAGGTGTGATACCGTACTACCCTGCTACACGTATACAGATCCCCTTCACAAATGTCACCAATGCCCCCCTCTGCACTGCCTGACCCGGAAGCTTTTGCTGGCCTGATGCGACAGCGTGCGGAAGATGCGTTGTCTGCTTCGGTGCACCATGCTTCGCTCTCTCAGCAGTACCTGTCGCTGGCTCAGAAGTTTACCGGACTTGCCGAGCAGTCTGCTTTTGGGCCGGGAGGGATGTTTGAGTACGCGGAAAGGCTGGACCGTGAGGCGGCCACTGGAATTCCGGCGGCCGCGGGTTTTCCTCGACTAACTGATTCGCCAGCTCACTCAGGGTTGTCCGCAGCGGCCCGAACAGTCGCGGCTCGTGGTGCGAACACGACCTCCGCATCGACGATGGCAGGGACTGCAGGGCAGGAACGCGAGGACGGTCCCGGGCCCCCTGCCACTTCCGCCGCTGCCCCTGCCCCCCCTGCACCGCCCGCAACTGCGGAACCTGCGAGGTCCCCACAGCTGCTGTCTCCTCCGGCGAGGACATCGCTGGCGACATTGACAGCGTGTGCTCGGGAGGCCCGGCATCAGGTCAGCGAAGACAGGGCAGCGACCGGAAACGAACCGGAAGCATTGCCGGTGAAGGATGTCTCGAGCGGCAGTGGGGCACCATCGAAAGGAGCCTCATTTTCCGGAACAGGGGCCAGACAAAAACCGCGGGCGATTCGCCGCAGCAGGATTTCCGTTCGCCGACTTCTTGACCGCGTTCGGCTGGCTGCAGTTGAGCAGGCGGATCGAGTGCGACTGCGGGTGCGAGAAAAGGATCTGCAACCGAAGCTCCGCAAAACCACCGAAGAGATGGTGCATGAGCTCAAGCGCAGTCGGCGACCGGCAACGATTAGTACGGCGGTGACGCTGGTTATTCTTGGGATCCTTGCGGTGGGCAGGCTGGAACTGGTTGAAGAAGAGCCGTTGCCACCGCTTTCCGCCAGCTTCTCGGGACCGACCGAGGAGGCAGCGGAGGCTGTGCTGATCGAGCAGATTCTGGAGCAGGCGGGTGAGCAGCAGGAGAAACCAGCAGATCAGGAAGCTGCCGTGGCGGAATCGCAGCCGCTGCCCGAGCCCACTCCTGAGCCGCTCCCGGAACCCCCTGAGCTGCCGCCGGAGCTGGAGGTGACGGAACCAGAGTTGCAGCTGGCGAACCTTGAGCTTCCCGAAACACCACTGCCGGAATCGCCGGTCGGTACACAGCCTGTGAATCAGCCCCGGACAAAAACGGCGACTGCATCCAAAACTCAGTCGTGGCAACATCGCTCTGAAGCCGGCAGGAAGGAAATGCTGGCCAAATACGGGGGATCCGCCGGAAGCGAATCCGCGGTGGGTCTGGCGCTGGAATGGCTGGCAAAGCGTCAGCGTGCGGATGGCAGCTGGGACTTTGCCGACGTCGGTCCCTGCACTCAGCCGGGCAGGATCAGCAATCCAATTGGGGGAACTGCATACGCACTGCTTCCGTTTCTTGCCGCCGGACAAACACATCGCCAGGGCAATTACCGCAAACAGGTGCAGGCTGGTCTGCAGTACTTAACAAACGTGGGCATAACTGTGCCTGCGGGGTATGATTTGCGAGGAGTGGTCAATCAACGGGACGACGATCCTGAGCCCAACTACGCCTACTATGTTCACGGGGCGGCCACGCTTGCGCTTTGTGAGGCGTGGGGAATGTCGAAGGACCGAACGCTGAAGCCCGCCTGTGAGGGGGCCGTGCGATTCCTGATCCACTCGCAGGACCCGCGTGGCGGTGGCTGGCGATACAATCCTCAGCAACCCGGTTCCACCTCCTGCACAGCAATTCAGGTCATGGCGTTGAAGGCAGCTGAACGAGCAGGCATTTCAATTCCAAAGACGACATGGCAGGGAGTGAGCTTCTATTTCGACAGTGTGGCGGTGGATCGGGAGGGTCGGTATGGTTACGAGACTCAGAAAAAGGCGTTTGATATCTCGGTAACGTCAATGGCTTTGCTCAGTCGCATGTATGCGGGCTGGAAGCGGGACGACGGCGATCTGCGAAAAGGTATCGGGCTGATCGATCGCAAGGGCCCTTACGACAATCTCTATTACTGTTACTTCGCCTCGCAGGTCATGAAAAACTGGGGTGGGGCCGAATGGAATCGCTGGAACGAACGGCTGCGGGACGACCTGGTGTCGTGGCAGGACCGCGAAGGCGAAGCGGCGGGCAGCTGGTCGCCGCGAGATCGTTCGGACACGAGCGTTTCCGGTGGCAGACTTCTGACCACATGTCTGGCTGCACTGACGCTGCAGGTGTATTACCGCAACCAGCCGGTTTTGGAAGATGAGGCTGGTGTTGGTGGAGGGGTGAAGCCGGCGGCAGAAGTGACTTCCGCCGTGAGGTCGGGAAAAGATCGTTGAATGTATGGCAGTTCAGCCCTGCCGGTAAAAACCACCACAAATGCTCAATTTTCTCATTTTTGGCTGTTCTTGGGTAGCCAACGGTGATGAATTTGTGCTTGCCCTCGAATTCCTTGTCTCATCCCAAAAACTTCCTGACTTTCCGGCTCGAACAATCCGAACATTTACGCTACACTGCGGAATTCCTTTGCCCGCCGGCAGGTTAGTGAGTGCAGGACCGTGGTTTGGGCAGTTCAGTTTCTGGTTGATCCGACAGGTTTAAAGGTGTTTTCTCATGTTCGCCGTGATTGTCGATGGTAACCGTCAGCACCGTGTGCAGCAGGGGTCTGCTCTTTCCGTAGATTATCGCTCGGATGCTCAGGCCGGAAGCACCATTACCTTCGACCAGGTGCTGCTCGCCAACGGTGGTGGTGCCAGTGTCATCGGAACTCCGGTAATTACCGGTGCGACCGTAACCGCGGAAGTGCTGATCGCCGAAGAAAAAGGGCCGAAGCTGGAAATACAAAAGCTGCGCCGTCGCAAGGCATCCCGTCGACACACGGGCCATCGCCAGAAGCACACGCGTGTCAGGATCACCGGGATTTCTGTACCGGGCCTGCAGGTTGTTGAAGCGTCGGCAAGCTGACGCCTGACTGGGGTGGCCATACAAATTCGGGCGAACTGCTGCAGGCAGTTCGCTTTTTTGCTGCGCTGAAAACAGGCACCCAGGCGAGCGGAGGTCGATCGAATGTTGCGTCAACGCGTCACGGGGGTTCTGCCGTTACGTGAACGGTTCGCGGGATGGATCTTGCGGAAAAATGGCGGCGGCAGAACAATGTTGAAGACACTGTCGGTTTCGCCGACAGCGTCAGCTTTATTTTCTCGAACGGACTCGAATCCGCCATGCAGCCAACATTGACAACCATCGCCCTGCTCACGGTCAGCAATATTTTCATGACGATCGCGTGGTACGGGCATTTGCAGGGTCTGCGTCACAAGCCCTGGCTTGTTGCGGCTTTGGTAAGCTGGGGAATCGCGCTGTTTGAGTACCTGATCCAGGTCCCGGCGAATCGGATTGGTCATCAGGTCATGAACGTGGGTCAGCTGAAGATTTTGCAGGAGGTCATTTCGCTGACGGTTTTCGTTCCGTTTGCGTGGCTGTATTTGAAGGAGAAGCCCAGTTGGGACTATCTGTGGGGGCTTTTTGTTTGCTGGGGGCGGCATTTTTTGTGTTTCGCAGCCGTCTGGGCGGAGGCTGAGCCGCTGACGGGCTGAAACAAAAAAAACCTGTCGCGATGCGGCAGGTTTTCTTTGTTTAACGAGGTCGACGGGACTCGAACCCGCGGCCTCCAGCGTGACAGGCTGGCGCTCTAACCGACTGAGCTACGACCCCTTGCGGGCCGGGAATGATAATCACTGGGCGATCAGAATTCAACCGGCTCGGGCAGATATTTCGGACTCTGCCGTGGGCTTCTTCAGAACAATCCGAGAAAATACGGGCAGTTTCAGTCAGAACAAATCTTCGATGACAGCACCGTGATCGATGGCGACAATTGGACGTCCCGAGAAATCCGGGAAATGTGCATGGGGATCGATTCCAAGCACACGGAAGATGGTGTGATGAATGTCGCCGGGTCGAAGCGGTCGTTCTTTTGGGGTTTCACCGAGACGGTCAGTGGAACCGATGAGCTGACCGCCGCGAATACCGCCTCCGGCGAGGAAGCAGAACATGGCATTTCCCCAGTGGTCGCGACCTGGGGTGCCTTTACTGAGCGGCGGTCCGCCGTTGCCTCCGTCGTTCATTCTGGGGGTGCGACTGAATTCTCCGCAGAGCACAACGAGTGTTGACTGGAGCAGGCCGCGGTCTTCGAGATCGGTGATGAGGCCATGCACGAGCCGATCGATTTTGGGAAGGTAGTTTTCCATGCCCGCCTTGAGGTCCCAGTGGTGATCCCAGCCGCCGAAGTGGCAGGTGACGAAGGTGCTTCCGGCTTCGACGAGTCGACGAGCGAGGAGGGTGCTTTGTCCCCACGAGTTTCGGCCGTATTTTTCGCGGACTTCGGAGGTTTCGCGTGTCAGATCGAAGGCCTCGCGGGTTGCATTCCCGGTGACCATTTCGAAGGCCGTGCGATCAAAGCGATCCATGGACTCGAAGGCGCCGGAGTGGTCGGCTTCGCGTCGGATGCGATCGAAGCCGGCGAGTAATGAGCGACGGTCGCCGAGTCGTTCGACTGTGAGTCCGCTGGCGAGTGCGATGTTGCGGACTTGAAAATTGTCTGCGTTGGGATCACCTTCGGTTTCGAAGGGATTGTGATGAACACCGAGAAAGTGTCCGCCGAAGTAACCGGGACGCAATCCGATGCTCATTCCGTACGGAACGGCAATATTTGCGGGCATACCGGTTTTTCGTGGCCCGGTGAGTCGAGTGGCGAGGGCGCCGAAGAACGGGTATTTGCCCTTTGTATTTGCACCGCTGACGCCTTCACCGCGTCCGGTGAGCATCCAGTGTCCGCCGGTGAAGTGATCACCACTGTCATGGTGCAGTGAGCGAACAACGGAAAAGCGATCGGCGATCTGGGCCTGCAGTGGGAAGAGTTCGGTGACCTGGACGCCTGGGACGTTGGTTGGAATGGGCGCCCAGATACCGCGGTATTCAGCGGGTGCTTCGGGCTTGAGGTCGTAGGTGTCCATGTGTCCGGGACCGCCATCGAGCCAGAGCATGATCACGGAGGTTTGGGGGTTTGCGCCGCGGGTGGCCGCGTTGGCGCGACCTGCCAGCAATTGTGGCAGTCCGGCGGCGAAGGCGCCCGCGGCTCCCACACGAACGAAACTTCTGCGGCTGATGCCGTCACAATAGCGGCGGTGTGCAGTACCGTCAGAATCGATGTGAAGCATGGGTTTATCTTTGCAGCGGGGAGGGCCCGGAGGGCGGGAGACTGGGGCACGGCGGGCTATGAGGATACTCGGATACAACCCGATATGTCAAATTTTTCCGGCTGGAAAAGGGGCAGGTCCGGAAAACTGGTGAATAACGAGATTGCCGAAGATGCTCTGTTTATCGGCTCTTTCCGCCGATTTTCTGCGATGACTCTCTTCGGAATCGCCAGACTTCTCCGTAACATAACGGAGTTGCAAGAGTGTTCATGCCTTGTCGCTTTGCCGGAGTTTTCGAATGCAAAACCGGAACTGGATTCGTGTGGCACGGCCCGCAGTGCTGCTTCTGATTCAGCTGTTCCTTACCAGTGTCCCCGTCCGGGGTGACAAGGCGGACGATGATTTCAACGTCGCGGTGAATTTGTATCGGACACAGCGTTACGACACCGCCTCCGACGCCTTTTCGAAATTTCTCGCCGACCACAAAAGCCACCCGCGCGAAAACATCGCCCGTCTGTATCTGGCACTCTCGCTGAATGCTCAGGAGAAATACGCAGAGTCGATAACGTACCTTCAACAGTATCTCAAGGTGGATCCCGACGGAACCAACTCTGCAGAAGCCCGCTACCGGCTGGGCGAGTGCCACTACTATCTGAAGGAGTACCCGGCAGCCGCAAAGGAACTCAGCGAATTCCTCCGCCGCCATCCTGCCCACGCATTGAACGAATGGGCACAGCTGCTTCTGGGTGATTCCTATGTCGCCACCGGTCAGTTTCAGGAAGCCAGAAAGGCTCTGACCGCGCTGGTTCCGGGTAAGCCGGATTCACCGGTAAGCGGCGACGCACGACTCAGCCTTGGCCGTGCACTTGAGGGTTTGAAGGCCGCAGACAGCGCGCTCGACGAATACACGGCGGTCGCATCTCTGGGAAATCCATCACTTCGTCTGCGGGCACTGAGCCGCATTGGTGCCCTCGAATATGCTCGCAGCAGATTCCGGCAGTCGGCCGACGCATGGGAACTCATTTTGCAGGAAGCTCCTGCCAATTCAAAAATCGCATCTGCTCACTTGGGTGCGGGCATGGCCTGGTTCCAGTTGAAGGAATTTGACAAGGCGATGCAGCGTCTGCAGCAGGTGCCGGACGGCGGCGCCAGTACTGCACAGGCTCGATATCTGGCAGCCATGGCCAGCAGGGAACTCAAGCGTTTCCCCGAAGCCCGAACCTTCTTCGATCAGGCGTTGCAGGCCGCTGGTGATGCTCCACTGGCGATTGAGATTTCCTTCCAGCGTGCGCAGTTGGAGCAATCTGCGGGCGAACAGGCCACGGCCGCCAGACTTTATCTGGACATTGCCGACCGCTGGCCGAAGGAATCCCGCGTCGCCGACTGCCTGCTGAACTCTTCAGAGCTGCTGCTGGAACTCGGACAGCTCGATGAGGCCGAGCGAGTCAGCAAGCGGCTGGAAACTGAACATTCTCAATACGCCGCACAAATCAGTCCACAGGTACTGAAAGGCCGTCTGCAGCTGGCTCGCGGTGACAGGGAAGCAGCATTCAAAACACTCACAGCGGCTCGCGAACTGACCGCGGCCACTCCCCGTGCTCAGGTGCTGGCTGCCTATTACCTCATTCGTGCCGCGTGGGAGAGTGGCAAGTACCAGGTGGTGGTGGATCAGACGACAGAGCTGCAACGTCAGAATCCACCGGGATCGGCCGCTGAGATCGCTGCGGCGTCTGCACTGGCTGCTGTCAGCAGTCTTCAGTTGCAGCAGTATGATTCCGTGATCGCTTTTGCCGACAGCTTTCTCGCTCAGGACGCGGATAGCGGAAGGCGGCTGGATGTCATGGCCGCCCGCGCGGCTGCTCTTTCGGGACTTAAACAATACGCGAACGCCACCAAAGCACTCGAGGATTTAATTGCTGCAAATCCGGGTCAGGCTCAGGTGTGGACCGCCGTGCTGCAGGCTGCAGAGATTGCCCTGAATGACAATTCGCACAAAGAGGCAGCAGCGCTGTTTGATCTGGCAGTTCGATCAGCGGATGCGGTGGTAATGGAGGCTGGTCGCAGTGGTCTGGCGTGGAGTCAGTTCAAATCGGGCAACTTCGCTGCCGCCGAGAAAGCCTTCGGAGCGTTGGCGGCCGAGTATCCGAAGTCTCCTGACAGGGCCGAGCACATGGCGATGCAGGCAAGAAGCATCGAGTCTCAGGGGAACGATCAGCGTACAGCAGCAGCATGGCAGTCTGCGTGGCAAGTACTTTCCAAAGACCTTTCTGTACCTGCTCGCGGCGAAGAAAAGCGGGAGCCGCTGATGTACGTGTTTGACGCCGGCCGGCAGGCTGCTCGTATGCTGGAAAAATCTGGTAACACCGCTGGGGCTGATAAGATCTGGGAGGAACTGCTTCGCACGTTCCCCAACATGGAGGATGCAGACAAGTTGTTTGAAGAGTGGGCTGCAATGCACCTGTCTGCGGAGCGGTTCGAGAAGGCGGACGACCTTTACCGTCAGCTGCTCGATAAATACCCAGACAGTCCATTTGCCGGACAGGCTCGTCTTTCTTTGGCTGAAAGTCAGCTTCAGGCGGGTGACTACGATGCGGCACTGGTCGAGATGCAGAACATCGTGGACGATCCTCGATATGGTTCTGCCGAGAAGGAAGCGGCCATGTTTCATGTCGTCGAAGTTCTGGCGGTTCTCAAACAGTGGCCGGCAATGGCGGGCGCTGCCGACAAGTTCGTGAAGAAATGGCCGGATAGTCGACTGCTGCCTCAGGTGCGACTTTACCTGACTGATTCACAGCTTCAGCAGGGCCAGAGTGCGGAGGCTGCGGAATCGCTGCGGCAGACGCGGGAGGACATCCTTGGCGGCAAATATGCCGGAGAAGACTGGGTGGATCGTGTCTGGATCGTACTGGCCGAGGCGGCTCTTGAGGCAGGCGACTTTGAACAGGTCGATGCCCTCGAAAAGGAGTTGTTGCAGCGCAGCCCGAAGAGTCGCTTCCTGTTTCAGATGTATGATGTTCAAGGCAGGCGCTGGAAGCTCCAGCCTCCTCCGGATTTCGCCAAATCGCGAGATTATTTTTCGAAGTCGATAGCGGATCCTGTTGGTCAGGGTACGGAAACCGCTGCTCGCTGCCAACTGCAGATTGCCGAGACATGGGTCCTGCAGAATCTTCTTGAAGATGCCGCACGAGAATACTTCAAGGTTTACCTCAACTATCGCTATGACGAACTGCGAGCACAGGCGCTGTACCAGGCGGCTGTCTGTGAAGCACGTCTCAAAAAGAACGAGGCGGCAGCTCGTGACTTTCAGGAACTCATCAAGACCTTCCCGAAATCAGAAATGGCCGCCAAAGCTCAGCAACAGCTGAAGGAGCTCGGCGTGGCACCTGCAGTATCACCCAAGTAGCTCATTCAACTCCTCTCACATTCAGGGATGTCAGATTCCATGCATGCCGCGCCGCCACGAGGATGGTTTCGTATATCGGCACTTACATTGGCCTTTGTCGTCGTAATCGGGGCAAGACACAGCCTTGAGATGGGAGTCTCTGCACAGGCGGCGCCGCAGGAAACGGTTGTCAGCGATCCATCGGCAGCTGAACCATCAGCCAGCCCGCCTGCGAAACCATCTCCCGTTGACGGCGGAATTCCGACAGATATTCCCGGCATCGCCCGAGCCATGGGTTTGCCGTTTACTGTTGCCTTTGCCCTGGCATCGATCTTAGGAGTCTGGTCGATCATCGAGCGACTTGTGGTCCTCCGCAGACGTCGCGTGATCCCAGCCGCTTTTGTGGATGGATTTCTCAGCCAGCTGCGGACGGGCCGAATGGATCGTGCTCAGGCGCTGGCACTCTGCCAGCAAAATCCAAGTCCGGTTTCAGAAATCTTCATGCACGGTGTTCGCAAATGGGGACGGCCAGGTGTGGAAGTGGAGCAGGCTGTGCTCGACGGTGGCGACCGGCAGATCAGTCAGCTGAAAAAGGGACTCCGAGTACTCAATGGCGTTTCAACTCTGAGCCCTCTGATCGGGTTGCTTGGCACAGTTGTCGGTATGATCCAGTCCTTCAATGACATTGCCACAGCCGGCGCCATGGGTCAGACGGAAACACTGGCCAAAGGCATTGCGATGGCGCTGCTGACCACTGCAGTGGGCCTGCTGATAGCAATTCCGGCGATGACCGCATGGCTTTACCTTGCCGGTCGTGTGGACGCGGTTGTGATGGAGATGGACCGGCTTGGCCAGGAACTGGTGAATCTGATTTCCGCTGAAGCGCTTCGAGACCGCGCGATTCTTGTAGATAACCCGCCGCCAGTCCCGGGGCGGGTTGCCGGAGCAGACACATGACGGCAGGTGACTCACTGTCACAGCGTAAATCTCGACGCATTTCCGTGGTCGTGCCGGTCTTTAACGAGCACGCCAGCCTTCGGCAGCTGCATGAGGAACTGATCGCGGGTATTGCTCCGGTGCTTCCGGATTTGGAAGTGATCTTCGTGGACGATGGTTCCACAGATACATCGTGGGAGGTTATCTGTGAACTTTGCACCAAAGACAGGGCAATTTCAGGGATACGGTTTCGCCGAAATTTTGGCAAGGCCGCGGCGCTGACCGCTGGCATGGCTGCAGCATCCGGCAGCCTGATTCTGATGCTCGATGCAGATCTTCAGGATGATCCGGCGGAATTCGGTAGTCTGCTTGACCGCATTGATGCGGGGTTCGATGTGGTCAACGGCTGGAAACAGCGGCGTCTGGATCCGTGGCACAAAGTCTACCCCAGCCGAGTCTTCAACTGGTTGGTCGGCATCACCACTGGACTTCGACTGCACGACCATAACTGTGGACTGAAGCTGTTCCGGGCGGAAGTGGCTGCTGAAGTGCGAATCTATGGGGAGCTTCATCGATTCATTCCAGTTCTTGCACATGCGAGGGGGTTTCGAGTTACAGAAGTGGCGGTGAATCACCGTCCGAGGCGGCATGGTCATTCGAAATATGGAATCCGGCGATTTCTTCGTGGTCTGCTGGATCTGATCACTGTGAATTTTATTACGGTTTTCAGCAGTCGGCCACTGCATGCTCTGGGTGGCATTGGTTTGGGACTGTTTGCAGTCGGCAGCGTTGGCCTGCTGTATCTGGGATCGCTCTGGCTGCTGATGAGAACTGGAACGGTCCCGCTGGCATCAATTGGTGGCCGGCCACTTCTGGCATATTCAATCGCCGCGGCGCTTCTGGGCGGGCAGATACTTTCACTTGGTCTTTTGGCTGAACTACTGGTTGCCGCCACCAGTCGTCCCCATGACACCTACAGCATTCGTGAAACAACTCGCCATGATTCCCTGCCCCACCAGTCCTGAACCGCATCCTTTCCGTCAGCTGGCATCCGGTCCCACACAGGAACATGCATGGGACAGGGGGCCGAGAATTGTCTGCATCGAAACAGCGATTCCACATGATGTTATGCCAGGGCTGCTGGCACTGAGAATCCATACGGACGCAGGAACGGCGGGTGGACTTCCCGTGTCCGGACACGGCGAGACATATTACGTACCCACAGCGGCAGCTGCGGTGATTCACGACTTTTTTGCCCCGAGGCTGCTCGGCAGCGACGCAATGGCGATCGAAAGCCATTGGCGATTTCTTTACGAACGCATGACCGCCTTCGGTGGCACCGGTGCTGAACTGCGGGCACTTTCGGCAGTGGACCTCGCGCTTTGGGATATTGCCGGGCAGATTCTGCAGGTCCCGGTATGGCGACTGCTTGGTGGCCCCGTGCGCGATTTCATGCCTGTTTACAACAGCTGTGGTGGCCCGTTTTACGGACGATCCAACCGCAAAGTACCAGCTGCGTCCGGCTGGCCTGGACACGGGGATCCAGGCCAGCCTGGGCCGCTCGAAGACAACTGGGCCTCCGTGCATACCCCGGAACAACTTGCGGAAGAGCTGGTGGAACTCGGCTACCGCGGGATGAAGCTCTGGTCTTTCGACGCTGTTTACCGTCGTTCAGGAGGACAGACGATTTCCTCGCAGGACCTCAGGGAGGGACTGCAGCCGTTTGAACGCATCCGCGATCGCGTTGGGGACCGTATCGAATTGATGCTGGACGGGCATGGATTCTTTACGCTGGCGGCAGCCCGCAGAATCGCTGACGGCATGGTTCCGATACGTCCGCTCTGGCTTGAAGATGTGCTTCGTCCGGAGTCCGTACACGCCATGGCTGAGTTTCGCCGGCAGTGTCGTGTACCGATCGCTGTCAGCGAGATGCTGGTAGAAGCAGACAGTTACCGCCAGGTGCTCGATGCAGGTGCCGCTGATTTTGTTATGATTGATCCCACCTGGGTCGGCGGAATCTCGGCATCCCGACGCATTGCTGATCTTGCTCAGCTTTACCAGATCCCGGTACTGATGCATGACTGTACGGGGCCGCTCACATTACTTGCCGGACTCGCCATCGGAGGCTCCCACACAGCCGTCGCCATGCAGGAAACCGTGCGGGCACACCTGAAAACGCTGTATCCACTGCTCATTGACGACACGATAGCAGTCAGCAACGGTAACTTGCAGTTGCCGAACCGTTCCGGAATTGGAAGTCGCTGGCTCCCCGAACTCTTCGATCACAGTCACCCCGGATATCGGGTTTCAACTTTCAAAGCCGGGTAGTGATGTCATCACGGTTCTCAGTCGCGCCAGTGCCCTGACGTACCGATCGCTCGCAGCCTGTTCTGAGATACCAAGCACCTGCGCGGATTCTCGGTTGGTCAGCTGCTCAAAATGTCTCAGGGCCAGCACTTCGCGGTCAATCTCCCGCATTCCTGCCAGAGACTCATTCAGCTTCTGCGACAGTTCCTCTCGCAACGCTGCCTCGCTTGGGGTTGTCAGTTGATCGAGCAGGTGAAAGGAAAGTGAAGATGAGGTGGATGTGGAGCACCAGCCGCGATCGATGGAGAATTCATTCGTAGCCGAACGTTTTCTGGTGCCAAGATGCCGCCGATGAATATCGACGAGCGTTTGTGAGGTAATCAGACGAAACCAAACGAAGATGGACCGCGATGCGTCGATCAAAAAATGATCGATCCGCTGGACCGCCGACAGCCACGCCTCCTGCAAAACGTCATCTGCATCCACTCGACCGTGCAGTCGAGGATCCATGCGAAATGTGACCAATCGCCAAAGTCGGTCTCGATGGTGGGAAAACAGGATGGCCAGTGCTTCCGGATCACGCTGCACCACCCGAGCGATCAGTTCCGCATCGTCCCGCTCCACCATTGAAATCTCCCACATCCAGTGCCCACGCCGTAACACACTTATTCGTTGCGAACTTTGAGAACAACGGACAGCCGGGAATTTCCTTCACCGAACACCGCCATAATCATCTTAGGAACTTTCCAGTTTTTTTCGCCTGATCAGGCTTTACAGAAAACCCGCCTCAATATGTCTCGCGAATTTCTGACCATCGATGAACTTGTCCAACTCACAGGACGTGACCGACGGCTTGTCGAAAAATACGTTCAGCGAGGAATCATCCCGGGACGTCGCGTCAATGGCGAATGGCGGTTTGATGACCGGGAAATAACCCACTGGCTGGAGCAGGACCTGCGAACGCTGGACCAGACACAACTGGAACAACTTGAAAATTCTCAGCAATCTCCGGAATTTGCGACCCAACGACCTCTCGAAGCACTCCTCAAACCAGAAACCTGTGAAATTTCGCTGGATGCCGGCACCAAGCCCGCCGTTCTGCAGGCACTGGTGGAAGTTGCTGGAAGAACATGGCAGGTCTGGGATCCGGCTGCAATTCTGAATGCCGTTCGTGAGAGAGAACTGGTGATGTCCACGGCATTCACGAACGGCGTCGCCATCCCGCATCCAAGAAATCCTCTTCCCGATGCTCTCGGCGAATCCGTGATTGCCTTCGGCCGCACTTCCTCAGGACTCCCATTCGGCGCCCCACAAAGATCTCTCACAGATCTTTACTTCCTTGTTCTTGCCAGGGACTCCCGCACGCACCTTCAAATTCTCGCAAGGCTGGGAAGACTCATTCAAAACGCAGCACTGCTGATGCAACTTCGCAGCTGCGAGAAATCACTCGAAGCATGGGAAAGCCTGATCAACGCTGATCAGCAGCTCGGCTGATGCCCTGAAAAACGGCAAGCCTCCCAACACACCACGCACACGATGGAGCCAAAACAATATTGGCCAGGTGAAACCAAAGTGGAGATACTGCGTATTCAGACGCTTCCATGAAACTCAGGTTGGCAACCTGCTTGCCGTCCGGGCGCAGAGCCTCACTGGCGGACTTACCCATAGCGATTCCGGAAATGGCAAGTATAAGTGCCAGCCCAACTATTAACCGGCCTGCAGCGACGGCCTTCTCACCAGCAACAACTCGACAAAGAAATCCACCCACCAAACAAGCAGCACTGCCGCCGGCCAGCATTCCACAACACCAGGCGGCACTTGCGTGCGGGCCAGCTCCGGCAAATGTGCACTGCCATCCGAACAGAAACCACATGGCAGCAATGTTTGCAAGGCTGCCGCAAACAATGGCGACGAAAGCGACGAAGACAGAGAAGAAGAGTCTCATGATCCGCTGGGCCGACTGTTGGGAGTGGTGGAGTCTCTGGGGCGAGCGGCGAGCAAGGTGGAGTGGGTCAGTGGCAGGTACGTAAAAAAAGGGGACGTCGGCATAAACCGACGTCCCCTGATATAAACAGATTGAGCAGTGAGCGAGGACGGCTTTGAAATTGGAGATGGTGATCACAGCGAGGCTGTGATGGAAATCCTTAGAAAGGAGGTGATCCAGCCGCAGGTTCCCCTACGGCTACCTTGTTACGACTTCACCCCAGTCGCTAAACCCACCGTGGTCGCCTGCCTCCTTGCGGTTAGCGCGACGCCTTCGGGTGAATCCAACTCCCATGGTGTGACGGGCGGTGTGTAC